>Ga0164310_10000198_pt1 | contig 30653 bp, 28 predicted proteins | sample GuaBasSedimGuay1_FD_121795 | JGI IMG/M metagenome (GOLD analysis project Ga0164310, IMG submission 121795) | Subseafloor sediment microbial communities from Guaymas Basin, Gulf of California, Mexico - Guay1, Core 4569-9, 0-3 cm | ecosystem: Environmental > Aquatic > Marine > Hydrothermal vents... | reverse complement strand
CTCTATAAGTTACAAAAGGTTAGATGAAAATGAGTACGAGTAGAAGAGCAATCAACACAAGTAACATTTGGACATTTACAATCGGCATTGGCCTTATCCTGTGGGGGGTAATTTGGCTGGTAGTCAAATTCCGCTTCGGAAAGGATATTACAGGAACACCATGGTTAATACTCATTGGCGGGATAATGCTTATTGCAGCTATTACTAACGTTATGAGTTATCGTTATAATAGAGATAAAGTCTTAGGAGCATTGAAGTCCTATCCAAGAGTTAGTCTTGCACAATTGGCATCAGAGCTAAAGATGCAAGAAAAAGACGTTAAAAGTATCATTGTAGATTTGCGAACTGAAGGGCAGTTAAAAGCCTCTTTCGATCCTAAAAGTGGTGATGTCATTGTTCTCGAAGTGCGAGGACAGGCGCCAACAGCAGTTGCAGCTGGCGTTCCCGTAGAGGGGATAAATCCGCAAAAAGTCGATGCTAAAAGTCAAGAAGTAATCCCTGAACAGATATATTGTCCCTATTGTGGTTCTTTTGTGAGAAAGGGTGATATGTTCTGCAATAACTGCGGGTCCTCCCTCAAATAGCAGCAAAAGATAAGCTGCTCCCTCTTTTTTTTCTCATAGTAAAGTAAAAGATATTAGATTGAACAGTGCAGTAGTTACAAGATGATGGATTACGCCTTTCCAGAGGGTTGGCGGTAGCTGGATTTTTTCTTGCAATGACCGCTGATGCAAGGGAAGGCACACACCAGCATCGCCGGAAAGCAGCCATTGACTATTGACGGCTTTAAACGGCTCATTTCTAAGCTTAAGCTACCGCTCAGCGATGAAGAAAAAGTCAACCCGAGCCGCCTACACAAGAAATGCTGCTTTTCTCGAGAAACCGGTCTCTTTCCCTGCCTCGAGAGAACACAGTTGAGCTCGAACCATTCTTAACGATGAGACTGGCGTGTTAGTGCGTCAGGGTACAACCGGTTTCTCACTTTTTGCTCTTTTGCTGTATTATTGGAAAGCATTTTAAAGTCTCAGCTTATCTTATCTCTTAAAATAATATGAATTATTGCTGTTGTTGGTTTGAATGGGCAAATGGCGTGAGTTTAAGTTAAAAACAAGAGCTTTATACAAAAAAATAATGTTGCCAGTGGGTTCCTTTATCGGGAAGCTTGGTTTAATGCCAAACGTCATTACAATAATTTCAGGTGTTTTTGCCATTGCTACAGCAGTTATGTATGCTTTACAAGGGCATCTTGTCTCGTTTAATTATTGGTGGGTCCTCGGGTTTACTTTGATGGTAATAACAGGCTTTATTGACGTTATCGATGGTTCGGTTGCTCGTGCAACAAATAAGACCACAAAGTTCGGAAAAGTGCTCGACCCGGTAATGGATCGTTTTACCGAGTTTTGTTTTCTCCTTGGAATAGCTATTGGGAAATACACCTATGAACCCTTAAGCTCCACTTTCACAAATATCCTCCCGGTAGGGGCGATTTGTATGTTTAGTTTTGCCGGTATTGTTTTTGCCAGTTATGCCAGAGCCCGTGGCGAAAGTGTTGCACCTATCACCGTTGAAAGTGTTGGCATCATGGAACGCCGTGAAAAACTCATCCTGCTCTATCTTGGCAATATCCTCTATATATGGTGGGAAGTGGCACTCATATTTGCCATTGCTGTCGTAGGTTTATTATCCTTTATTACTACCATTCAACGAATGTTCTACATTCGAAAAGCATTGAAAAGTGTGGAGGAGAACAACCAGACAACTACCACAAAAGAAGAGGGAAAAGAAACAATTAAGAAGCAAGACAAAGGAAAATAAGACAAACAAAAAAGGTGTGAAAACTATTGTCATTCAGAATTGAGCGGTCGCATGTAATCTTTAAACATCTTATTCACGTTGGCCCAGAAATTGATGCGGAAGCTGTCGCAGACATCGCTTCAAGACGGGATTATACAAAACAAACAAGACAGATCCCAACACCAAAGGGGCCATTAAAGGAATATCTTTTCCGTTCTAAAACAAATCCTCAATCACTCATAGTCTTTTCCAGAAAAGGTTTTGTTATTGATGCACAGCCAAGTGAAGCAGTTCTTCCCTTGTTTCGCGATGCGTATGACTTTTACGAAAAGGTTATGGGAGATACTGCTTTAACCGCAACAATTCTTATGGATGTTGCCGCCAATTTCGAAGTTTTTTCACCACACCCTGTAAGAGAATTTCTAACAACACCATATACGGCAGACCTTTCAAAATTACGCCTCGCCGGCAGAGAACTCCATTCCAATGGTATCATTCTAGCTTCAGGCTCGGGAAAATTCCCGGAAGAATTCATTCAAATCATTATTCAACCTTTGCCAAAGGACCCAGAACGGCGATTAGCAATAAGTATGATCTACCGCTCCACAGAATTAGATGATGCGCTTAAATTTATCGAAAAAATCGAGTCGAATTTAACGAAAACACTCGAGGGAATTGCGAAGATTTAAGTGTAAAAAAAAGTGCTTTTATTTTGTGAGAATCAATGTCCCGACATTCATGGGAGAGAGCTCAGCATGCTGTTGCAAGCTTCTTTAAACAACACTATTTTGCAACACAAGAGGAAGTGCGGTTGCCAAGTGGCAAACGCATTGATATTATTGCTCGAAAAAAATTCCAGGAGTACTTTCTTCATATCCTTGTTGAGGTTAAAGATTGGGAAAAAGTCACACGGAAACAAGAAAGTCAATTTTGCAACCAAATTATTGATTATCTTATTGAATATTCACTAACCACTGTTCTTAAGTCGTACAAAGGAAACAAATGGCATCGTTCAGAGAACAGAATTCATGATAGATTCCTTGGCATTCTTTGTTTAACAAAAAATGCTCATTTTAGTTTTAGAAAGGTTTCAGACCACTTCATCTGAAAAAACAAAGAAATTCAAGGTATTCCTATCCGGGAGCAAATAGCTCAGCAATTAACAATCTATGTCGCACATTTTGATTTTCTTACAAGCGTTTTCCATGAGCTGCAAATTCCATTCTATAAGGAACCCCCTCTTTCGGATTGGTTTGTGAAATAAGCCTGCCTTCTAAGCGGCTTGAGCGAATTTTGGGATAAGATATAATAATACAAGCATTTAAAATAGGGAAAGTTGTTTTTTCATTTCCGAGCCACGGTAAAGAAGGTCTAAGTGAGTCATGCCATCAGTGAAAGTTCCGGAAGAAGTTCTTGAAATATTCCCATATAAGGCTGTTAGAGCCATCCAAGACGAATTGATCACTACGACCTTCCATGCATTGAAAGAGCGAAAGAATGTGGTAATCGAGGGTGCAAATGGGTTGGGTAAAACCATCGCAGCTCTTACCGCTGTTCTCCCAATTGCCCGTGAAAAAGATTTGCAAATAGTTCACATTTGTCGAACGAACAAACAAGCTGACCGCGTTATCTCTGAATTAAAAGAAATAAGTAAAAAAACGCCAATAAGTGGTGTTTCTATCCGGGGGCGGAAAGAAATGTGCCCCCATGAGCTTGTTCAAAAACATGCTGATGATGCTGCGACCGCTTCTGTTCTTTGTGGGCAGTTGAAAAAATTGCGAAAATGTGATTACTATAATCGAATGAATGATCGCCTCCCTCATTTAAAGAATGCCTTGAAGATTCTTTCAAAAACACCGTCAACGAGCACCGAAATTCTCGAGTTTTGTGAGGAGAGTAGAATTTGCCCCTATGAACTCATTCTAAAATTAATTGATTCTGTAGAAGTCGTTGCCGCCAGCTATCAATACATCTTTAATCCCAATATCCGGGAAACATTTCTGAATAAAATTTCGCGAAGCATGGATGAAATTGTTCTCATTGTAGATGAATGCCATAATATCATCGATACTGCAATTGATATCTCGAGTGAACAATTGTCACTTTATTCCATCCGACAAGCGTTAAAAGAAGCAAAAGCGTTCAATAAAGTAGAGTTTATTCGTTTGTTGCGAGAGCTTATAGCTATCCTGGAAAGCTTTCAGGAACGTGCAGAATCGGAAAAGCAAATAGACGCGCAAAAGATTCTCCTGCAGCTTTCCCGTGAAGTTGGTGCAACTCTTGATCTTGATTATGCCGACAAGCTCATTGCTGCTGGCTTCAAAATACAAAAGGAATATCTTGCAAGAAACAAACCCCCCAGATCCTTTCTCCATCGTTTAGGGCGGTTTCTGCGAAAATTCATTCTCACTAAAAGTCGGCCGGAATTCCTGCATTTGGTTTCAAATTATCGTACGCGAACAGAGGGGTGGGGAACGAGGTTTGAGGTTATCTCCTTGGACGCGCGGTTTACGACGAAACGCGTGCTCGAATATGTCTACAATTCCATTCACATTTCTGGAACCATTGAACCTATAGAAGCCTATACGAAAATTGTTGGTTTAGATAAATTGCCTCTCGTTACAAAGGTCCTTCCGTCTCCTTATACAAAAGCAAATGTACAATGTTATATTATCAATAAATTAAGTACAAAACTTGCTGACCGGACACCTGAGACCTATCAAAAAATGACTGATGTTATTGCTGAAGCTGTCAATAACACCCCCGCTAACTCGGGGATCTTTACCGCTTCCTATGTTGTCCTCGAGAGTTTATTAGATGCTGGTTTAGAACGAAAGATCCAATTGCCCTTGTTTTATGAAACGAAAAAAATGACTGCAACAGGGAATGACAGATTAGTGAATGAATTCAAGTCCTTTTCCTCAAAGGGTGGTGCTGCACTAATGGGTGTCTTAGGTGGTAGAAGCTCAGAGGGAGCAGATTTTCCAGGAGAATTGATGAATACTTGTATCATTGTAGGTATTCCCTATGCCCGACCAACAACACGAATCGAGGCACAAATAGCTTATCTTGATGAACAATTCGAAAAGAAAGGGCGAGAATTTGGGTATATTATTCCGGCGATGCGCCGTGCTTCCCAGGCTGCGGGCCGGCCAATCCGTTCTATAAATGATAAAGGATTAATCATTTTTCTCGATTATCGCTTTGCTCATACTTATACCTCGAGATTCTTACCTGTTTGGATCAAAGAGAATATGCGTTTGCTTAATTACGAGCCGGGAGTTATAGCGTCTATTGCGCAAGAATTTTTCAAGTGAGTATTTGCTCTCTAAATTATGAGAGATAATCCCAGATTGTCGGCGCATTTTCAGGGTAAAATTGATGAATTTTATTTATATCTACCTTACAACAGATCTTCCCATTCGTATCTTGGACACTGCCTGGAATCTTCAAGATACGTCGGATGTCAATGGACACCTTCCGGTCAATGCGTGGGTAGCGATATTTTATGATGTGGGTAAAAATCGCGTCTCTATTGTGTTTTTTTCCGAGAAGGCCATCATAAATTTTACTAAAAGGCATGCTCCCTTTTTTGAGATTGTATTGAAGACGGTTGATTTGTTCTTTGGTAAATTTGAATGGCGCCGCTTGGAGTTCCTTAACCGTCGCTCTTTGGAAATACGACTTCCCAATCATCTCGAGAATGCGATTGCGTAAGGGGATGACATGCTTGAGGTCCTTTTCGACTGCTTGGGTGCGTTTTTCATCTCGAATTAGTGTGAGGTAATTAATAATGCTATTACGCTGGCTCTGGTTAAGGGTGCCAGCAGTGGGGTCTCTGACCCAGCCATGAAACCCTCGTCTGCCAGAAAAAACCCAGACAATATCTTTAAACCCGAAGTCCTCTCGGAGCGTTCGGTCAAGAAAAGCAACAGCATCTTGCAACAACGACCAGCAAAACTTACAATACTGCTCTTTACCGCGACAACCACACGTACGGACAAGGTCATAGTCATTCAAGTCGAGATCAAAACAGAACTCACGATAGCTCCATTTAATCTTTTGAATGGTGTTATTTTTCGATGGCGGGATTTCATAAACTGCTCCAACATAGCTCCGGCGAATGCGATTAGTGGAAAGGAACTCTTTAAGCTCTGTAGAAGTTTTAAATGAAATGTTGCGAATGAACGAGCCGTCTTCCAAGAGAAAGGCAAATTCGCGCCGATAAAAGCTCGAGAGTCCAATGATTGAAATAAGTTCTGCCGGGTCAAAATAGTCCCGATAATATCGTTGAATATCCTCCACAGTAACTTTTCTAGCTTGACTATTACCTCCTGCTTTTATTAGTTGTTCCTTATCTGGAGGCATTATTTCCGTACTCCTTTTTTAGATAGAGGGGCGCTTCTTTCTTTTCCTCCCCTTTCGTCCTCTTTCTCTTCTTTTATGAGATTCAAAGTCTTTGCGGCATATTGCAAATAATTGATCGGATGGCGAATTGGTCTGGCATATCTATTATAGCGTAATTGAAACATAATTGCACATGCTTCACTCGGCTTTTTATCCACTACCTTCCGAAGTAAGCGAGTAATCAATTCTTGTTGTTTATTCGAGGGATTTTTAAATTCTCGGCGCAAACTTTCATCTATCTGTTGGACAGATTGGTGGAGGAAGGTACAATAAGCATTATCCTGGATGCTTTCACATTTGTGGGCGCTATAATCTGTTCCCCCACCTTCCAACCCATACATGTAGCGAATTTGATACCCCGCTGGGCCACTTACGAATTGCTCATATGTTAAGCCAATATTATCAACTGCCCGTTCGTACCAGAAGAGCAGCTGTTCCTCTACTGACATGCCGATATTCTTTAGAAATAACCCAAGCTGCAGTCGTTCTTGATGGGTGATGTGACCACGATTCATAACCTCGTTATAGAGATCAAGCATGCATTGTGGGAAAAGGCTCTGCCGGGTATAGAGCCGGTAATCTCCCAGGGCAATCCTGTCTGACATGGTCCCTACACGATGGATAACTCTCCCTAACTCTTCTCGAAGTTCCTTGATGGGTTCAGCTATTGAAGCGCGGGTAATGCGGTCAAGTGATTCGCCAGTCTCTTTTATTCTTTCCCGGAGAAGAGCTTCGAAAGCACGTTTGACACTTCCCGTAAAATTGTCAATTGGTGCAATCACCCATCCCTCCTTGAGCAGTGCGGACCTATTTCCAACCATTTTAGGCGTGCAAGTAAAATGAACACCAATACTGTTATTTCTTCTCGAAGCCATTTTAAATTCTTTAAAGCAAGGCTCCTCAATATCAAACTTATTCCATAATTCTCTGGGACTAATGACCTTTTCATAGCCGAAAAGATAACGGGCGACTTCTAGTTTTATCTCGAGAGACCGTGATTTCAAGAACCGCCACTCAAAAAGGTCCCCTTCTTGTTCAATCAGCCACCCCCGAACACGGGGATCTTCCGCAGCAACGATCCGTAAAAGGCCGTGACCAGCATACTCATCATAAATTTCTTTCTCATAGGAGCTGCGATTTATCCCCTCTGCAGGGAACCATCGTTGCTTGTTTACGAATTTTATGATTCGCTCCCGAGCAATTTTTGGCCATCGTTCCATATCAATTGTGAATTTTTCTCGTGGAATGGCAACTTCATTAATTTTCTTCACTACCAGCCAATCAGGAGCAGTCAAATTCTGGAACCTCTAAAAAGAAATACTACGCTTCACTATAATAATTTGCCTTTTTGTTGTTAATAACTATTCAAACGATTATTAACATTCTGACGAAGAATTTATTATTAGCTATTGCTTCCAATTCAACTGTGATGAATCGTGCCGGTGGAAATTGACCATAAAGCCTGCGGGAAATGCCTTGGTTGTGCAACAATCTGCCCAGAAACGCTCTATTCCCTAGAAAATGACCGGCTTGTTATTGCCGATGGTTGTACGGACTGTGGGTTATGTATTGACTGTTGCCCCGTTAAAGCTATAAAATACATTGAATAGTTCGCCTTGTATTTGTCCTTCTTTTCAGCCACCTAGGAAGTTTTTCAGTAAAAAAAAACGCTGTAATTTCCTTGTATTATATACATATTCTTTGCCTTTTAATGCTGTAAATGACTAATCTAATATGACATAGTTGGAGGATTAATATTGAGTGTAATAGCTACTATTGGAATTATTAGTTTAGGTACGGTGATAGGCACCTCTTTGTTCCTCTTTCGGAGAAAGCCCAAGAACAGCTTCTCACTCGAAAGTGAAAAAAAGGAAGTTGTAACATTAACCCTCCGGGGATTGGGCGACATTGATATGATATGTGAAACCATTAACCGCGGGAATGTTGTTATCTTGGGTGTTAAAGACCTGGCGCGACTGGATATGATCAGATTAAAGCGCTCCATCCAGCAATTGAAATCTCACATGCGCTCCACCGGCGGGGATATTTTCATGCTCGGGAAAGAGTTTGTAGTTCTCGTCCCTAATACAATGAAACTTTCTTTCATAAAGAATTTAATTGATAATCCAAATGAAGACGGCCTTCCACCAGAACCCCCAACAGAGGTAGGAACAATTTGAATGCAGTGATAGCCTCTCGTATTTATAATCTGGTTTCGACTGACCCCGTAAAAATTGCAATTCTAAATTTACTTGCAGATGGCAAATGGCATAAACGATTTGAAGTAGAAATGGTTGCAAAGGAACTTCGCCCTACAATGGGCCTGGTTGGCATTGCAACAATTTTCAGGATGCTCCAAAATGCTGACAGCGAGTTAATTGAGATTTATGATAATGACTCGGGTGTCTTTTATCGGTTGAACCCTCAGAGAATGGCTATCATCCGGAAAATCCTAGAGCATCTCCAAAACTCCTCGCGAGAGAAACAAACTTCTTCATCACGGCAGTTTGCGCTCTTTAAGGAGCGTGTGCGTCTTTCTCGGCAAAAAGCCGAGAAGGTGGATGATGACCTCAAACAGTTCTTGTAAAAAAAAGCCTAGAAGTAAATTCATTAAAGGTATTAATCCTTTAATGCCTCTCGTAGCAGCTTCACTAATGAGGCGTCCTTTTTCATTAGCTTCGTGCCAAGTTTAATTTGAGCCCATTTGCCTGTGACTGCTTTTGTGAGATCTTCACCCGAAAATGCTTCGACAATATGTTCCATTTGTTCATCGGTTATTACATCTAAGATTTTACGTGCTTTAGAGCCCAGACTGAACGATTTACCGTAGGCATTGTTCCATTGTTTTTCATAATGCTTTCGCAGAAACTTTTCGGTGAAGTTTTCTTCTTCAAAGGCTTTTACAAGGGTTTTGCTTACCATCTCGCCTGCTTCCATTCCATAAGCAATGCCTCCACCAGTTAAAGGATTGACTTGTCTTGCTGCATCACCAACAAGGAGCACTCTATCTGTTGCCAATCGTTTTAATGACCCCCCTACTGGAATGGCGCCTATCCGCTCTTCAATTATTTTTGCATGTTTGAATCGCCGCTTTCCCTCTGGGTGTTTGTAAATAAAGTCATCAAGGTACTCTTTGACACTCTTTTTCCCAAATCCCACACCAACACCTATGCCAACATTTGCAGAATGTTCTCCTTTTGGAAAGACCCAGAGATACCCTCGGGGAGCAACCTCTGTGCCCATATATAGGTCAAACATTGTTGGCTCATCAATTTCTACACCAACCATTTCATAGCCAACAGACGTGTCGAGGTCCTTCGGGTCAATCGGCCCCGCAAGACCAGCATCACGAGCAACGGTACTATAAATACCGTCCGCCCCAACAACCACTGGCGCTTTTTCAAGTCCTTCTTTTCCTTTTCGTTCGACTTGAAGTGTCACGCCTTCGGAAGGATCAATTTTAATGCTCTTTACTCGAGTATTAATTTGGATATCTGCGCCTTCTTGAACAGCGCCGATTAACAATTCTTTGTCAAAAACACGCCGGTCAACAATATACCCTTCTCCTGCACCAAGACGGTATTCAATAGTGTTCAGTGACGGGCTAAATACTCGGAAGCCATCTATTTCGGTCCGAAAAACATATTTTGGTATGTCGAGTTTTAAAATGTCCTCGATGGTGTCTTTTCCCATTGCTTCGCCACATTGGACAGGAATCCCAACATGGCTTTTTGCTTCAAGGATTTTTACTTTGAATCCTTCACGGGCAAGAAACCTAGCGGTAGTGGATCCAGCAGGACCACTTCCAACTACAATAACATCATATTTTTGACTTGGTGTTTGTTCATTCATTCTTCCTGACATCCAATACTCATCAAATACTCGCAATTTTTTAAAACCTTTTTACACTTCTTTACCACAAGGAGAAGGTAAAATTACTCAAGTATTTTGTTCAGTGACAACGCCGGATAGTCCAAAGCGGCAACTAATTCTTGCATACTGTCTTTCGCCAATTCAACCCTCGAGTAACTTTTCAGTAGTTGGTTCACTTTATCTGTCGCTCGTTGGGCAATGGTTTTCCTTCCGAGAGCTATCCATTCATCATTTGTTCCTCTGTCGATTAGCTTGCTGGGGAGATAGTGGTCCTTTCTAAACCACTTTAGGGTATGATCATGGGCGAGTAAGTGAGTGGTCTGCTCATCAAATTCTGCCAATAAATGTTTTGCAATGGGTTCATCCCGTTGTTGTATTCCTTCGACAAAACGATAGATCATCCCGCAAAGCTCGTTATCTATGACCACTTTTTGGATGCTCTGAGTTGTCTCAAAATTCAACATTCCCGCACCTGAAATCATGTTCACTCCCTTTATTCCTGCAAGAAGGGCGCCCATACCAGTTTCAAAGCCGGCTTGCATGTCTAAGATTTTTGTGTCTGACATGCCAAGGTAGGCGTGGGTTGGTATATTAAGGAATTTGCCAATTTCGACATAGCCAAGGTCCAGTATCATCGTATCAATCGACCCCATAGGTGTAGTACCTTTTCGCATATCAAATGCGGCTGGTGAGCCACCCCAAATGAGCGGCGCACTTGGAGAAACGAGCTGAGTGATAACTAACCCTGCCAAGGTTTCAGCAGTATGTTGAACGATGGCGCCGAGAATAGTCACAGGCGCATTTGCCCCTGTCATCGGCATCGAAACAAATTCTGAAGGAATGCCTGCTTTTGCAGCATCAATTATACTCTGGCAAGTTAAGTCACTCCATTTTAAAGGGGGAGATGGGCATGCATCAAAAATGGCGAGAGGCTTTTGCTTTAGTTCTTTTTCACTTCCACGGATTGCGACTAGCATTTTCTTCATCGCGGCAAAATTTGTCTTAAGAAAAGTGCCGGTGACAATTGGCTTGCTGGAAAATATGAGGCTTAAGAATAATCGATATTTATCAGAGAGTTCTTTGGGGACATCTGAACAAATAATGGCCGTGCTCTGGGCTTTAATATACTCGAGTTGCTCGACTATTTTAGTAAATTCAACATAATCTCGTGTAACTGCCGATCGAATTTCGCCTGTTTGATAATCAAGAACAGTTAGTGCCGCAGAGCCAGGGTCAAAACAGATGTTTTCTTTTGTCAAGTCACAGACTTTTTTCCCCTCACGGTCAAAAAGTGGAATAATTGATGGGGCTGTGGAAAGTGCCTTCTCTATAAGGTCAGGAGGAAATTTAACCCGATGCTTTTCAATATCAATTTCTGCATCATTCTCTTTTAAAAGTTCGAGTGCTTCTTGGTTCTCAATAAACGCGCCGATTTCTGCTAAAATCTCTTTTGCTTCACTAATAACCTTCTTCTTTAACTCCTCAGTTAGAACCTGTATCGCCGGCCTCAAAATCGTTCGACCACCTTTTGCTAATTACTGCTTTCTTTTGTTAAAATCTTTTTGTGTCCTTGCTTTGTACCTACCTTATTCACGACGAAAGCTACAATTAAGAAGGTCGCATGTGTGGCATTCTCGCAAGCCCAGAAGAGGGTCAATTTCAAGGCCAACATTAACAGCAAAAGAAATACTCTTTTGGGGGATCATTAAGAATGAGGATGTTAAGCGAACATCAATTTTTTCGGCTGGAAGCAAGTTAAAAATGGTTCTCTGCCCTTCTTCTAAGGGCCAACGGCAATAGCCAGGGCTGAAACGGTGCGTGAACTTTCGTCCGGGAAATTTTGCTCCAATTTCTTTACAGATAATTTGATAACTTTCTTCAGCAACGGCTTCCGCAGCACACGAAGCAATTGCATCAAGAATAACTGCTTGCGAAAGTTCGCCTTTATTTATGAGTTTATTACTCTCTTCTTCCAATGCTTTTCCAATAGTGCAAACACATAAAATTGTCCCTTCTGCTTTGGTAAATAGAAACCTTGGCGACAGCTGTTGGCTCGGGAAGAAATCATACAACGCTTTTGGTTTGATAAATGGTTTGGCAAACTCGAGTAGCTTTTCCACTTCTGTAAGCAAACTTTTTGGCGGTTCTTTCTGTTCCTCTCTTCCCTTTGCGCTGGTAAGAAGTTGCAGTATTTCCTGAATGGGCAATTGGAAAGGAATGGTTTCAATGATCTTCACTTGTTCTGCTCCTTCAGCCTATCAGCAATATGCTTAATATAGGTGGGGTTGGTCCCACAACAACCACCAATAATTTGTCCCCCTAAAGAAACTATTTGAATGATGTCTGTAGCAAAGGCTTGGGGGCCAGTCGGGTAAATAGTCTCTGTGCCAACCAATTGCGGCCTGCCAGCATTCGGCTTAAAAACCAGAGGCTTATCTGTCAATTTGCGCATAATTGGCACTAAATCGATCATTTCATCACTTCCGATTGTACAATTTGCTCCAAGAACGTCTGCTCCAGCATTAGTCAAAGTACTAACGCATTCTTCTACAGTGTTACCCATAATGGTAAAGAATCCCCTTTTGGTCTTCTGAAAGGTTATAGACGTAAAAACCGGGACATCTGAAACCTTTTTTACCGCTTTTGTCGCTGCTTCTGCTTCCTTCAAATCGACCATTGTCTCAATAAAAAAGAAATCCACTCCACAATCTGCAAGAATCTCTGCTTGCTCTAAATAGTTCTCCTCAAAATCCTTTATAGTTGCGCTTCCGACAGGAGGGAGAAATTTGCCAGAAGGACCAATATCCCCGGCTATAAATCGTCCTTTGGGACAAGCTGCGCGGGCATTTCCTATTGCCTTGCGATTAAATTCTTCAACTTTATCAGCAAAACCATGTGCAGCTAATTTCAATCGCGACGCTCCGAATGTGTTGCTCAGTACAGCATCTGCTCCTGCTAAAAAATACTCTTTATGAATTCTTTGAATGACTGTTGGTTTTGTGGCGTTCCAACTATCTGGGGGAGTGCCCGGGGGCAGCCCTTCGGCAATCAGTAGAGAACCCATGCCGCCGTCGAGGAGCAATACCCGTTCCTCTAGTACCTCGAGGATTGATTGCATTTCTCACACCCACTCTTTAGTTTTTGATTAATTGTTTGGCTAAACGAACTGCTTCAACGGCATTTTCAGCCGTACCATCGGCACCAATTTCTTCCACCCACTTTTTTGTTACCGGCGCCCCTCCGACAAAAACTTTGAATCTATTGCGAAGTCCTTGCTCAATCAAGCGGTCTATAAGTTTCTTCTGCCCAACCATTGTCGTTGTGAGCAAAGAAGAAATGCAAATAAGGTCAGCATCAACCTCGAGAGCTTTTGAGATAAACGTCTCTATAGGGACGTCGTGTCCCAAGTCAAACACTTCGAACCCTTCTGCAGAAAGCATTGCAGCAACCAGTGTTTTACCAATATCATGAATGTCACCAAAAATTGTCCCGATAACGACTTTGCCAAGCGTTCGCTTTTTCATCTTCGCCCCCAGCTTTGGTTGGAGGATTGCCATTGCAGCCTTCATAGCCTCCGCACTCCGCATCAACTCTGGAAGGAAAAATTCTCCTTCTTCGAACAAGTCACCGGCTTTACGAATAGCTTCTGAGAACGCATCAACAATTGCAGGTATGTCCATTCCGGCGGCAATTGCCTCAGATGCGAGTTTTTGTGCAAGAGCCTTGTCACCTGTTAAGATTGCTTTTTGGTAGTCGTTTGAAAAAGGCACTCTTCCTAACCTACTTTTGTAAATGTTTACCTTCTACTGTGGGAAAAAAGCTATTTAGACTTTACCTAGAAAGGGGAAGGGAGAAAAAAAAGAAAAAGCTTATTCTTTGCTCTTTTTTTCTGCTTGTTGAAGATATTCGAGAACCATCTGATCGACAGTATTAAAACCTAGCACCACAGCAAGCTCGTCGAGAACTTTATGTGCATGTTCCCGAATCTGCTCAGAATCATCTTTCTGAGAGATGTCATATAATAAAGGTATGAAACTAACGTCGTCAAGCTTGCCTATTGCTCGAGTGGCGATAAATCGAAGTTCTTCACTATATTCCGCGCCTGTACATTTACGAAGAAGCTCTTTCGTCTGTCCATCATCGTAGAGGCCAATAATCTCAAGGAGACAACTCTTTAGTTCCTCGTTCTTTTCAAGGGTAAAAAGTCGTAAGAGCTCGGGAATGATACTTGCATCACGAAGATACATTGTAGTACCCACAAGGACATCTCGAACAGTTTTATCCTTTTCTTTGAGGAGGAGGTGGAGAATATCAAGGGCTTTAACCTTATTAGTGAAAAAGCGAAGACCGCCTGCAGCATTGCGCCGTGTCTCAGAATCATCATCGTTCTTAAGAACTTCAAGGAGCACTTCTAATACCTCGTCCCCACCAAGTAAAGAGAGGGAGAGAACGATTGCTCGACGAACTTCGTGGATTTGTTCTGCTTGCAACAATTTAATCAAAGGTTTTGTTGCGCGTGGGTCCATGGATCGGCCAAGCATCTCAGCTGCATTGCGTCGAACAGCCGGGTCCTTGTCTTTTAATAATTGGATGTTGCGTTCAATAGCATTTTTCCCAGTCAACAAAATCACTGGTTAAAATTACTTGTGGAATCACTTTTAAAATAGCTCTTGTTTATGATGTTTAATGGCAACAATTTTCATCGAGTGTATTTAATGCTCGAAAAAAGATTTAAATAATTATTGAATCTCTGGAAAGGATAACCACGGGCCGTTAGCTCAGCTTGGTAGAGCATCGGGCTCATAAGACTTGCACTTGTGAGTGCTCGCCGGAAACACCCGAGTGTCACTGGTTCAAATCCGGTACGGCCCACCACTTGATTTTCCCTTTTGTATCTCAGTTTTTTTATAAAACCATCGCAATATTATTAGCCAAAAATCACCTTCTTTTTTCCACAATATTTGGAGTATTATCTCCGTTGGGTTGTGACAATAGATAATGCGAATTGGTTTTGGCTTGGAACCGATCAAAGGCCTTTCGATAGACTTGATCATTTATTTATTGCGGAAAATTCTCCTCGAGCATTTTGAATTTAATTGGCGTATCATCCCAAAAGTCGACCTTGTATTGAAAAGCTTGGGAAGCGCCACCACTACTTTTCATCTCCCCATTTACAACCGTGATGGGTTTGATTTTTCATCAATAAATACGCGCTACGAGATTCAAATATCTGAAGTTATTTCTTTCGTTAATCAACGGAAAGATGATTTGAACATGATATTTGTTCTTGCTCATGCTCCAGAAGATCCAAATCATTCTTATAAGCTTATGTTTCAGCGTCTGGCACAAATTAACGCTCCAATCGTCCTCGAAAATGTTGCCGGACAATCTGAAGAATACTTCTTGGACTTCTATCGTCAAGCAAAAGACTTTCTGGGGGCTCATCTTGCTGGTTTTGCTCTTGACATCTCTCATCGGTTTGTTACTGACCCTGAGAATTGGTTGAATATCCCGGAAGAATTAAAGGAAGATATCGCTTATGTCCACATTTCTGATTGTACAAAAACAGAAGACCTCCATTTGCCTTTAGGGTTTGGGGAGCTGCCTTACAATGAATTTTTCGCTTTCCTAAAAGAGATTGGCTATAATGGGGTGATTAATCAAGAACTAAAACCAAATGGCGATCAAGCTGAAGCAATTATGTCCTCGAGTCAGTTATGTATTAAACCTTTTTCCAAGACGAAATATCTGCGCATGAAATTCAGGGGCGCTATAATGCGTCTAATTTTAAAACGTCGCCGAAAGGATTTTACGGAAGTTATTGGCCGCACTGCTGATGAAATTGGTTATGATTTTGTATAGAGGATAGGAGCATCACCAGAAAATTTCAGACTTCAAATGCTCTGTGAATCCGAATGAGTTTTCCAGAAAAACGGTTTTTTATCGGCGCTTCAAATCGCACTTCAACCCGAGGTGTTCGGCATTTATAACTGTTAAAAACTCGTGCAATGTTTTTTTGGAGTGTTTCAGCTAATTCCTCATTCTTCATCTCTTTCCTCTGGAGGAGAACCCTTACAACCACTTTAGTCGGGCTTTTTTGAACAGCTTGATATTCTTCAATGTGTTCTGAACTTATGATTATTGCTCGTCGAATATAGTCAGGAAAGATATACTGTAATTCATTAGTGTCTTTTCTCTCGCCCCAGAACATGTCGTCCGCTCGCCCCATGATGTGTTCTATCACTCGAAATGATGAGCCACAAGAGCATTTTTCAAGAGAAAGGGTGATAATATCATTCAACTCGAATCGTACAATTGGTTGTGAGGTTTTGTGCAAGTCAGTGACAACAGATTGAAAACAGGGTGTGCCTGCAGGTGTTTCTGTTCCATCCTTATTAAGGAGTTGTAATTTCACCAAGTCTTCATTGATATGTAACGAGCCTGCCTTACAAGTAAGTCCTAATGCCCCTTCACTTGCCTGGTAAATTTGATGTATTGGTGTACGAAATATCTCTTCCAGTTCCGTCTTGATCTCCGGCTCAAGAACTTCGGCATAGGAAACAACACGTTTCGGTTGAATGGACAGTCTTTCCTCTTGAATTTCTCTTGCAAGGATTTTCAACATAGAGGGAGGAGCAGATAAGATATTTGGTTGAAAAGACTCAAGCCGCCGGCGAAGAACCTCTAATGGAAGCTTTAGGCTGAAATGAGTCAGCTGTTGCCCGAACTTTTTTACTTGAAAGGCCGGGGTGGTGATTCTGAGGAGAAATGCCCAACGCATTCGAAGAACCCGTGGAAAGCTAAAGCGTGCAAAAAATGCTGCTTGGAGGTATTTTTCCTCGGCAGGACTTGTAATAACTATTCCCCGATTGCCGCTCGTGCCGGAAGAGAGGGCAACATTAAAACCCTTTAATCGTTCACCATAGCGCTCCTCCTTTTCAACGCGAGTGGTAAATGCCAGGAGCTCTTCTTTTGTTAATCCAACAGTATTGTAGGTGGTCAAATTCTCCATCATGACCTTTTTATTAACAGTTGGCAGAGCCCAGACAGCAGAAAGATCCACCCTTCGATAAAGTTCTCTGAAAAAAACTGATTTAGAAACAATGAACTTTACAACCCTCTGTGCTTCCTTTAATTGATAGCCTGCGATCTTCTCGGGAGAAAATCTCTTGAAACGTCTTTTACAGCCAATGAAAAAGCGGAGAAAAGAATTCGTTTCCATTTTTAAACACTCGTAAGTTACTTTGTCCTTTACTGCTAATCTTCGCTTTTACTGTTAATAAATACTTTATCCCTCCCAAAATTTGTACTACTGGAAAGCGATTGCATTGTTAGAAACGTGAAACGGCCAACAATTTTGTTTAGTGCATCTTTCCCATACCTTTATATAGCCATTGCACGTTTCACCAATTGTATACATTTGATGAATTATGATATGGGAATGAAGTCTTTTTTTGATGAGCCTTAACAAAGGCACTCTTGAAAAGAGCAATCTTTGGGCCTATTTTCTTTGTTCTTCTTGTATAACACAAATATTTGGTGAAAATATAAAATGAGTAGATATGGTAACTACAGCAGACCACCCCGAGAAATGTATAAAGTAACTTGCGCTGATTGTGGTATTGAAACAGAAGTTCCTTTCAAGCCTGATGGTGAACGACCTGTTTACTGCCAAGAATGTTACAGAAAACGAAAACCAAGAAGATATTAGGTAAACGCCTAAAATTTATCTAGTATTTTTTCATTCCTAGTGAAAATCATAACTTCATCTCGAATGTTGGTTTTCACTTCTTTTTTAATTTTAGATTTTTCTCATTTTTTCAATAGAGCTGACCTTTTGCTAGCCTTCAGTGAATCTTCCTTTAAAACCGACATTTTACTTGGCCATTGCTGATGATCCTAAAAAAGAAATAGTGAAAGGAGGAGTGTGATATTCTTACAGGGACTCCTCAATTGTTTTTGCCCTCTCAAAGCAAAATTCCTACCACAATCAATCCGTAACTATTGACCATCATCGCCAATAGGCCCTGGTTCAACAGTTGGGTCTCCTCGTACTTCCTGGATGGCTGCTGTTCCTCCGATTAGGAGTCCTAGCAACAATACTGCTAGACTAATAACTTTTGGGTTGATTTTCTTCATTTTTGTTTATCACCTTGCTACAGTTTTTTACATCACTTTTGTCGATGAATACCTCGATTATGGGTAGTTGCGACTACATAATTTATAGTCTCTTATTCCAAAATAATCTTTAGCTACTCCCATGGTGGCAATCTAATCGAAAAAAATCTTTGTTAAACGCTTTTAAAGTCAAAAAATCGCCATTAGATTGGGGTGCCCTTTTTTCTCGATTTTTGAGTTAGGAATTAGGAAAAAACATTAGATATTTATTTAAGTAAAGAGATTTTAATTAGCAAAAAAGAACAAATAAAAGACTGTCTCTCTATATATTATAAAGTGGGAACTCGATGAAACATATTGATATCCAGAAATTAGCAGAAGATTTAGCCGTCCTTGAGACATTGGCTATAAAAGAGGTTGATCAAAGAGTTTCCATATTAAATGATTTACAAACAGTTTTTCAGAACAAGCTTAAAGCTTATACAAAAAAGAAGCCACATTGGCCGCAACGAAGAATTGTCTTAGGGCAAGTTGAAGATAATATGGGAGTGCATTATGCGATTAAGAGAACCTCGACCAAAACCATTCTTGCAACATGGATCTTTAATTTGCAACCTAAAACACGTTTCTACTTGCTTTCTTTCTTCACAGCAAAAGAGGCCTTGCTCCCTTTTTTCGCTCAAATTCCAACTGAAGAAGAAGAGGCGATAATTAACATACTTGCGATTCTTCTTCTTAGAGAGATCTATCAAATTCAATCTTTAGAAAATCCTTTACTTTCAGCCATCCGCTCGAAAATTTATTCTGAATTAATAGCTAATATCAGTTATCTATTATGGGACAATATGCTGGTCATGCTGATTACAAAAAAAGTCCCTTTAATTGACGCCTTTTTAGAATTTGACAAACTTCTCAATTCAAAAGAGCAATTACTTCAAAGGAAGCGCTCATTCACTTCTAAGTTTATGGAATGGGTTAATGAACGAACTATTACAGAACTAGATGCTATTCTCCCCCTTTTTATTCATTATAAATTGATTGAGCTGATAGAGAACTTTTTAGAGCTCGGGTATGAGCTTAGCTCGACTTCTTTTATTGCTCGTAAATTGAAACTCTCTCAGAAGACCGTTACTAACCGGTTCAAAGCATTAAATGAAAGCTATTCCACCTTTTGGCTCACAGAAATTAATTTTGAGGAAATGAACTTACATAATTATTTTATCAAGATAACTCTCGCAAAAGAGAAATATCTCAAACCTTTGGCTACAAAACTGCTCGAAAATCCTTATATACAAAACATCTACACCGGCTCTAATTCAAATAACGCTATAATCTATTCGCCCCGATTTATTTGCCCGCATATTGTCTCTGAACGGTTGCATGAACATTTGCGAAAAATAGCTCGTGAGGGGATTGTCTCTGATTTTTCTGTGAGTTTAATTCGAGAGAAATATCGTTATTTTACTTTAAGTGAGCGTCCTATCACCTTGAAAAAGATCGCGCCCTTTGAACAAATGGTAAAAACTTTGGAACCTTCTTTAAGAAAGTATCTCTTTTCTCACATTAAACGGAGTTCGACTATCCCTGAAAAAGACAAACCAGTCAATTTTGATTATAATCTTCTTTCCTTTCTTTCCATTATCAAAGGGAAATACCTTTTGCGAGCTCGCTATGCTGTTTGGATTAATGAATTCAAAGACTTTTATCTCCGGAACAAAATCTCTCCTACCAATGTCAAAGAGCAGATTAATTTACTCTATTACTATGAATTGCAGGCCAAAAAGAAAAAACTCATTAATTTTTCTCTCTACATTCGCTCGCTGATGAAACGAGCACCAAATGTCTTAATTATAGAGCTACCAACCTCTGATTTATCTAATGAAGAACTAAATGCCGTTATTGACAAGCTGCGTATTCTTTCTTTTTTGGGGCAAGTTGATTTATATGACCGGCATCTCTTTCAAATTCTCGGTATTTCCCATAGCCATCCTCTTGCAAAGAGCATTGAGCAATTCCTTGTCGATGAAGGGCTTTCACCAAGTCTTTATACCATTAAATTACAGAAAACAAAGTTTTTGCCATTTCATGAGCTCTATGATTATGAAGAACAGAAATGGAAAATTGAAGGGATTTCTTTCTAAGAGCATGCCTTTAAAGGCTAGGATTACTTTTGCCCTTTTTTTACTATGAACATTTTTTTTACAAATTTTCAAGTTAGGTTTGTGACTATGGTAAAAAAACGCTCTTGTTAGTTTTTCAGTTGAATTGAAATTTCCTCTACGTTTGAAGTTTCTGAAGGAAAACAGCATTTAGAAGGCATAAAAATTAAGAGAAAGAAAGAGAAAAAGGAATATGGGTCCAAAAAAATGGCTTCAAGAATCTTTGCTGGTTTGGTATTTCTAGCTTTGCTTTCTTATCTCTATGGTTCTCTTTGTTGGGCTATTATTATTAGCAAATGGAAACTTAGGAAAGACATTCGGGTGCTCGGCGATGGTAATCCTGGGGCGTATAATACCGGTAGAAATTTAGGTGGTAAATATTTTCTTCTTGTTATGCTTCTCGATGCCTCTAAGGGATTCATTCCGGGGTTAATTGCTTCTTTCGTTAATTTTCAGGCTTATCAAAATTGGGCAGTAGGTTTAGCAGGGTCCTTCTCTGTTTTGGGGCATTGCTATCCCATCTTTTTCAAGTTTCGAGGTGGTAATGGTTTTTCGACTATTTTTGGTTTCATGATTCTTTACAATCCTTGGATGGTCCTTGAGTGGGGTATTTTTGTTTTCGTATTGACAGTTATTTTCAAGTACATCCGCCCCGTCCAACTCATCACTATGTTCTTTATTTCCTTTTTCGCCATCTTCATCGATTGGCATTTTTATTGGAGGAACTTTTTCCCCTTGTTGACAGAGCCTATGATGCAAGTAACTCTCCCTGCTATGGTGCTAACGATTGCTTTATTGCAAGTGCCAAGATTTATCCCATACTTTGTTGGCATCTACACTGGAACAGAAGAAAAGATCTTTTTCTTTAAATTCCTGCGGAAGAATAAAACAACTTCTTCCGATAATAATTAAATTACTCGAGTGAATGTCATGTCTTACAAAACTAAACGCCCTCTTTCCGAAAAGACTGTTCAAAAACTCCTCTTGCAACATTTCCCGCATCAAAGTGTTGAGGGCTTACAAGAAGTGCCAAAATCGTTCGTGAATAAAGTCTATTCATTTCGCGTTTCTAGTAGCGAAGAATATATCCTTAAAATTAATAACCCCCATTGGCCAGAAAAACAGAGAAGAGAAGCACTGGCACTTACGCTAGTAAAAGAACAGACATCGATCCCAGTTCCGACAATCTATGCACAATCACCTCCTAAAAGCCCGATAAGTTATTTAATTCTGGAAAAAGTTCCAGGCGTTGAGCTAAAAGATGCACTTCAGGAGGGGCTCCTTGAACAAACAACTGCTCTCAAACTCTTCACGGAAGTTGGCCGGTATTTAGGCGAACTCCAAAAGATCTCCTTTGATTTTTTTGGCGACTTTAGTGTTGACTCTCTGTCTCCTTCGTCTTCAAATTTCTTGTGGGGGCGAACGTTCGCGACCTTCAAAGAGTGCCTTCAAGCTTTTGCTTTTGAGGTTCTTAATTGGGTTGATACAAACACTTTTTCAGCCGTTCGGAAAAAACTTCATAAAGTGATTCCAACGTACCTCGAACAAATTCATGATTCATCGCCCTCTTGTTTGGTTCATTCTGACATTCAAGCCTCAAATATTTTAATACAGGATGGCACCATTTCCGCTCTCCTTGATTTTGAATGGGCTTTTGCAGGCACCTCGAGTTTCGATCTTACACTTGCTAAAGCAGGTTTTTATTTCAGTACCTTCCCGTCCCTTGCACCAAATTCCCCCCCACTCGCTCTTACTGAGGACAATTATTTTAAGGAAATCTCTCGTGCCCTCGATGCTGGCTTTCAGTCTTCCTCTTCCCAACCAGTTATTCCTTATCCTGAGGATTTTCCGGCATTTGTTTGGCTTCTCTATCTCATAGGCTCTTGGCGATGGACCACTCGTTTACTTTCTTTTGCAGAACGGCGCCGTCTTAAACGTAAAATTCTCTCTCTTTCTGCTCAGTTTTTCTGATTTTTAATCTTATAATTACCTTTAAATGCAATTATTGATGGGTAATATAGGTGGTCAATAAAACTCCCTATAAAAAAGGAGAAACGAAAAAATGACTTTGGAAAGAAAGTTACAGAGCATCCTAATTATTCTAATAATTGTGAGTTTACCGGTCTATGGAACGATAAGCTTGCCAAGTATACAGACGGGGAGAGCCGCCAAGCCAAGAATGCGTACTTTTATCTTCAATCCAAATGCTGCCGATGAGCTCGTTATTTATACCCATGATAGTTTTATGGCCTGGGGAAAGCCGGAGGATTATCAAATCGTTATGAATCAGACGTTCTATAATTTCGGCGTGTTACATAATGTTACCGTTACTGTTAATGTTTTTAGTGGCATGGTGGAGGCATTAAATTTACTTATCAGCCAAAAAGAGCATCCTCAAGCGGATCTCGTTATCGGGTTAGATAATACAATGGTCTCCCGAGCGAAAGAAGAGCAGATTCTCCTCCCACTTTTAACGGGTGTTAATCTCGAGAATGTTTCAGCAGACTTGATTGCTGCGCTCGACCCTGAAAAATACCTGGTACCTATTGATTATGGCTTAATTGCAGTGATTTTTGATACGGCCTACATTAATGTTAGCACTAACCCGGAACTATTAACAATGGATTTCGATACTTTATTGGACACTTTCGGGAAGACACTTGTCGTTCAAGATCCAACTCAAAGCGCAACAGGTTTGAACTTTTTACTTTATCAGATTGTTCTCTACGAGAAAGTTTTAGGTCAGGAGTGGCAACAATGGTGGAAGAAGGCAAAAGGGCAAGTGACCATCGATAAGAGTTGGTCGGACTCTTGGGAACGAGTTTTTTCCAAGAAAGAAGCTCACATGATGGTAAGCTACGGCACTGACCCAGCATACAATGCCTATTTTGGTTATAGTTATGAGCACAATGCTGCTATTATTCACCATAACGGAACAAAATATGGTTGGCTACAAATCGAAGGTATAGGTGTCGTGAATGGGACAACCAAAGCCAACCTGGCAAAAGAATACATTAATTATGCTTTAAGCAGTGAAGTGCAAGATTATGTTGCCACCAACAACTGGATGTTTCCGGCAAATAATCAAACGACTCTGGACCCAAGTTACGACTACGCCATCACCACTGAGAATGTAACTATTTTAAATAATCTTATACAGCCTAACTATATCGGGGACAATTATCAAGATTGGCTTAACACTTGGGAACGGCTTGTTTATGGCTCTGGTACTTGGTGGATTTGGGCATTGATTTCGGCTATAGCTCTCTTAATCGCCGGAATTGTCACCTATTTCGTTTTTAAATCAAAAACAAGAATTGATGTAGAGTGAAAGTTAGTCTTTTGTCTTTCACTCCAACTTTTTTCTTTTAGTTTTGTCCTTCAGCATTAAAATGGGCTTTTGTAAGTACTTTGTTATTAAGGAGTCATTGAAGTACCACTCTGGTTCGTCATTTCATAAAAACAAATAGAAATGCTATGTTGGCTTTCTTTCATTGCAAAAAATACGAGTCCTTTGTCGTAGCTTTCTCTATGCAAAGGAAAGTTATTTTTGTGTTGTGTGGGCGATTTTTCGCCGTAAAATTGGTTTTACAAAGGCATATCTTGTTTTCATTGCAAGAAATCGCCCTTTATTTGTATATTTTGCCACTTCAAGGCAGGAGTTCATAATCGCTACCAAATCCAATCCTTCTGGTTTGATCTCCTGATTAATCACCCCTTTATAGCCCAAGCGTTTTAAGAAGCGTAAAAAGTCCCAATAGGGCATTTCTCCTTGCCCCAACAGCAGGTGAGTGTCATTATCCTTTTTTGTATCTTGTAAATGAACATAAACAATTTCTTTTGCCAGTTCTGTTGGAACCGAAAGCCAATTGTCGTTGTCAGTCAAAAAGCGATGTGGACCATCAATAGCGTGCCCTGCGAGTTGCTTGCCAAGAAGATCCTTCGCTTTAAAATAAAAAGCAGTAAAAGTCTCGTCATCTTGCCAAGGAATATTTTCTAAAATTATTGGTGTTTGAATTTGTTGTAATGTCTCAATAAGCACTTGGAAGTCAGCATCCGGCCCCTCAGGGGGATGAGCTAACGTAAAAAGTAATTGGAGGTCCTTGTGATAAGTGTTAATAAAATCAACTACTTTTGTCATGCGTGTTCGCAAAGCAGCTTTTGTCGAACCCGGCTCAAAGCCATCAACACTTGGGATCGGCAAATGAAATGTTGTTGTTAATTTACCCAGATTCGCAATAATTCCCTCGACATCCTTCATACTATTAATATTGATCTCAACATGATCCAAAGCAATTGCTTTTGCAAAAGTAACCAACTTGTCAGCAGAAATACCGGCATACGGTTCAATTGTCACACCAATTTTCAATGAGTTCACCACAGCTAAAGCTAGCTATTAAGTATCTTTAAAAGAAAAAAAGGTTTCTAAAAGAATCCTCTCTTTCAGAAAGTGCTTAATCAAGATCAATTTTAATGTACTTTGTTAGTGCTTTTCGGATTTCCTGGCAGCGAGAGTCTTGAGAGGCAAATTGATTAGACACAAAACCCAGAACCATGCCCATTTTATCATCGGGAATGTTGCCTTTTAATTTTTCAGCCGCATGTACGGTATATTTGTGCTGGCGGACAGTTAACTCATCTATGAGCTTCTGGGCTTCTTCTTTCTCTTCCTCGGATAGCCCCAGGAGAAAAGCGTCATCTATCAAAGCAATCAAAGGATTCTCGCGAATGCCTTCTTTTTTTTCAATCTCATCAATAGTTGTAGCCAGTACAAAGGCCGGTGCCGTGCGTTCATAATAGGTTATTGACGTTCGTTTCTTTTTCTCTTCACGAGCAACACGCACAAACCCGTGCTCTACTAAAAGATCTAAATGATGATAACATTTCGGCGCAGAGACGCCTAATTTTCTCGCGATTTCAGGAACAGTCATTTCTTTCCGGATGGTGCCATCCTCGTTTTCGATTCCCTCACGCATCGTTCGTAAAATCTTGCGACGCATCGGGTCGACTAAAATTTTGATTTTCTCTGGACTACCAATAATCTTTACCCTACTACCTGCCCCTTTATTATTCCGCTTTTCTTCATCGCTTAATTCTTTAGGCTCTGGGGTCATTCTTTGTATTCCGTCCGTTTGATTTCATTATGTTTTTTATTACCTTCTAAATGAAATTAGTGTTTTATTTTAAATATCTTCCTTTTATTGATTTGAAACGACTTTTTTACTTTAACTGATTTAAACGTTCAATGGAATTTAAACGTTTTTTCTCCTCCGTAGTAAAAAAAGCGTTTTTAGCTATTTCTCTGCTGTAAATAGGAAATAATCGCTGTCAATTTTTCATCAGGAACGTTTAGGGGGATCACACAACCAGGGCCAATAATGATCGGCCGGCCATTAACAGAAGAAATCGTTTTCTCAAGCCGTTCCAAAACATTATCAATAGTTGCTTTGGGGAGAAATTCCTGTTCTTCAATGCCCCCGACAATAATGCCGGAAAAGAGTTTTTGAGCTTCAGCAATGGGTGGTGGCGTCAGCTGGTCATGCCAGTTTAATGCTTGGACAGGATAGTGCTTGGCAATTAGTTGAAACATAATATTATTGCCATGAATGTGTGCGACATTAAAGGTTGCTTTGTTTTTAATTGCCTTTAAAATTTCGAGGTCAAAAGTCATGCCAAATTCTCGAAATTCTTCTTCCGTTAGAAAGTCAAAGGTTGCTTCCTGGGTTGCCAGGAAAATACCTGATGCGCCATTTTCGAGCGAAACCTTGGCAAACTCTTTCATGACTTTGGTAATAATTTTCAACCCTTCCTTGAAGGTTCCGGGTTCTTCTCTTATGGCTTTTAAAACAAGTTCACGATTCTCCGTGAGTTTTGCTGCAACCATCAAGGGATTAAAAACAGTTTCAATGAAAGGTGTTTTTCTTTTCATCCCCTGATCAATGATGGTAAGTGCTTTGAGTTGCTCGCCAAACATCCCCTGATTTACGTCCAGCTCCTCGAGAGCAGCCCAATCCTCAATAGCAGCCACACGGTACTTTGTACAATAGGCTGAGCCGGTTAATTTTTGATCATCAAATGCAATCTCACACCCCCAATCAATAACACAATAGCGACCATTGGGGCTCACTTTCATAAAGATCGAGTCAAACTTTTGAAGATACTCGAGTTGTTTCTGAGCCAGCCTTTCAGCTGAAAGGTCATCACGAGGAAAATGACGCCAAAAAGCAAAGGGAATGGGTTCGACTTGCTCCCCTTTTAAAAGCGCCCGTAGGATTTCAATCTTTTCTTTCGACACAAGTAATCACGCCTTTACATGAGCGAGAGAATCAGTCAATTACTACTTCTAACTCCTTGGTTGTTCCTTTTTTTGCTCGGACCTTGTAGGTTCCAGGCTTCAGGTTTTCAACTTCAATTTTCAGGTCAAAGGGTTTTATCGCCTGGGCAGCCATCATTCCAGCTTTCATCTTTCCCAGCACTTGAAGAATAATCTCATCTTTTTTGACGACTGCTGACGCTTCTGCTAACTGCCATCCCAGATGAGAAAAGTAACCCTGAACAAGAACAGTTAAGGGTTCGGTATGCGAAGCACGCTCCGGGAGAGAGAAGTCTTGGATAACCGCCAATTTAACAATCTCATCTGCTGTGCCCTTCTTTTTTCTAGTGAAAATTCGTTTAAAAAAGTTCAATTTGCTTCACCTATGTAACTACAATAGATGGTAAGCTTATTAATTAAAGTTTTATCCCACTTTTATTGGAGAGCGTAAAGGGCCTCTTTTTTCTTTCGTTGCTACCTAATTTGCCCCAGAGTTAGTCAAGAATACACAAAATTTTAATTTGGTAAAAGTTTCACTTGAGGATATACTCAAGGTGTTAAAAGAATGCCAGTAATCGACCTCCCTTTGAAGCGAGTGAATGAACTGCTCGGGAAACAATTGTCATTAGAAGAGCTAGAAGAATATTGTTTGCAACTGGGCGCAGATATAGACGATAAACGAGAAGATGGCGTCAAAGTAGAATATAATCCAAACCGCCCGGACTTTAGCAGCGTTCCAGGTTTCGTTCGCGCGTTAAAAGGCATAATGAACATCGAGACCGGCTTGCCAAACTATCCGCTAAAAAAAGGATCGTTAAAAGTTAAAGTTGAAAAAACCGTCGAACCCTTGCGGCCGTTTATTCAATGTGCCGTTGTCCGGAATGTCCACCTGACCAAAGAGAGCATCGCTGAACTCATGAATACGCAAGAAACGATTCATTGGGTGGTGGGACGGGACCGGAAGAAAGTGAGTATTGGCATTCATGATATGCGGGATATCACCCCCCCGTTTCGTTACTATGGTGAGAAAGCAGATAGCCATGCGTTCATTCCCCTCGGAGAAGAAAGCCGAAAAATGACCCCAAAAGAGATTTGCGAGGAACACCCAAAGGGAATCAAATATGCTCACCTTGTAAATAAAGATGGTTCAGTACCGTTTCTCGTTGACTCTAAGGGGGGTGTTTTGTCTTTTCCGCCAATAATTAATGGTATTTTAACACTCGTAACAGAGAAGACTAAGGATCTCTTTATCGATGTCACAGGCACAGATGAGCAAGCAGTAAAAAACGCCCTAGAGATTCTAACCTCATCATTCGCCGAAGAAGGCTACCAGGTAGAACAAGTGACCGTAGAGTACCCCGACAAGAAAACACTAATAACACCAACCTTTCAACCTTCGACCTGGTACTTGCGGCCAAAATACTTGAAAGAAGTCCTGGGTTTGGACTTGACACAAGAAGAACTGTTCAAAAACCTCGAGCGCTCACGATTCGGCGTAATTAAAAAAGAAAGCACTAGGAAAAAAATTGCTGTAAGTGTCCCTTCTTACAGAGTGGATATTCTCCATGAAGTCGATATTGTAGAAGATGTCGCTATTTCTTATGGTTATCATAATATTGAAGCAATATTGGATAATATTCACACCATAGGAGAAGAACATCCGGTCATTAAACGGCAAAATCAATGCAGGGACATCATGGTGGGGCTCGGATTCATAGAAGTGGTAACCTACACTCTTGTATCAAAAGAGTGGCAGTACACAAAAATGCGTACAAAAGGCACTCCCGTGGAATTATTAAACCCGGTAAGTAAAGAATATAACATTGTCCGGGATAGTCTCCTTCCAAGCTTGATCAACACATTGAAGCAAAACAAACCTTATACACTTCCACAGCGGATTTTCGATATTGGAGACGTTGTGCGAATCAACGATGCGTATGAAACCAAAACCTCACGAGAAGTATTTCTAAGCGGAGCGACCATCCACTCGAAGGCAGATTTTGTGGAAGTTAAGGCAATAATCGAGGCCATCTTCAGAGGACTAGGCATAAACAATTACACTCTAGAAAGTGCAAGCCATCCCAGCTTCTTTGAAGGGCGATGTGCAAAGATACTAGTCGATAAAGAACCTGTGGGAGTCTTCGGGGAAATTCACCCAGAAGTCCTGAACAATTTCGAACTGGAGAATCCAGTGGCAGCATTTGAAATAGAGCTTGAGAAGCTGTTCCCCAAACTCTAAAAATATGTGCACTAGAAAATGACCGGCGTTGTACGTAAGCGTTCAATGTTGGTGCTATAGACTTCCCGGATGTCGTTCAAATCGAGTTTAAGCATCACTAACCGGTCGAGCCCTTGCCCCCAGGCAAGCACTTTTTCTTTCACGCCAAAGGGATAGGTAACCTCCGGGCGGAAAATGCCCGAGCCACCCATTTCCATCCAGGAGTTGAATTTGTCGACAAAAATGAGGGTGGACATGGAGGGCTCAGTATAAGGATAAAAGGAGGGGATCAACCGGACCTTCTTGAAACCCATCTTACCGTAGAAGGTTTTCAAATTACCCTTAAGATGGCGGAGGTCGACGTTTTTATCAACGACAATGCCTTCAACTTGCATAAATTCAGACAAATGCTTGTAATCAATAGCTTCGTTTCGATACACACGGTCAACGGAAAAGACCTTCTCAGGGGGCTCCCACTCCTTGAACGCCTTGGATAAATGACGGCAAGTGGTAGCAGTAGTGTGCGTGCGCAAAACAAGACGCTCAGCTTCAGACATTTTCCATTTATAGCCCCAGCCGGTACTCTTGGTCCTCCAGCCATTCTCGTGAGTCTTTTTAACGTTCTGGACGATTTCCTTTGGAGGAAGTTTGGCTTTGGTTGGCTTGGCAACTTTGAAGGTGTCAGCAAGCTCGCGCGCAGGGTGGTCTTGAGGTTGGAAGAGCGCATCAAAGTTCCAGAACTCGGACTCAACAAGAGGACCACGAATCTCGGTGAAACCCATCTCAAGGAAAATCTCGCGAATCTCATTAATAACCTCAATAACAGGATGACGACGACCATAGTAAACAGGAGGAACCTGCTCTGTAGGGTCGTAGGGCTTGAACTTCGTCTTGCGCCATTTGCCGGAAATGATCAGAGAAGGAGTCAGCGTGGTCTCAAGCTTGCGCTGAACCTTTAACCCTTTCTCAAGCAATGCTTTGCCTTGAGGAGTTAAACGGGCAACACGATAATGACGCTCAAGAATCTCGACAATTTTACGCTTCTTGAGGTTCTGTAAACTCACAGCAATGGCTTGGTCCCGTAAATGGTCGGCAATTGTGCCGTCAGCAATAAGAGAGAGAGTAGTAGAATCAATGTCCTCAGTCCGCGGTAAAAGCCGGAGAAACGTTTTCTTGCCCTCCTTGGAAAAAGCAACCCAGTTCTTGCGCTTAAGCCAGCCAATGGCAATATTAACCAGTTGTTCATCAATTTTGGCCTTCTTTTTAAATGCTTCAAGAAGAATGGGGTCCTTCTCGCGCTGTAAAGCAGCATAAAGCTGATGCTCAGGAAGACCATCCTTAAGATACCGCCGGCCTTCGTCAGTCAACAAAATACGCTGCTCAGTACGCTCAATACTATCAACAAAACCTTTAGCCGTAAGCTCGAGAATCTCCCGGGCAACCTTCACAAGATCAAACTTAGTTGCCTTGGCAAGGGCCTCCTGGGAAACTTCGCCACGCTCATGAATAACCTTGAGGAGCTTGGCTTGATCAATAGTAACAGTCTGAGATGAGGGCATAAAACAAACCTCTTATACCCAATGAGCCAATCCTTAATTGAAAAATATTTCTATGAATAATAACTGAAAACAAAAGAAACTAGCCCCTGTCTTTACCCCGGCATTAACCTATTCAATACTCGTAACTGAACTCTTCTTTTACATTATCGTCATGAGATCATGGAAAAATCCAGTAACATTCTCATTTCAATGCTTATAATTGAGTACTTTCT
>Ga0164310_10000197_pt1 | contig 30675 bp, 28 predicted proteins | sample GuaBasSedimGuay1_FD_121795 | JGI IMG/M metagenome (GOLD analysis project Ga0164310, IMG submission 121795) | Subseafloor sediment microbial communities from Guaymas Basin, Gulf of California, Mexico - Guay1, Core 4569-9, 0-3 cm | ecosystem: Environmental > Aquatic > Marine > Hydrothermal vents... | reverse complement strand
ATATAGGTACATCTGACCGTTTTCTTCTCATGGTACTGTCGAGGGTGAAATTCGAGAACCTGCATCTCATTAGGCTCTCTATCAGAGTTCTTACCGAACAGGACAGAACCGTCCCGTGTGGAACTCCCAAGGGCGACCACAGTGTCACACATCAGTCATCACCATCCCTATAAACTCTCTGAGCCTTTTCCTACTAACGCCATCTCTAAACTTCTCTGACCCCCCTGTAGTTCTGTGCAGTGTAAGAACGTCTGTAGTCCCGCCGAAAAATATCTTTCTACCCCTCTTCAGCTCGATCAACGCCACATCCCTGTAAGGGACTACGTAGCTCTTCTCACTAGTCCTTATCAGCTCCTCAAGCCTTGAGATCGCCTCTCTACTCATCAGCATTTTAATCCTACGGCGCTCGACAAAATGCTCGGTTGATATAGGCATTACGATCCTTGCAATCCCGCCTAAAACATGGATAACCATCAGACGTTCATTCGTAAACATGAGGAAGTACCTGTCCGTGCCTCTGTGTCCATCACACACAAACAATGCCTGCTCAACCATACCTTGTCAGTACACTGCATGTCTCCGGCTTTAAAAAGATATGCAAAGCAAAACCAATCAAACTCTAACCTAGGATGTTAACGATGGTAAGGTTAAAATTGAGGAGGGTATATGCAGGATTGGTGGAGGGGAGCTCATTCTTGAGTTGTTAGGGATGTTGCACCATCTTCAACAATCATGACGGTTGTTGAAGCTATAGTTAAAGATGGAGGTACAATAATTATGGTCTTAGAGTGTAGAGATAGATTAACTCATAAACACTTCCGGGAGTTAATGGAGTTAAGCAACGATCCAAGAGATATTTTGGAGTGTACCGGGATAAATGAACCACTTAGAGATAAATTGGGGGCTCAGATACTTACTAAAGTAATGAGCGCACATATAATTCTAGTTTCAGATAAGTTAAGCGGAAAAGCGCTTGAAAAGATGAATTTAACCCGCGCTAAAAACATCGATGAGGCGTTTGAAGAGGCAGAAGTGAGAGAAGGGCCAACACGACCTTGGAGCGCAAGCAACAGATCACCCTTACATTTCTCCAGGGGTTCCGTAGATGGTGAGCCTCCCACATTAGTTAGAATCTTCTTCTGGTTCTTGCTAGGTTTGCTGTCTGTTTTCTTCGCTGAAGTGGTTTCAGGCTCAGATATGTTCCCCTATTTTACCATTTGGGGTTTACTTGTCACATTCCCCCTTTATACGTTGCACACGATCGTACTCTTATCCATTATATTCAAGTACGGAAAACCTTTTTTCTACACATTGTACCCTGCAGGAGCCATATATGGGTTATACGAGGCCTACATAACAAAGGTTCTCTGGAAGCCCACATGGGGCCCGCCGATCATCTCTATTGGCGGCATTGCAGTCATAGAAACAATGGTTCTCGTCTTTTGGTGGCATCCATTTATGTCATTTATAATCCCGTCCATATCGGCTGAGAATCTCTTAATAGGCTCTAATTATATTTTATCAAATTCTTTCAAGAGATTTATATACATATTGGAAGGTAGAAGTGAGAGATACGCTGTAATTATGTTATTTGCTGTCTTGTGTGGATGTTTTCAGGGAAGCGTCTCTCCTTCCCCTCTATCATCACTCTTATCTGGGTTGTCAACCACCTCTTTAATCACATTAACGGTTTATCTTTGGAGTAAGACCTTAGAAGGAAATAAGTATAGCTTTGAATCTCTTTTACCAAGCAAGACCTGTTTAATGATGTTTACCTCAGCTTTAATCTTCTTATATCTATTCCTTGGATTCGAGTTAAGACCTGAAGCTTTACCGAATATAAGCTCGCATATCATTATCTGGTTTCTATATGGCTTCTTAATACTCCTTCTTTACAGAGGATTAAAGAAATCTAGGGCTAAACAACGACCCAGCTTAGATTCTTTAAGCATATTCTCACTAAAGACCTGGATTGCCTATTCAATCGTGTTTACTTCTTCATCAACTTTAACTAAACTGTTTATGTCCCCCTATTGCTTGGGCATAATAATGATGGCATGGATAGCGGGTATATCAATCGGGATCGTTTCCATCGCATTAACCGTAAAATCAAATGTATCACAGATAAAGGCGTAGATAAAGGTGGGGAGGCCGCTTGGCCTGACCTACGGGATAATAGAGGAAGGTCTAGCAGTGAAGTCTTTCTTCGACCCTGGATGGCCTGACCTTGACAGGCTGGCAGTTTATGGGAGATACCTCGGCGTGAACATCGTGTGGGCTTTCTGGCTCTCGATATTCCACGCTGTGTATAGTATTTCGATACCAGTACTGCTAGCCCAGATAGCTCATCCTGAGTATTCCAGGGTGAAACTGCTTACAAGGAGGAGCTTAGCTGCTGTAGCCGCAGTCTTTACAACGACCTCAACCATAATATTCCTCTTCCTAAACCCTTACAAGCCCCCCGGCCGTCCAGTACCTTATAACAGTAATTAAGATTTCAATAACTGGCCCTCTGCCTCGTGAAAATGGCGAAGAGCCACAGAGCTGTTGTCAGCCCTGTAATAAGGTGTGAAACGAATGGTAGAAAGCTCTTCCTCACGGGTGTAGCGCTTGCTCTAGCATTTTCATCTTCTACATGATGGTTCCCGAAACCTCGATTCCATGGTTTATTCCCTGCACCATAGAGTCTCTCCTAATCCTGCAACTGTATAAGCTCCTGGCCGGCTATATGGCTGTTTATCATCCAGGGAAAGCAGCTCACCGATTAATTGGCTAATATGATGGTGATAAGCTGCCACCCTATACTCCTTCGCCATCCTTACAAATTTTTGATATTGTAAATAATTTTAAGATACCTGTGGTAAATGGATGAGGTGACCTAAAGTGGCTAAAGGATTAGGTATCGTGATGTTCTCCGGTACAGCTGATAAGTTCATACCCTTAGGGGTTCTAACTCAGACAGCTGCCAACCTAGGGGTCCCAGTGAAGATCTTCGTCACAGGCTTCGCCCTACTATACTTCACAAAGAAGAAACCCGAACCAAGGTTCCCAAAGGAGTTTGAGGACTTTGTCCCTAAGATCCACGAGGGGCTTGAAAGGGTCAACGCACCAAGCTGGTACGACATGCTGAAGGACGCTAAGGATATAGGAGACGTAAAGGTGTACGTGTGCTCTCTAATGGCTGAAGTTGTAGGAGTAAAGAAGGAGGATCTAGACCCAATCGTTGACGACGTCGTCGGCGCTACTTTCTTCATGCAGGAGACCGGGGACTACGAGCTAATATTCATATAGGTGGTTGAGATGGGAGAGATAAAGGTTGACGCAAGGGGTATGGCATGCCCCGGGCCCATATCAGCACTTATCAGGGCTTACAGGAAGGCTAATAACGGTGACACCATAGAGGTCTTGGCAACGGATCCAGGCTTCAAGCCCGACGTACAAGCATGGGTGAAACGCACGGGAAACGAACTCGTGGAGCTAACAGAGGAGGGCGGGGTAATAAAAGCTGTAATAAAGGTTACGGCTAAGAAGTAGTAACCGTTAAAGCGCCTCTTTCTTTATTTTTCAGACGAGGTGTGTAGAGTGGAGAAAGTAGTAATTATAGGTGGTGGAGGCGGCGGAGCCATACTTGCAAACCTCTTACCAGAGAGAGAATTCGAAATCGTTGTGGTCGATAGGGAAGAGTACCATATCTTCCAGCCAGGATATCTCTGGATAGCTTTTAAGGGTTGGAGGAAGGAGATATTCATGAAACCCATCAGAAGCCTTTTGAAGCCCCACGTAAAATTCGTACATGGCGAGGCTACAAGCGTAGATCTCAATGAAAGGAAAGTCTTGATGAAGGATGGGAAGGAACTGTCCTATGACTACATCGTCATAGCTACAGGCGCACATCTAAACTACGACGTAATAGATGGTAACAGGAAGATACTAGATGAGTTTGGCGATTTCTACTCTACGGTAGAGAACGCCGAGAAGCTTTGGAATGCCGTCTGGAGGACTAGTAAAGGAAACTTTGTTATAGGAGTTGCAGACCCCATATATAAATGCCCCCCGGGACCTCATAAGGCTGCATTCCTCTCAAGCGAGCTTTTCTCAAGGAGGGGACTTAAAGACAAGGTTAAGGTTGTTCTTGCATTACCCTTCCCCCACTCTTATCCCTCAAAGACAATAGCAGACATAATCGAACCCGAATTGGAGAAGAGAGGAATCGAAATTCGCACCTTTTTCACGGTTGACAGCATTGACACAGAAAATAAGAAGATAGTGAGCCTTGAAGGCGAGGAGTTAGAGTATAGTGTAGCAACAGTTATACCCCCACATGAGGGGCCGCAGTATGAGATAAAGCCTGAAGTAAAAGACGACAACAACTTTGTGAAGATAGATAAATACACCTCCCAGATCGAGGGTTTCGATGACGCCTACGCCATAGGTGACTGTACAAACGCCCCAACATCTAAAAGCGGAGTTACTGCTCATCTTCAAGCAGAGGTTGTAGCAGAACGTTTACAGGGATACGACGCTAGATATAGCGGTAGGACGAACTGCCCGCTAATAACTGATGGTAAGGGGATTTTCATCATAAGCGACTACGACCATCCACCCGTACCTGTCAGGCTGTCAGCATTCAAGCGTTTATTGGAAGACCTGTTCCTTACCACCTACTGGGGGGCCATACGCTACCCTGAACTCTGGCAACCAGTGTTCCACGCCTATTTCAATGCGACTGAACCAGGCAAGCTTGTCGAGTTAGGGTGGTAATGATGGCGGAAAAGAATATTGGAAGCGTCAAGCTGGATAGAATTCTAACAGAGGATAAGATTGAAGCCCTCGACAAAACACTACAGCTCCTGTCCAAGCTGAACGAGCTCGGGATCTTAGACACGGTAACAGACATATTAGAGCCTGAAGTTATTGAGCGTGCAGCATCGCTCATTATAAATCCATCTACTTTAAGGATCGTAGACCGTATAGATCAGCTGACAGGGACCCTTGGAAAAATAGACTATGACACACTTGAGAAGAGAATAAATCTACTGAACGAGGCTTTGAAATCGATACCCGAAAAGCCGAAGCGCATCGGCTTGCTGGGCCTACTCGGAGAACTTAGAGATCCAGATGTGCAGAGGGGAATGGGTGTACTAATAGAACTCTTAAAAGCTATCGGCAAAGCGGCGGAGAAACAGCAAAAATAGCAGCAACCCCTTTTTCCCCTTTTTACCGGTTAAGTCTCCTGCCTACTCAATCATGTGATAGTGCGGTTGCCTCTCGAGTTCTACATGATGAAGCTGAAGGAATCTATATATAGAAATAAGAATCTGAACAGGCTATAACTCAGGTATTCAACATATAGTTTAAGGGTGCAATCGCCAAATAAGAATGTGATGGTTTTGCGTGCACCATAAAGGCAAGACATGCTTCCAGGTTGACAACACAACAAAATACGAAGGGATGAACTCCCTGAAGATATCAAACATAGAGGAACAAGCCGTTTGGGTCTACAAACTGTTCAAAATAGCCATAAACCCATCACAGAAATACTCAATCTCAGGATACGTACTAACAGAAAACGTTGAAGAAGGATCAGGAGCCTTCATAGGAATAGTATGGTTTAACAAAAGTAGGAGAATCGGAGAAACAATAACGAAAACCATTAGAATAGGCGGAAAATGGACTAAAGTAGAAATGAAGGACATAACACCTCCACCTGACGCCTACTCAGCAGTATTCATCGTAGGGCTTAATCGCGCGCGATCTTCCTTGAGATATCTCTGTCTGTGACGTCAACCTTCAACCTCGCCTTTAAGTATGTGGATAATGGAGCACCGAAACTTGACGCTGGAACCACCCTCCTGATGGACAGCATATCCGGGAAAACGTCCTTCTCAACATCAACTATGAACTCGCCAATACTAAGCTCTCTATCCCAAAATCTAAGCTTTAACGTAAGATTATTCTCCTCAATCCACGTATTCAGTTCAAGAAGCGCCCTTTAAAGGGAAAGCTTGCTCTCAACAGGGTTTAAAGCGGTTGTATCAACGTCAAATGAAAACCTTGGAGCACTAGTCAAGTAAACACGGTTAACGAGGGATCCCCCACCGTAGACAACCTCAACTGGGAAATACGTGATGAACAGGTACAAAGTGTCATAGTACAGCATCTCCCTCTCCACAAGCTCATAGCTGAATCCCCATCCTATCCTCTCTGCAAGCTTCCTATAAAACTCCAGGTTAAAACAGTCTTCACGCCAGGACTTCACCACGCTGAACCAGCGCGAGATTAATGGTTGAGCATGGTTTGGGGAATTCATAAGAATAGGGCATCGGCCGCCAACTCGCTGTTAATCCAAGGAGATATTTATGTAAATTGAAGTTTACACTGCTAAGGGTGATGTAGGTTAAAGTATGTTTCATATGTGGATGTTTTAGTTCCTCTGGCTCTTGCCTGCTATTTTGTAGTCATCTCTTAGCACTATCCCGTACATGAGGGCTTCAACGGCGATTGGGTCTTTTCTCCTTTTCAGCCTTTCGAACTCGCTGGGGGTTAGTGGGATGACTTGGAAGCCGGGTTGGACGTCGAGCTTTTTTAGTCTTTGTACGGGTGTTCCTTTTAGGTGGCGTGTTATTAGGAGAATGTCTATATCGCTCCAAAGGTTGAAGTCTCCCCTGGCATATGAGCCTATGAGTATGGCTGTGGCTTTAAAGGGGAGTTTCCTAGCCCATTCGGTAGCCCTTTTGATGGCTGTGTTTCTTACTCTTCTTCTCTCTTTAATGATCTCCATGCCTCTCCCACCCAGCCTATAATTTTTTCCGCTTCGATAATGGCTTCCTCAGCATCCCTCTTGGTGTAGTAGTCGCTTGGAACCCCTTCAGACCATGCGTTCGGATATCTCGTTGGAACGTAGTACTTGTCAAGGCTCTTAGCCTCCTGAATCACCCTAGATGCTTCTAGCCCTCCTGGAAGCCTGGATAGAAGTCCTGAAACACTATGCCCATAGGCAGGCATCCCCAAACCATGGAGCAATGCTTTCACCGAGTACTCCGCAGCCTGCTGAGCCTTGAAGCAAGCCCAATTATAGTCACCCCGCTCCAGGTCTCCCCTGGCAGATTCTAGAGCTCCCGTGGCAGATCTAAACCACCTCCTGAACTCTGCATCGTCAAGCATCCCATCCCCCAACTAGATCTTTAAGCTAACATGGAAATACCTTATTAAATTGTTAACCTTACACAGCTGGACCATGCGCGCGAAGATAGGTAGCAAGTAAACAGTGGGACATCACTCACCTGACATTGTTTCCGGTTCATGCCAACCCCCGGGGAAGCGCCTGTAACCATGTCTACATGGATGACTGTTGAGGTATGGGTGCAGACCGAGAGCCTTTATAAAGTGGAAATGAGGTAAGTTCTTGATGAGCAGGGAGGAGCTCATCAGAAGGTTGGAGGAGAGGTATAGGAGGGGGGAGATAAGCTACGAAACCTATATGAACCTCAGGGCAAAGTACTCGATGGGGAGGGCTTATGCCGGCAGGCCCTCAGGCGGGAGGTTCAACGTGAAGATCATTGTGGTACTGCTGATCGTAGTGGTGGGTGTGGGGCTGTGGCTCATAGTTTTCAGGAAGCCCTCTCAGGAGGGAGGATACGTTGAAACTCAGTCTCCAACGCCGACATCTACGGGGCCTCCTACCCAGTCTCCTGCACCTACGGGGGCTCCCGGGGACACTGGTGACTGGGGCCTTGCTTCAAGCATGCAGGCCACCATCCCCGAGGCAAGTGGGAAATGCGGCGGCTGCTACATAGTTACGGCTGAAAGTGACCTCTACCGTGTAGACTCAGTAGGCAAGCCGAGCTGGAACTGGAAGTTCAGGTTCTACTGCCCAGCTGAAGACACTGTTTTCTCATACTGGTGTATAAACATGAAGCCGGAGTTTGAGGAGATAATAGGAATAATACCGGCAGCGGATATAGAATACTCGGAGGTGGAGTGGGGTATAAGCCCGGGTGAAGCGTACAGGAAGGCTTTGGAAAGCGGCGGTGGGGCGTTCATCACGGAGCACGGGGAGGAGAACGTATATGTCGTGTTAACCCTCACCACGAAGGAACTAGCAGTATACTACCGGTACGTGAGCCCTGAAACCTCGGATAAGATCGGTCAGAAATACATCTACGTGGTAGACTTCCTCTGCCGTGTTGACACGACGCTGCACGAGTTCAGAGTGGTATTAGACTCCATGACGGGCCAGCTAATAACCACGGAGCATAAAGGCTAGATCAAACAACCAATTGGGGATGCTACACCATTCAGCTGGAAGCTTATAGCCGGCAGTATCTGCCATGGCCTAGATAGACAGCCTGACGTGGGTAGCGCTGGTAAAGAAAGCCGAAGGAGAAGATATAGCTGTTGTGAGCGTCAAAAATATTTAGAGGTGTTTAGATGCAACGGCATGATACCCAGTAAAGCTGGGGCGCTTCCCTGCTTTTCAATACTAAGATGTAGGTGTGGATGCTTATTTATCGGCTTACAGGCGCGTGAAATTCTAGAGGGAGAAGTATACTGAGCCAGGATTATTCAAAAGTATTACCAGACTAGATGGTGAGTGTTACGAATTCTTTCTATTAGGCCTGGCCGAAATCGCCAGGTTATAGGCGTATTTTTGCTGTACCAATAGCATTTTTGTTTTTATGTTAGTAGTGGTAATAGGGGCTGGTGGCCTGTTTGTATTGTGTATTATCCTTTGATATCCGCGGGTCTGGGGATAACAGTAAAAATAATAGTCACAGTACTCCTAACCCAGCTGGGGAAGTGAGGAAATACTTGAAATAATGCAATAGGAAGGCTGGGAAAGACCTGTAGGACTCTTAGCAAACAAAGTCCTAGCCGAGAGCCCTTAGAACTCTTACTCAAAAGGATTTAGATTAACACTGCTACATAATTTAATGAATCATCCATGGCATTTTTCGAAATGTTTAAAAAGATAACGTAAGGAGACAGGGGGTAGCAGGATAAGCGTTGATGGTTAGGGTTTTCGCAGGGGATGACATGGATAGTAGGGTGAAGATTCCGGGCATGGCCTATATACTTCTCTCCTTTCTCCCTTGGATTGCCTACTGGATACTCAGCGGTTTGGAGAGTGGTTTATGCATCGCTGTTCCGCTGGCCATTGCAGTGTTACTTACAGCTCCGCAGGCGGCTAGGAGAGAGCTTAACCTTATGGACGCCTGGTCACTCCTCTACTTCATGGTGGCGTCGGTTGGAACATATATCTTAAACACGAGCGTATTCATTGATGAAAGCGGCCTTCTTGGCTACACAGCGTTATTTATAATGGCGGTGTTATCGCTGATACTCAGAAAGCCCTATACTCTTCAAGTGTCTAAGAGGGATTATCCAGAAATATACTGGAGGCAGAGGGAATTTCTGCTCATAAACAACGTGATCACCGTGGCTTGGGCGGCGATCTTCCTGGCCAACGCATCCATTTTCCTGCTCATAGGAGGGATATTTGCAGTAATCCTTTCAAATATTCTAATCGTAGCTGGCATCACGTTTTCAATCATGTTTCCCCTATATGCGCCTGCCTACTTTGTAACGAGGAGGTTTAAAAGGTACGACTGGAAGGTTGAGGTTGACCCCCGAAAGCCTAAGAGGGAGCATGAGTATGACGTTATAATTGTGGGCTCCGGAATTGGGGGACTGACCTGCGGCGCCCTGCTCTCAAAGAGAGGCTACAAGGTTCTAGTGCTGGAGCAGCACTACCAGGCCGGCGGCTACTGCTCATCATTCAAGAGAGGAGGCTTCACCTTCAACACAGGCGTAGAAAATGTAAGTGGGCTGTGGGAGAGAGGACCTATCACGCATCTTCTAAGGGAGCTTGGACTAAGGAGGGAAGACCTATTCGTAAGGAACAGGATGAGATACATCTTTAAGGGGAGGATCATCGACGCCAGCGGGATGGAGGACTTCATAAGAGCACTGTCAGAGATGTTCCCCTGGGAGAAAGACAGGATCCATGCATTCTTCGAGGAGGCTAGAAAGGCATACGAGGAATGCTACATGGACACAGAAATCTATGGTGTACCAATGCCGGCGGAGCTGATCGTAAAGGTCTTCGGCGGGAAGAAGCTGCTGAACTATCCAATGGAACATCCACACTTTTACGACTGGATGAATAAAACTTACAAGCAAAAGCTCGACGAGTACTTCGAAGACACAGACCTAAAGGAGGCCCTATGCGCCTTACTCGGCTACATAGGGACAAGGCCCGAGGAAACACCGGCTAGCGCGGCACTCACAGCAGTGGTCTCATACTATATCCATGGCGGATACTTCCCCGGGGGAGGAGCCCAAAGATTCTCAAACACTTTAAAAGAGTACATAGAGAGCCACGGTGGCGGAGTCCTGCTTAAACGTAGGGTCGACAGGATACTTGTGGAGAAGGGGAAGGTTAAAGGGGTTAAAGCTGGAGGCAAGATTTATAGGAGCCCGGTTGTAGTCGCTAATGCCAATGCTAAAACCACATTTCTAGAGCTCGTCGGAGAGGAGAACCTTGATAGGAGGTTCGTCGAGTACATTAAAGCATTGAAGATGTCCCCCTCCTGCTTCATGGTGTTCCTCGGGGTCGACATGGACCTATCAGAATACCCAACCATAATAGAAAACCTGGATGAGGGATACAGCATTGTGATCAACTCTAACGCCGACCCAGACCTAGCCCCCAAAGGAAAGGCAAGCGTCACCATCCTGACAGGTGCAAACTACCACGACTTCCCCGAAAGAGGAACAGAAGCATACGTCGAAAAGAAGAAGAGGCTCACAGAAACACTGATCAGGAAGGCTGAAAAGGCCATACCAGGCCTAGCCAAGCACATAATCGTCCAGGACGCAGCCACACCCAGAACATTCGAAAGATACACCTCCATGCCGGAAGGAGCGATTTACTCCTTCAACCAGTCAATAAACGTCAGAAGACCCTACTTTAAAACCCCTATAAAAGGCCTATACCTCGCAAGCGCCTCAACCTTCCCAGGCGGAGGAATAGAAGCAGTAGTAATATCAGGAACAATATGCGCAAACGACATATGCGGCTGGAAAACAGAATCCGATAAGCAACCTAAACCCCGAAGCTCATAACCCTCAGCATCCCCCACGGAAATCCTTGAAGTAACATTACCATCACACCTTAAAATTAAGACAGCCACTATCACATCCTGTATGGTTGAAGCAGTTGACCTGTTGATAGAAGGACCCACCATCCTAACAATGAGCGAGCTCGGAGTCATAAGAGAAGGAGCAATAGCAATCAAGGGAGACAGAATAGTAGAAGTGGGCAGGCGTGACAGAATATTAGACTCCTACAGGGGAGAGCAGGTCATAGACGGAAGAGGCTACATCGCAATGCCAGGCCTCATAGACTGCCACACCCACACCTTCCAAGTACTACTAAGAGGATCACTATCCCTAAAAGAGTTCAGCAAGCATCCAGTCTGGCTAAACGTCCTAATACCGTTCGAGGGAGCACTCACCGAAAAGGAGGCGAGAATAAGCGCACAACTATCATGCCTAAACATGATCAAGATGGGGACCACATGCTTCGCCGACGCTGGAGGACCAAGGCCTGAAACACTCGCCAAGGCCGTGGTGGAGTCCGGGCTAAGAGCAGTCATAACAAGGTCCACAATGGACAGAGGACAACTCCCAGAAACGATGAAAGACAGCACAGACGAAGCCCTAGTGAAAAACATGTCCCTCATAGAAAGGTGGAACGGCTCCGGAGACGGGAGAATAAAAGTCTGGTTCGGAATAAGGCAAATAATGACCTCCACAGACGAACTACTACACAGGACAGCCGAGCTAGCCAGAAAATACAACGTAGGAATACACATACACCTCTCAGAGGAAATACTAGAAGTAGACCATGCACTCAGAAGGTGGGGGGAGAGGCCAGTAGAACACCTCGCCAACATAGGACTCCTATCAGACAAGGTTCTAGCAGCACACTGCTCATACCTAACAGACCACGAAGTCAAAATACTCGCAGAACACCGGGTTAGCGTGGCACACTGCCCAGTAATAAACTACTCCTACATGTACAACCCCAAAATCCCCCAGATGCTCACCAGCGGGGTGAACGTCTGCATGGGCACAGACGGAGGGTCAATGAGGCCCCTAGACATGTTCCAGGAAGCTATTACAGCCCTAGTATGCTGCAACGCCCACTATGGAACACCCTACTACGACCACCAAGCACTAACCCTACAGGACGTATTAGAAATGGCAACCACAAACGGGGCTAAGGCACTAATGTGGAACCATGAGATCGGAGCCATAAAACCCGGCTATAAAGCGGACATAATACTAATAGACACGAGGAGGCCCCACCTAACCCCCCTATACGACCCATACTCAATACCACTCCTCTGCCAAGGAACAGACGTCACAACAGTAATAGTCAACGGCAAAACACTCATGCAGAATGGAAGAGTAAAGACCCTCAACGAAGAGCAAATAATAGAGGAAGCAAGAGAGCTCGCACCAACCCTAATCGAAAAAATCGAAAACATAGCCAAGAAATAATGGGAAAAAAGGAAGGGGATATTATGTTAGGACTTCAGTAGCTTTATGAACTCTCTCATCCAAGCCGTATTGTCAGGCCAGGCCCTACTTGTCACAAGGTTTCCGTCAACCACAACCTCCTCGTCAACATAGGTTGCGCCAGCGCCCTCAACGTCAGCCTTCAACACCATGTAAGCAGTCATCCTTCTGCCCCTAACAAGCCCGTACGCTGTTAGGACCAGCGGCCCGTGGCATATAGCTGCAACAGGCTTCCCAGCCTCAAAGAAGTGTTTAACAATCCTCTCCAAGTCGGGGTTCGTCCTAATATACTCCGGGGCCCTACCACCCGGGATCACAAGGCCGTCAAACTCCTCGGGCTTAACCTCGCTGAAGCTTAGGTCAACCCATGGAAACTGGTACGCAGGCCTCTCAATATAGGTCTCCACGCCCTCAACAAAGTCGTGGACCACGGTATAAAGCTTCTTCTTAGAGGGGGCTGCAACGTGAACTTCAAACTCCTCCTTAAGCCTGTAGTACGGGTAGAAGATCTCCTGAGCCTCAACGCCGTCCCCAGCCACGATTAGAACCTTCTTCACAGCTCTCCCCTAATGAAACCCCAATAAGTAAATATAAAAATTCATATAGTTAAGTAACGATTAAACTAAGCAAATGCTAACTGTTCATCCTATAAACATATTTAATTATTAAAGTGACTATATATCGACCTCAAATGAGGGTGCTAACCGGCATCCCGGGGTTCGATGAGATCACGAGTGGGGGCCTTTTAAAGGGCCGCACATACCTTGTTCTAGGCGGACCCGGCGCCGGAAAGACAATCTTCAGCCTCCAGTACATATGTAATGGAGCTATTAGTTACGACGAGCCTGGGATCTACGTTACCCTCGAGGAAAGCGTCGAGTCCATAGTGACCACCGCAAAAAGCCTAGGCTGGGATATAGACAGCCTCCAAGCTGAGGGAAAAGTTAGGATTATAGACGCTTCACCCTACTACTCCCCTGTCGTCGCCACAAAATACGCAATTAGAACAGAATCCGTGCTCGGAGAAGCAGAGTTCGAGATAAACTCTGTGATAGACATCATAAACAAGTCCATAATTGAGCTAGGCGCCACCAGACTCGTAATAGACGCATTAACCCCCCTCATCATCCAATACAAGACACTGTTCGAAGCCAGAATGAAAATACTATCCCTAATAAAAGCCCTAAAGGAGCTGGAAGGCGTAACATCACTCATCACAGCAGAAGTCATACCACCAAACTGGGAATCAACCCTCTTCGGCATCGAACGCTACGTCGTCGACGGCGTCATAATGCTCTATTATATCAGAGTAAGAGGAGAAAGAATCAGAGGAGTCGAAGTAGTAAAGCTGAGAGGCTCACCCCACAGCCACTCAATCCACCCGTTCAAAATAACACCAAAAGGAATCATAATATACCCCAAAGAAAAACTCACATGGGATGAAGAAAGAATATTATAACATTATTTTATTTATAACATCCCCACAGTCCTAACCTCTCTTCAACACATCCCTTCAGCGACAATAATCTACTGACAGCTAAATCATGTAACACCCAAAACTTTATTAGATACCCGCATGCAGAACGTACCTATACAGCGTAGAGAAGAATAACGATGAAAAAACACATGATAAGTTTACTATCCATTATTTTGATAGTCACCATAATCCTCATCTTCTATCGCCAAGAGGAAAGCCAGCTAGAAGAAACACGCATAGTTCCGGTGGATTCTCCGGAAACACCGGCCCGGGGGTTCTTCATGGGTGTCCTCCCTACCCCCGGCGATAGCCAGACATTCAAAGCCGCATATCTCCAGGCTTCGGAGTACGCAGAATTCTCACCTGTCTGGGGGAAGCCTACCCCCTTCTATGAGCTCCCAGATGACCTTAAGGGAGCATGGGGGAAAACGTTTGTAGAGGAATATATCAGGGGAAACGAAATGTTCCCCCTGATCCACCTGTCTTTCATCGGTCCAAACGTCACCCTTATTACACCGCCCGGAATGGAGGGCTCCACACTCAGCGATCCCAAATGGAGAGAAGCCTATAAACAGGCTGCTCTCGAGGTAATAAAAACTTCAAGACCACTCTACCTCTCCCTTGGCAACGAAGTTAACCGCTGGTATGAAAAGTACGGTGCAAGACCAGGAGACCCAAACGGCTTCCAACACTACATAAGCCTCTATGAAGACCTGTATGACGCCGTGAAAATGCTGTCTCCTGAAACAAGGGTTTTCTGCACCTTCGCCCGCGAAATCACATCTGAAAACCGGGAAGCCGACCTCAACATCCTCACCATGTTTGACCCAGACAAGATGGACCTAATAGTTTTCACAAGCTACCCATACGCGGTGAAAGGAATAAACAAGCCATCCGATATACCAGACGACTACTATAGCAAAGCATTACACTACATGCCCGGCAAACCACTCGGATTTAGCGAGCTAGGCTGGCCCTCTATTAATGCTCTCGGCGGAGAGCAAGGCCAAGCCAACTTCCTAACAGAAGTCGTAAACCGCCTAACAAGAAAACAAGGAGTAAACCTAAACATTCTCGGATGGGCATGGCTACACGACCTAAACAAAAACAACCACATAGGCCTGATAAGGAGGGACGGCACAGAGAAGCTTGTCTATCAAATATGGAAAAACCTATCAATATCCAGAGGATAATCCTTAAAGCCCCTACACTCCTAAAAAACCCCAGCCTAAACAAAACACTTACAAACCACAGGCAAACACCACTCCTCCTACCGCCCACTATACCAAAAATAGCTGTCACATAGAGAATCTCTTTCCGCGCACAGGTAAAGGGGAGGTATAACAACCTTAAGGGCGGCAAAACCCCCTATTATGTCGTAGTAGAGTACTATAACCAAGATCACTCTGACGATTGAGAGAGCGCCAGTGTAGCTATAGAGTACAGCTTCCCCTTATCGCCTCCATCTCCCTCCTCCCAGTAAGCCTATCACCCGGGTAGAACAATGCTGCAAACCTAACATTCCTAAACATAGCCACGGAGAAACACGCCGACGCCTCCATACCAACGTGTTCTCCCCAGGCATTCCAGTTCAGCGGGTTGCAGGAGGGTTAAACTTAAATGTGAGTGGGTAAGCCTAAGGTATGAATGCCTGGTGGTATGCTTGTCTTTTGAAGAGGCTGAAATCATTCGGAGAAGGGCTAATGCATTTTTAAGAAATGCCGGCAGGCTTATAGAAGAGGGAGAATGGGATCTTGCTGTTTTTAACCTCGAACAGTACTGTCAACTGATCCTAAAATATAAACTGCTTGTTAGAAGGGGTAGCTACCCGAGAACTCACTCTCTCAGAGCCCTAATACGCCTCTTAGGGCAGGACTCGCCTAAAATATTGAAGTTAGTGGAGGATGAGAATTGCCTCCACTATACTGCTAGACTTGAGGAGGCATATATCACCTCCAGGTATCTACCATACACCTACGAGGAGAAGGAGGTTCTGGATCTATATAGATTCGTAACAGAGGTGTTCAAACCAAGTGTCGAGAAGTTATGAGGATGCTCTGCTAGGCTATCTTAAGAATTACATGAAGGTAGCATATGAAGTTAAAAGAATAATAGAAGGCATAGACCCCAAAGCAGAGGTATACGTCTTCGGCTCTGTGGTAAGGGAGAAATACACAGCTGCAAGCGACATAGATATACTTGTAGTAACCAAAAAGATAGAGGAGAAAAACAGAATTATGGTTGAGGTATATAAGAAAGTTAAAGCTCCAGTAGAACTCCACATCACAACCCCTAAACAATTTAGCACATGGTATAAGAGGTTCATAAACCCTCAAGAAATAGTTAGAGTATAACATAAGGAGGACTGCACACCAAAATTATGACATGAAAACCCATGATCAAAGCACTCCCAACAACCATGTAGAGGCGCTTGTGAAACTCCTTGTCGATGAAGGCGCAGGTAAGAGGGTGGAAAGTACTTTAAAAATAGCCAAGATACATATGTACCTTATCCTATCTCCTGACGCATCTTCAACAGTTTTTCGACATACCTTGTATGTAGTCTCTCGTGATCTACGAGTCTCCGTAATACTTTTCTAGCCGTCCAGAGGCTACAAATCGGATTCGCATCCTTTATAGGTTGAAATATTCCACGCATCTTCTCTTCCGGGAAATTCTCTAGAAAGTCCAATACGATCTCACGTGTGTGCTTGAGAAGTTCGAATACGTTTTTAGGGTGCCTCACGTTGAGCTCAACGTTGAGACGGGAGATATACCACGGCTCTACATAAGCTATGTGTCTTAGGCAGTTTCTTATGGTACGTGGCTTACCTGCTGGCTTCCAGTCAAGCAACTCGTCACTCAGGCTTGAAGTGAGGCTTAGTAGGTCCTCCCTTGAGTACCTCATCAATCGTATAGTTCTTAAAATATCTTCTCTCCCTATTGGGGGTACCTCTGCCCAGAATAGGGGTTCAGGCTTCCCCGCCATAACCGGGTTATAGCTTACTCTGAGAATCTCAGTCTCCACCTCAAATCCTCTGACCTCAACAGACACCCCTTCACCATGTTCCTTAACCCACCTAAACCATCTTTCAACTTCAGCCCTAACTTTCTCTAAAGCTCTCACTGGTGTGCGACCGAACACCCAACAACCAGGAAACTCTGGGACAAAGGCGCCTGTAGCTTCAGGGCCGACTTCGAGACATACTAGGATCTTCATAGAACTCACCCTCCTATATTTTGCTTAGAGCCTCTTCATTCATTAAGATCATCACACGCAGTCCTCTTATTAAAACTTCAGCCTTCATGTAGAATGCAACAGGGACTAGAGCCAGAACAGCCCATATGTGAGTAGAATTAGGCTGATAACCTCTATCTTTCCATAACAAACCATGGTGGATTATACATAACGTAATAAACATTATGTTTACAGTTCTGTTAATCTATTACCAGTTAGGACGAAATAGAATTTACCATACTTCACCTCCGCTTCGTTGAAAACAAGTAACAAGTCGGGCATACCAAGAATAGCAGACTATCCTAAGATCGCCAAGTAAGGGACAATCGCCTCTTAGAATAGTTTAAGACTATAATTTGGAGGAAACCGTGATAAAGGAAATAGGCCAATCTACGTCTAAACTGTTCAACGTCTAAACTGTTCAAGTTATCCTCAAAAACTCTCTCCTGACAGAAAATATGTGTAGCTTATCCCTGAAAACAGTCTTAAAGCTGCGAGCGCGAATCCTGCCAGCTCATCTATCCTCACAAGGTTCAGGAGGGTTTCCCTACCTATCTACCGCATATAAGACTTGTAGATGCCATAACATCCTTTATAAAAAATGTCAGATTGAGACGGAAATATTTTAGAGATTAAAATATGGTTCGATAAAACCTAAATATATTTAGCAAAATCGAAACGTTTTTAACCATGAAATTTCGAGAGTTAAAGGAGTGGCGTAGGTATGAGTGGAGGGTTTAGGCTTCTGAAGCTAAACCTTAAGCTCCTTGTGATACTTCTAACGGTTTCGCCTTTAGCTAATGCATTCCACCCAGTCGGGGGCTGTAACCCCAACTTTCAGCAACAATTCGAATTCCCATTCGAAGGTGCGTGGTTTAAAACTGAGGTTACGGGGGGTTATCGGATATCCATTGGTGACATGTACATTCTAGAGGCCTCGGTTAGTGGAGAATTCATTTCAACGGTGACAGATTTATCACCATCTTCTTTCACGATCACATCGGAAGGCGTAACTCACACCACTACCAGGACAACCTTCTACACCTTTGAGGAAGGCAGTCTCGTCCAGAAGGTAGACGAACGAACCTTTACAACCTCCCACGATGGAACAGCAACTTTCAACTTTGAAGGTGTATGCACATCGATCAGCGGACACCCGATGGTTAAGAAAATTATGGAGGGGTCAAGGGGGTTCCTATTATTCCCTCCAACTCCTGGTGAAACCTTTAATAGAGGACAGTACTCAGTAACCTACTACGGCAAGAGCGAAAAAGTTGAGATAATGGGTGTATTCCTGGACTGCTGGGTTCTAGTTGGAGAAATAACCGGCGAAACCGGGCTATTCGGCTACGGCATGGTTCCGCTGCAGACAGTCACTGAGTACGTCGAGAAGAACACCGGTATAACTGTTAAAATAGTATTCTCGACGATCGGGGTTTCCATAGCTGGCCAGCCAGTCGAGCAAGCTGAGGCTTCAGGCGATGTCGTTTGGGTTATTACGGATACGAACATCCCAGCACTTGGAGGGACAGTAGAAGCTGTGCCGCAACCCCTACCCACAATACCAGTGCCAGACTTTACAGTCGAAATAGTAAGCATTGATGGTGTGTTTAAGTTTGGGCACAAGCTGTGCGTAAAACTACGCGTGGTAAACCACGGAGACACGATAACGCCATCAGACTACTCCCCAATAACAGTTCAGATAGATACAAACCTGACAAGCGAGTCCATAACCGGGAGCATATCTACAGGGTTATTTAACTTCGACCCGGATGGGAGGCAGTACTGGGAGGTAGACATATGGTTCCTACCAGACTTCCCCTCCCTACTCTACACTTGGGAGAGATGCGATCCTCCAGGACACGTCAGCATCAATGCAGAGGTTAACCCGTCCCACTTCATACCAGAATCCTCCTATGAGAACAACTACGACTCTCAAACCCTAGCCCTCCCCGAGCTTGAGGAGCTTCCAGACCTTCAGCCATCCATCGACGGATACACCCCTTTAGAGTGGGGCAGCCAATTCACATTTTACATCCATATATCAAATGTGAGAAACTGGATCTTCTGCGGGCCGGTGAAAGTTGTCCTCTACTACGGGGTTCAAAAACCAACAGGCGAAATAGACCTGGTGAAGGTTCAAGAGCAGACTGAAAACATGGTTATACCAGTATCAGGCTCCTACTACATGGAAGTCACCGTCCCATCCTCGATATGGCCTACGTTGGGAGTCGAGGAAGGCACAGTACCCGAAATCTGGGCCATAGGCATAGAAACGCCTGAGGGAAGCGAGTCCAATACCGAAAACAACATGGACATAGTCTTCATAGCAGGCTTAAAACCAGACCTGACCGTTGAAAGCATCGAGGGAGATACCCTACTCGCCCCCGGTAGGGAGGCAAGCTGGACCATAACCCTGGAAAACCTCGGTGTTAACCCAGCCAGCAACATCCAAGTTAGAGTGGAGCTTTACAGGGTAGAAGCAGACGGCCGAACAACACTAGCAGCGTTAATAGGAGAATACACAGTTGAGGGAAGCATACCAGGATACGGGGGAATAAGAACCGTCTACGCCACATGGACGCCGACAATCGAAGAGATACAGGAGGGAAGCTACATACTCAAGGCCACGGTGGACCCGGATAACCAGGTTGAGGAGGAAGCCGAAGATAACAATGTGAAAACCATGGAATTACAGGGCGAGCTGAACAACCCGCCCATGATAGTTGAACTATACATCTCACCCTACTCTGAAGACATGGTCTCAACAGGCACCTACAGGATAAACATAGGCTCAGAATACTACCTAAACATAGTAGCCGTAGAGCTTGACGAACAGGATGAACTCCAATACGTCGAGGTTACATACGATGGAGTATACAAGCTCTACGACATGTCAGGATCCGAAGACTCTATAGAAGTAAGCATGAGCGGCTGGTTCAGCCAGCCAGGAACCTACACCCTAACAGTCACAGTCTACGACACAAGACAGTCATCCACGTCAAGGCAGATCCAACTTGAACTCTACAGCATAGGCATAACAGTGGAGATCGAGAAACAGGAACCTAAAGACATATATGGATTCAGACGTTCAGATAGTTTCTACTACATAACCGTAAACTTCCAGAACAATGCAGGAGTTGATAGGCAGCTAAAGTTCGAAGTAGAAGGCATACCTGAAGAATGCTGGCAGGAATCAGTAAACACCTATAGCAGCGGAGGCTCAGGGCCCGGATACCATCTCTTCACAGTTAGCCCCGGAGAATCATGGGTCCAGCTCAGGTTTCCAACCTCAGCATTCCACCCGATGACCATAGGCTGGAACACCGGAGACATAAGCCCAGACGGCCTCTACAAGATCGAGATGAAGATAATCGCCTACATACAAGTTGGCGGCTCGTACGAGAAGGTTATCGTCACAAGCAGGGACATATCCTTCCGGGTTAAAATAGCATTCTACATCTCAGACCTAACCTTAACATATGACCAGAACGGGAACGGGCTCGTAGATACCGGAGAGGAACACACCTACAGCTGCCAGATCACAGGAGTAAGCTACGAGCCATCCCAGGGAGACGTTATAAAACCAGTAAGACTCCTAGAATACTACAACCCAGCATCAGCAGACGTGAAGGAGAGCAACGAGGTTCAGGCAAACGTCAAATGGGTATACTACCTGTCGGGAGCCCAAGCTTCAAGCAGTGTCGACGGCCTCACAGTACCAGCCAAGGGAGACGAGCCGCCGATCCAGGGAAGCTACCACGTCTACGCAGTAGTAAAGTGGGCCGATGGATACGAAACAGTCACGGCAAACTACGCTGAACAAGCGGAAAACTACCAGCCCCTAAGAATAGAGGACATAACAGATATATACCTGAGAAAGCTGCTTGCAGAATCCGAAACAGGCGTAGTAGCGTTCAACAGGGACTGGGCCTACAAGCAGAGGTTTAGAAGGCTAAAGATAACAAACATAGGGGAACAAACCTATACGATAGGGCTGCCGCGCCTCTTCCGAAACACAGCCTCAAACATAGACTCTCTTGAAGTGCTAACCCTACCGATGCCAGTCCTATATCAGGTTATGGCAAGCACAGAAGGGGGCCAAACAGAGGTAACCCTGGCCCCGGGAAAATCGGTGGAGGTAAACGTCTTGCTAGACTTCACAGGTACGTGGCAGTCAACTGTTACAATATACTTCTGGGACAAAAACACAGGCGCACCACTAGCAGCCTACAAGATCCAAACGGAAAACGTGGTTGTAACAGGATACACGCACAGGCTCTACGGTTTCAAGTGGGAAAACCCAGAGCAAACCGGTGGCGGTGGATACTGCTGCGGAATGTGCAAGCTTAGCCTACAATACTACTACTCCGACACCATATGTATCTGCAACAGCAAAAGCGAAGACTTCGGCACAGTACAAAGCATTCAATCCCTAAGCACAGACTGCATAGCACTAGCATACCTTGAAGACCAGGTTAAAATGATGAACAAGATAATGCGGCTCATAGACAGCGGAAAGCCGGTATGGGTAGCCGTAACTGGAGGATACTGCTCAGGCAAAGACCACATGATAATACTAGCATCCTACGTCGAAAACGACAGATACGTCTACTTCTGGGGATACGACCCGAACACACCCTTCAGACCAGACGAGCTCGCTGCCTTTTCAAACATGTATATAATACTAATATATGACAAGCAAGAATCGTACACAGTACTCCCGCCGTTAGGATGTCTACTGGTAAATCCCTCAGCAAGAATCCACAAGGACGAGTTCCACTTCATAAGCAAATACGGAACATCATGAGGTGAAAATCAATGGATAAAAACATGAATACAGGCGTAAGCAGGCTAATACTCCTACTTGCCGTCATGGTCGCAGCAGCAGCCGCAGCATACCTCCTAACAACAGTATGGGGGCCAATAGTCGGTGGAGAGGCGGGGTGGGCGAGCCTCAGGTGCACACCCGAAGGAACAGGCTACACAGATGAAGACATAGCCCCACCCCTAACAGCAACGGCAAACCTAAGCCTGGATGCAAACAACCCCTCACCACCAATCATCGCCCATGGGAAAATCTACGCAACAGCAGGCGACAAGCTATACTGCTTCAACCTCAAAAGCCCAGGGGCTGAATGGGTTAAAAAGTTACCATCAGCCCCCGTCCATGTACCCATATACGTCGAGGACACAGTGATAGTCCCGCTTATAAATGGCGAACTAGTAGCCTACAGCACAAGAGGAGAGGAAAAATGGAGGACAAGCCTCTACGCCCCAGTCTCGGCGCCTCCTATATCCTACAACGGGAAAGTCTACGTGTACACAGAGAACAACGTGCTCTACCAGATAAACCCCGAGAATGGAACTGCAAACCCCATAAACAGGCTGGGATTCAAAGCCTCATCTCCAACCTCAATCCACCAGGAAACCCTTCTAATAGGATCAAAAGATTTCAACCTATACGCAATAGACCTAAAAACAGGACAGATAAAATGGACCCATAAATGCAAAGACACCATAGTATCATCGCCGGCCTGCTCAGAAAACACTGTGTACTACGGCTCCCTAGACGGAGCCTTCCACGCACTAGACATCACAGACGGAGCCAGCAGATGGACATACCAGACAAGCGGAAACATAATCGCCTCACCAGCAATAGACCAGCAAAAAGTCTACATCTGCACGGGAAAAAGCCTGTACGCCCTAGACAAGAAAACGGGAAACCCAACATGGTCATACAGCCTCCTAGACCAACCAGGGCTCAAAATCTCAACATCACCCACCATCTGCAAACAAACACTATACATATGCCTCAACAACGGAACACTAATAGCAGTAAACACCGAAAACGGAAAACAACTATGGAAACACAACATAAACACACAACCAACACAGACAATAGCAGCAGCCCAAGGGAAAATCGCAATAACAACCAGAAAAGGAAACCTAATAATCCTAACCACCACAAAAACAACAGGAAAAACAACAACAGCCCTACTACTCGCCGGCTGCACCACAGCAGCCATCACGGCGTATATCATCAGAAGAAAGAGAAGGCTCCCGCCGGAGACCATACAAATGCTCAAAATGCTGGAACAACGCTACAAGGAAGGAAAAATAAGCAGAGAAACATACCAACAGCTAAAAAAGAAGTTAAAAGAGAGAAAACACTAACACATCGCGTGCAAGACCACCAACACCCTTCTCAATTAGAAGGCCTAAGAGCCTACCAAGCCTCCCAACATCTATGGGATCCCCATCATCAGTAAAGGGGTCACAACCGCCGGACTTATCCCTTCGGGGTTAAACACATTAGCCCCGAACTCTAAAGGAAACAAAACATTAAAAATCCATATTCAATTCTGCAATTAGCGAATACCAATAAGAAATGGAAGGCACGGCAGCGAGACCTTAGGGCTCAGAGGTCTCGTAGATACAGATGCAAGCTAAGTGTCATTTCCAGAAGGTTCATGGTTTAGAAATTGATAGGTACAAGCATAAGCTAAGATTTATACAACGTTTGAAACTCAAAAAGCATCTGCAGTGTTCTATATTAAACTTCTCATTCAGAAAGTTAGTATGGTTATGTTATACTACCGAGAACTTGAGAATAAATAATGTAGAATCTATTCTTAAGACTTTAGATCTCTGGCCTTGGTGTTAGGTCTTCCCTCCACGTGAGAACCCATATCCCTCGTTTCCTAGCCAACTCTAGGGCTTGCGGAGTTGCTACTAGGGTATATATCACTTTTACCGTCTTATCCCTCAAATATTCTGGATAAAGCCTCTGAAGATCTCTAACCTTTCCCTCAAGCTTCTCCACAAGATTTACACCAAGCCTTACAGTCGCCTCCCCAACCACGCACGTCTCAGCAGTAGCACCATAAATGTTTATCTCCATATGAGGAAGTTGAAGCCTACCCAGGCGGACGACACCCCCAAGCCTGTCAGATATAACCTCCCTAGCCTCCTCTTCCTCACTAACGCAAAGCCTATCAACTGTAACCCTAAGCCTCCTCATATCCTCATACATCTTATTAAAATCTCTCCTTAAACCAGCCATGTCACCTCTTAGATCTATAAAGTCCTTTCTAAGCCCAACAAAGTCTTCCCTAAGGCTTCTTATCTCCTGGTTCATCCTGTTGAAGTCTTCCCTAAGGCTTCTTATCTCCTGGTTCATCCTGTTGAAGTCTTCCCTAAGGCTTACCTGCTCGCCTATCATTCTGCTGAAGTCTTTCATCAGCTTTGTCAGTATCTCTTCATGTCTGTCAAGCCTTCTAAGGATCTCCTCTAGGCCTAAGAGGCCTGCAACCATATACCTGAACTCTTCATCCTCTTTCAGAAGCCTTATAACCTCAGCCTTTAAATCCATTCTCTCTAACCATCTATAGTGACAAGAGATTATATAAAGCATTAACCATCCACTTTACCTTAAAGCATCAGACCTCCTAATCTGACAATAATTCATGAGGACTTTGAACATGGAGACTGACGTGGGGCTGCGCATGCCCATACTCCTTTTTATCGGTATAGCACTTGAGATAGACAGGCGTGACATCTGTTGGAATCCTAACATTCACCAACCTCCCCGAGAAACTCTCACCTAAAAATATCATAGCAAGAAAAGAAGATTTCCCAGGTTCAGAAGCAGTTACCCTAATCCTGTAGATCTTAGTCAAATTTAAAACTCGATAACAGCCATTATACTTCACCACGGTAAATTCGGCTCGTAAGATATGGCCACAATAAAAGGCACTGGGGAGCGGACCAGAGGGCATTTTCAAGTGTCAAGCCGGGTGAGACTGGGTAGTCATATATTAAATCGCCGATGCGGGACATCACATAAATGATAAGGCCAAATATGAAAGCTTCCAGAAGGGTTTCTTGAATGGCAGCTTCCTGTAGGAGAAGGTGTATAGGATGCCGCAAAGTGTAAATACCAAGGCTGTAAATAGGCTTATCATTACTAATCCTTCTACGCTTGGGTAGTAGGGTTTACCTAGGGCGTCAGATATTTCCTGGCGGTATTTTATGGCTAGGAGATAGTAGTTTATGGGGAGGGATAGAACGCCTACGAGTAGCCCAGGATACCCGCCAGCCTTCATTCCTCTAACTATTCTTCCCACCCTCACCTTCCACACCCCGGTAGGCTGCAGGCTTACCTTATAACTCCTTCGTATCGCTATTCTTTACAGTCGTCTTAAGTTTCCTATCTATTTATCTGTGGAGGGTTACATGTCAGCTGGGGGGCTGCCCTTAGCTATTCTGTCTTAGTTTTTGGATTTTCTTATGCTTCTATCTCTTAGAGTTGTAGTTTCCTCGCTTAGCTTCTAACATGCCTTGTAGTATAGTTTTATGAGGTTAATTTCAAGGGGTTGAAGCCTCTACTCCTTCCACTCTTAACCTCGGGTATATTCCACTGAGAATTTCGATGTTCCTCCGTAACAGCGCCAACAACCATCTTTTCTAATAGAAGTCCCAACATGCAGGTTTTCACGCTAGTGGAAAGGTATCAACTAGAAATAATGCTGTAAGGTACGAATACTCATATTTTGGGAGGAACAGCAAGAGTAGGGAAATAGTTACCTGTTTTACTTTAAGAGTTTCATGTTTCTTCCCTTCCGTGCACGATGCATGCTCGACCTGGCGTTCCCAGAGCATATCTACTGCCAATATATCCCGAAACTCTCGAGAGACTTTATCCCAGCAAACACGGAATAAACAGAAATCCACCGTATAGCCTAACCTGCCGACTAAGCTCCTACCGGCGCGTTTATCCATATGGGAGATGATCGGCGGGGCTGTCGCTTCTCACAGCAACTTCGAGGGGCTCAAGTGTTAAAGGTGAACTTAACGCAACCTTGGAGGATTCAACCATCCCTACAAACCCTCCAGCATTCAGAAGGCGGAGTACAACCCTGTTTGAAACCAGAATTCCATCCCTGGGGATCCTACCTGCAATAGCCTTGGTAGCTCCCTATTTCCAAGCACGCCGAGAATGTTGGGAGTGTAAGGTTAGAGGCCCCACGGCTAATGTTCAACGCCGGGAGGGGGCCGGCTAAAATCTTAAGAGTATTGTAGTCCATAGTTTCTTGTGGGCTGGAGTAGGGAGGCCATCAGGGTTTTGGAGGAGCTTGTAAGGATACCATCCATAAATCCGCCAGGTACCGACCCGGAAATAGCATATTACATTTCAAGGTTCTTCGAGTCTAAGGGGTTCAGCCCGAGACTCATAGAAGTGGACATGGAGGGCATAACAATGTACAATGTTATTGTTGAGAGTGGCAGGGGTAGGCCTGCCCTCATCTTTAATGGGCACCACGACGTTGTCCCGCCGGGTGAGGGCTGGGAGACGGACCCCTTTAAGCCTGTGGTTAAAGATGGCTTCATGTATGGCAGAGGGACCGCCGACATGAAGTCAGGCCTGGCGTCAATGATGGTTGCATTCGTAAAAGCTGCTGAGGAGCCCATAGAGGGCAAGCTCATCTTCGCAGCTGTGGCGGACGAGGAGGGAGACTCAAGCCATGGAACCAAGTATTTACTGGAGAGGGGGATACTTAGAGGAGATTATGCCATCGTCGGCGAGAGCACCAACTTCAATATCGTAATAGCCAGGAAGGGTGTGATCTGGCTCAGAATAGTGGCGAGAGGGGTCTCCGCCCATGCCCACAGCCCCGGCAGGGGTGTAAATGCCATCACTAGGATGGCCAGGATAATAGATGCCATTTCAACCTTAAGCTTCCCCGAGTCCCACGAGCTACTCGGGGAAGTCACAATCACACCAACAATGATAAGAGGGGGAGTAAATGTGAACATCGTCCCCGACAGTTGCACCCTAACCCTAGACGTAAGAACGATACCAAATATTGGCGAGCAACGTATACTCTCAGCTATAGGGGAGAGGATCGGTGAGCTTGGAGTGGAGCATGAGATCCGTGTAGACACTGTAGTTCCATCTCACGAGGTTGACAGGGACTCCCTACTTGTAAGGAAGGTTGTCGAAGCGGTGGAGAAGGTTAGAGGAAGCAGGCCTAAGCTTATCGGGAGGAGGGGATCTTCAGACGCCGTATTTTTCTCGGCCAATGGCATCCCGGCAGTTGACATAGGCCCTAGGGGCAGGGATAGCCACTCATCCCATGAGAACGTCGAACTGGAGACGGTGCCGCTGATAGCAGAGGTGTACCGTGAGATAGCCCTGAGAATCCTTTCCGGGTAGGAGTAGGCCTCTACTTCTTTGCCAGCCTTACAGCATGCTCAACTATCTTCCTAGATACGTCTATGCCCGTCGCCCTGTATAGTCCCTCGAATCCCGGCACGCTGTTGGTCTCTATAACCATGTATCCCTTCTCAGGATGCTCCATTATATCTATGCCGGCCATCTCAAGCCCAACCGCCCTTGAGGCCTTCACAGCCATCTCGGCAACCTCATCCGGCACCCTCTTCATCCCCTTAACCCCCCCACCCCTATGGACGTTGGTTATAAAGTCCCCCGGCTGTGCTATCCTATACATTCCCGCAACAGCCTCCTCCCCCACCACGAATATCCTCATATCCCTGTTTCCAACCTTCTCAACATACTCCTCAACAACCACCGGGAATACCTCCCTACCTTTAAGATCCCTTTCAGCCTCCTCCCTACTATCCACCCTAACAACCCCCCTACCCCATGTTCCCATTAGAGGCTTTATCACCGCCGGATACCCTATGACATTGTCGAGCAGATCTAAAGCTGCCTCAGGGGTCTGCGCGTATCCCGTTAGAGGTATCGGTATGCCCTTTGAAGCCAACGCAAGCCTGCTCAAATGCTTATGTTCCGAGACGTGTATTTGATGATGCCCATTTATAGCTGGTATACCCATTGCTTCAAGATGTGCGAGGAGTGTTAGGCCAACGTCGTCCTCATACTTCTTCTCCACACCCTTAACTTGGAATATTGCTGGAAGCCTGAATATAACCACATCGGGCTCGATCTCCGGCTGCCAGAGCCTAACGTGCGGCTTGTCCAGCGTGCAGTACGCCCGCAGCCTCGTGTATTTTATCCAGCCTACCTCGACGCCCATCTCCTTTGCAACCTCATAAATCCTAATGGATGCCCAAACTTTGGAAGACATGAGACCTATCCTAACCATTCCGTTAACCCATAGTAACCCTAGCCTGGGTAAAATTTAAGTAAGAATATAGCCCGCCTAGCCCCTAACCTTAGTAGCGTATACCCGCCTGGGAAACCTCTTTATCTAGGATTTTCCCCGTGTTTTCTAGCCGCTGGCTGGTGTTCCGTTTATTTTCACTGTTGACCATAAGGGGACTATGTATCTTCCATAGGCTCCTACGTAGCCTACTATTCTATCTGTGGATACCCCAACCTTTTCCCTATTACTGTTCTAAATCTTAGGCTATCCTGTGCTTATTATTTTCGTCTTCCTATTTTCATGTGGAGTTCGACTTTTGACGGGTCATTGTGGTCTTCTATCAGTATTTTTCGCACTAGACACCACATACGGAACCAGCAGATGGGCGTACGAAACAAGCGAAAACATAATCGCCCTACCAGCCATAGACCAGTGAAAGTCTACATCTGCACAGGAAAAATCTGTACTACCTGTGGTTTTCTATGCTATTATCGTTTCCATCCGATAACTTTATTTATGATATTTCGGTACGAATCTGTATGCCTAGCGAGAGGAGAAGATTATCAAAAGACGACGTCCTTAGAAAGGCTAAGGAGGAGGATGTAAAGTTTATCCATTTACTTATAACCGACATACTCGGAGCGACCAAAAATATTACTATTCCCGTGTCTCGGCTTGAAAAGGCTTTGGATGAAGGTATATTCTTCGACGGCTCTTCAATTCTAGGATACGCTACGATCGAAGAATCCGATATGCGTGCGGTTCCAATCCCTGAAACATACGTTATCATTCCCTGGACGAACGATGAGTTAAGATCTGCGATGATGGTTTGTAACGTGTATGATCATAAAGGGAGGAGATTTGAGGGGGACCCCAGGTATGTACTTTCTAGAGCAGTAGAGAAGGCTAAAAAACTTGGTTATACCATGATGATGGGACCTGAGTTTGAGTTTTTCCTGTTCAAAGTTGACGATGATGGGAATCCAACCGATATCCCATCTGATTATGGGACATACTTTGATTTGATGCGTGACAGAGGGGACGAAGTAAGAAAGGATATAGTTAACTATCTTGAGATGATGGGGTATAGGGTTGAGGCATCGCATCATGAGGTAGCTCAAGGCCAGCACGAAATAGACCTAGTATATACTGATGCGATGACCATGGCTGACCGGGTTTCTATCATGAAATATGTCATTAAGAGAACAGCTGAGATGCATAATCTTTACGCTACCTTTATGCCTAAGCCTATTTACGGCCAAAACGGTTCTGGGATGCATACCCATCTTTCCCTATGGAAGGATGGGAGAAACAGCTTCTACGATCCATCTAAGAAGTACGAATTAAGCGATGATGCAATGTACTTCATAGGAGGCCTTTTAAGATATGCACGGGAGACATGCGCTATTTTAGCCCCATGTGTAAACTCATACAAGAGGTTAGTACCGGGCTATGAAGCTCCCACCTATATAAGCTGGGCTAATACTAACAGGAGTGCTTTAATAAGAGTTCCCGCAGGCAGGGGGGACAAGACTAGAATAGAATTAAGAAACCCCGATCCCTCCGGGAATCCATACTTACAGTTTGCAGTCATGCTCACTGCTGGTTTAAACGGGATCTTAGAGGAGATCAGCCCGCCTGAACCAGTTGAGAAGGACATTTACCATTTAACCAAGGAAGAAAAGGCTAAGCTCGGCATCAAGCCCCTACCGGGAACGCTGGGTGAAGCTATTTCCGAGGCAATGTCATCCGAACTCATAAGGGAAACGCTCGGAGAACACGTGTTCCACCACTACTTTTACCTCAAAAAGAAGGAGTGGGAGGAATATAGGGCGCAAGTTCACCCATGGGAGCTTGAAAAATACCTCGGCATACTCTAACATATCACCGCCAGAGTTTCGCCTCTACCAACGTAGGCTAAAAATCTGTATCAAAGCCAATTCTCTCATATAGCTTCCTAGCTGCATAATTAAGTTTCTCTAACCTCCACAGAACATAACGAAAATACCCCTTTAAAATAATCAAGCGTTACACCATCTTCGACCCGTTTTGCCTCCCCCCTGTAAACCAGCAGATAATTCCTACGTATCCCAATCTTAGAGAGAACATCTAACGCATATGCTGACTGGCAAAACATAATCCTCACCATACTGCTCAAACCCCAGCTTCCCTTCCCCTCCCGCTACGCAGTTTCTCACTAAGCTCACGAATTTCCCTCTGTAACTCACCCATCCTCATTT
>Ga0164310_10000196_pt1 | contig 30689 bp, 33 predicted proteins | sample GuaBasSedimGuay1_FD_121795 | JGI IMG/M metagenome (GOLD analysis project Ga0164310, IMG submission 121795) | Subseafloor sediment microbial communities from Guaymas Basin, Gulf of California, Mexico - Guay1, Core 4569-9, 0-3 cm | ecosystem: Environmental > Aquatic > Marine > Hydrothermal vents... | reverse complement strand
TATTATATGTTTTATGTTTCAAAAATTTTTATGGCGGGAAAAGAATTCTTTAAAACGAGATCTTTTAATTTTTGGTTTTTCCATTAATGCATTTGCTAAAAGATTTGATGTTTTATCGACGCCAGTTCCACCCCAAATTTCACGTTCTCCTGGATTTCTGGTTTGTTCTAATGAATATGTCTCTTTTATATCATCTTTTACTTTAATAATTGTTTCAGATCCAAAAGCTGCATTTCCAACTTTTAATGGTTTTGTGTTTATAAGGTCAAATTGTAATTCATCGGCGGCCAATTCAAGACTTTTTTTTACAGCATTTTCAATATCTCTTTCAATTTCTTCATCGGAATATTCGCGAGTAATTTTTTTTGCTTTTGCAGTTGCTTGTGGACTATTTGAACGAATAAGCCATAATGTAATACTTCCAAATGCATTTCCCATTAAGGTCATTAGACCTGCAATATATGAGATAAGTACATAGCTGATAGTTGGATAATACCAATTTTTTTGATAATTAAGCAAAAACAATATAATTGAAAAAGCCGAAAAGATAATTCCAATTAAAAGGGCAGCATATCCCTTTTTCCCTTGTTTTATCATAAGATTTATTCCAAGAGAAAGAATTATTAATCCTGATCCAAAGAATGAGACAATATTAAGTACGACTTGACTGTCAGATTCATAATGTATTTGAAAAAACATTATTGAAATTGTCCCTAAAATAAGTAGTATAATTCCAGATATAAAAAATAATGCACCAGTGTAGTAAATTAATTCGCCACGTCGTGATAATTTCTTCTCTGCTTCTATATTATTCTCTTGAATCTTGTCCCTCTGCATCCATCATCCACGCGAATTGATATTCATTAAGAGTATAAAAATATTTTGAGAAAAATTCTTTTAAATATTTTATGAGAATAAAAATGAGATTATAAAATGGAAAGATTATCTTATAAAATAGTATTGCTTAAATTGTTTCTATTTCAAATAAAACCTTACTATCTTGCAGGGCTGAATGTACTGTATCGGCAAACCAAATGAGTTCTTCAAGTTCTGCTGATTCTTCAGCCCAGTCATATACAAAATCATAGTTTCCTTTATTTGCCTTAAAACCCATGTTTAATAAGAGATCTTTTACCTCTGAAGGTGAACGACCTTCGCTGCTGAATAGAATTTTGAGATATGTTTTCATAGACAGTCACTTTACAATTGGATTATTATGTAATATTTTTTAAAGCTTGCTATTCTAAAAAAAATTACAAAGTTAAAATCGGATAAGGAATAAAACAAAGTATAAGAATTGCAACAGCAACAATGAATAATAACTTTCTTTTCAAATCCAACGATCCTTCGTCGTTTAAAGGGGGCGGATGATTCATTCCGATTAATAAAATGATGATAAATGCAAAGAAAATCCAACCTGTAAAGACCATAATAAACACTGCGATCCAACCTGCATATTTCTGTTTATCGCCAAAAATTGCTCGAAAGATATGTCCTCCATCAAGCTGACCTGCTGGAAGTAAATTAATTGAGGTGATAAGTAAACCTATCCAACCAGCAAATGCAATAGGATTTAATGTAAGAGCAAATCCTTCAGGTATAGTTACAAAAATCGATGTAAGTAATTCAAATAACAATGAACTACCTAGAATTGTTTCACCTGATACAATACTGCCAACAGCCACTAAATCTGATGTAATTAATCCAATAATGGTAACAGGGATTGCTACGATGAAACCTGCAAGAGGTCCGGATATTCCCACATCAAACAATGCTTTTTTATTTGGCATGGGGTCATGACTTGAAATTAACGCTCCAAATGTACCAATGTTAAAACCAGGTACAATTGGGGGGATTGGTAAGAAAAATGGAAGTGAAGTATGAATACCATGTTTTTTTGAGATAAAGTAATGCCCCATTTCATGAATGAATAAAATACTCAAAAGAGGAAATGAAAAGTAGAAAGTACCAAATAAAAGGTTTTCAGGATATAACACAGACCATATATTCTCCAAAGATTGTAAATCACTGACACCAATATGTAAAAGTGAACCAGTTATCATTGTTGTAATAATTGTTGCAATCAGCAATATAATATTAATCCAAATTGATTTCTCTTTTCGAAATGGCTTCTTTGTCACATAAATAATGTCTTCTCCGCGTTCATGACGTAAAAATGAGACATACCCTTTTTGTGAAAGAATTTTTCGCAAATCATCAAATAAAGAATCAACATTAGCTGAATCTATAGTACAATAAAAAGCAAGAGTTTGATCCATTATTCTCATATCATAAAATGGAAATCTTTGTCCAATCTCTTGTTTTATGAATTCAATATCAACATTTTCATTTCTTTTTTGTGAGTTGTTTACAGAAAAATTCCAGGTTTGATTCATATGAATAAATTGGGATACTATATTGTCCATTCATAAGATTTTCTGAAAAAATATTTAATGAAACGTACTTTTACAGGTTTTGTAGGTAATATAAATGGAGATGATTTTTGATTTTCCCGGTGGTCAAAAAGTAAATGCAAGTTTTAATGGATTTAAAATAATTACAGATCAACCAAAGGAATCGGGTGGAGGAGGAACTGCACCAGATCCTTATTCATTATTTCTTTCAAGTATTGGTACCTGTACTGGAATATATGTTCTCCGTTTTTGTCAAGAACGAAAATTGCCAACAGAAGACCTTAAACTTACATTAGACGCACATTGGAATGACAAAATAAAACTTGTTGATAATATTGAGCTTAAAATTAAAACCGGTGAATCATTTCCGGATAAATACAAAAATGCACTTATAAAAGTTGCCAAACTTTGTACTGTAAAACGAAATTTGGAAACACCTCCTAACATTAACCTCACAGTGATCAAATAAAGATACTTTACAGCATCTTTATGTATCTGATTTTCTTACCCTTTATTTGTGATTAAGAAATGACTGTTAAACTTGTGATTGGAACACAATGGGGCGATGAAGGAAAAGGAAAAATTGTTGATTATCTTTCAAAAAATGTAGAATATGTAATACGGTTTCAGGGAGGTAATAATGCAGGACATACTATTATTGTAAATAAAGAAGAGTACAAACTTCATATAATACCCTCTGGTGTGATATCTGGAAAAATAGGAATTATTGGAAATGGGTGTGTCATTGACCCAGAAATTCTTTCAAATGAAATAAAATCCTTAGAAAAAAGAGATATCGATGTGAAATTGCTTATAAGCAATAGAGCACACATCATTATGCCGTATCATAAACTCTTGGATGGTGCAGAAGAACGATATCTTGCTGATCAGAAGATAGGTACAACAAAACGTGGAATCGGCCCTTGTTATAGTGATAAAATCAGCCGAAATGGAATCCGTGCAGGAGATATTCTAAACACATCACGACTTCAAAAAAAACTTGAAAGAGTCATTCCAATAAAACAAAAAATGTTTGAGGTATATGAAATCGATGAAAAACTAGATCAAAAAGAAATATTGAATCTGTATGTCAATTTTGGAAAACAATTAAAGAAATATATCTCTGATACTCATATCATCATTCAAAACGCGGTAAATCAAGAAAAAAACCTTCTTTTTGAGGGGGCCCAAGGAACAATGCTTGACGTTGACTATGGAACATATCCATATGCAACATCATCACATGTAATTGCAGGTGGAGCGTCAATCGGTGTAGGAATTCCACCAAAAAACTTTACTGAGATTATTGGTATTGTTAAAGCATATACAACACGAGTTGGAGAAGGTCCAATGACAACAGAACTTACAGATAATGTCGGACAGCATCTTCAGAGGGTGGGTCATGAATTTGGAACAACGACAAGTAGGCCAAGACGTTGTGGATGGTTGGATCTAGTTGTAGTGAAACATTCATGTGACCTTTCAGGAATCACAAAAATAGCTCTTACAAAACTTGATGTGTTAAATGGATTGAAAAAAATTAAGATATGTATGGGATATGAGTTTAAGGGAGAAATGACTGATATTTATCCATATGATGTTGATGATGTTGCAGATTGTAAACCAATATATAAAGAATTTAAAGGATGGGATAAGATAGAAAATATAGATTCATTTTCAGATCTACCAAAATCCGCACAAGATTACATCCTCTTTATTCAAGAATATCTCAAAACTCCAATATCCATTGTATCTGTTGGGCCTGAAAGAAATGAAACAATGATCATTTAAAGATTGTTAGATACAATTTATGGAATATGCAGTTTCAATCCAACGAACATATGAATTGATCGCGGCACGTAAAACATTTGTTTGCATTGCAGAAAATTCCAAAATAATTTTTTCTTTGTTTTGTTTTAAAACAATTTTCACGTGAGGTATATCTTTTTGCATTTCAGGTTTTAAAGAACCCGCAATAATACATGATTGTTTTTCTGAATCAAAAGAGATTGTTAACACAATTTTTTTTGTAAATGTATTCATGCATTCCTCATATTTTTTATTTAGCAATACTGCTTCATGATTAAATGTTTTCTATCATATTCATCATTTATATAATAAACTTTAAAAAAATAATAAATTATAAAAATGCTTTATGTATTCCTATATGATAATTGTAACAAAAAGGGAGTTAGAATGGGGGGATGTGATGATGAGGAAGGATGGATAATCACAGGAAAACATGGGACTATCTTTGTTCCATGTTTTCTAATTTTAAAAAATTAGGTAAAATAAGCAATCTTTAAATATTGCGAAGATATATTTCATTGTTTGAGGAGAGAGAGTGCCATGCAAGGGGCCATTAAATATCCTGGAGAGAGAAATATATCGGAATTTAGTGAAGAATTTGTAACAAATCTTTCAAAAATATTGTTTGAAGAGTAAATTAAGAGATGTTATAAAAAATATGGAGGGCCATATGGGAAAAAATCATAAAAAATTGGGATAAGGTATTTCAGGTACATAATCAAGAAGAATATGAATGTGCCAAAAAAATATTAAATGGATTACACTAAATAAGATAATAAACACATAATCAAAGATGTTTATATAGAAAAGTAAAATAATGCAATATTCTTGATTATCTTGTGTGAACACGTTTTGCAACAGTTGGCCGTTCTTTATAGAACACTTTACTTCCACAATATGCACATTGCATTCCAATATTCTTTACATCGAATTTTACTGATTTCTTACAGATTCCGCAACGATAACCGCTCATTTAGATTCAACCTCTTCTACTGCATTTATTAAGATACTAGAAGATGTTTTTTCACCACGAATGATTTTATCAACTTGAAATCCTACATCGGTTTTAGGAATATAGCTGCCACCAGCAAATTTAACACCACATTTCTTACATGAATAAATACTGGTACTTACTCGTTTCACAGAAGTATGTTTACAACTAGGGCAGACATGTTTCTTTAGTTGTTGACGTTCTACATTTCGGAGACGTGATCGTGAACGGACACCATATCTGGATTGAAAACGACCTGCGGAACCGACTTTCTTTGTTCTTTTTGCCATAATTTATCTACCAATGCTTTCTTTTAATTTAATTCGTAATTCTTTCCCGTTAATAACGGCCTCTTTTATAATGTTTTTTATCTCCTCTACCGAAAAACTACCATTTAACCCCTTTTGCATAGCACGAATATCACCTTTTTCATCGGTTGCAACGGTCAATCGGACATCTGCAATTTCTTCTTCATCAAGAGCAGGGTCAACAACAATTGTGTTATTGAACTTTGCAAAAGTACATGAGATTGGTGGTTCACGAACAGGTAATGGATAATCATTTTGGTGGGTATCAAGATATGTTTGTATATCTGGAAATTTCTCGATGAGTGGCTCAAGTGATTCTCTATGCTGTTCAATTGGGACTTTAGTAGTTAGCAATGCTGCAAGAGCTGCAAGAGATGATGCATCAAATAAATTACCATCATAGTCAATTATATGAATATCAATGAAACAAAGCCATATTTTCTCACCAGGAATAATACAAAGCTCATCAAATTTAATCACATCTGATTCTCGGATCCCACGGTCAACAACTCTTGAAATTTCAATTGCATTTTCTCGTGGAGGACCTGCCTCAAAATCAGGTGATGCAAGTGGAATTAATTCAGCAGCTGTCGACATTACACCTTGATTTGGAGTATCTGGATAAGGTGTACCAATGGCCATCTTAATACCTGCAACAACCTGAGTGTTACCAATTGTTACTCTTGCAGAACCCTCTGCTTTTCCGATAATGTCGGTTTCAATCACGATAGGACGATATTCATTCATTTTTCTGCCATCTGCTCTTTTCCCATCACTTGCAAGCTGATTTAAATAATCCTTTTTAATCACTGGAGAAATTGTCATTATTCATCACCTTCTGATACATTATATTTTTTTAATAATGCCTCTTTTTGAAGCTTTGAAATATCATGACATCCTTTTATTGCATAATCCAATGCTCTTTCAAATTCATCTGAGGAAAGATGACCATCCATCTGTAAAAGAAGTATTTCATTTGTACGTGGGGCAATTGCAATAGGAAGATCTGCATTTCCAAAGTTATCCTCTTCTTTTCCAAGATCAAGAACGACATGACCACCTGTAAATGTTCCATCTTCCTCTGTTGCACCAATCTTTCCAGCAGCACAAGCAACAGGTATATCTTTCAAAGGAATTCCTGCATCTGCAAGAGCAACTCCTGCAGCAGTTAAACCTGCACATCGTGTTCCTGCTTCTGCATTTAAAACCTCAATATTTACATCAATTGCGGCTCTTGGGTAATAATCAGTTAAGATTACTTTTTCAAGAGCTTCTGAAATAACTTTTGATATTTCTCTACTTCTTCGATCTGGACCTGGTCGCTTTCGATCATCGACACTAAACGCAGCCATATTGTATCTGGCATTAACGATAGCACGTAATGAATTCTGTGAATGTCTAGGGATTGCTTCGCGAGGGCCATAGACTGCTGCAATAACCTTATTGCCACCCCATTCAAGATAACAAGATCCATCGGCTCTATGCAGAACACCGGCTTTAATTATTACATTTCGCAGTTCATCTGGTTTCCGTCCATCTGAACGAATACCTGTTTCATCAATAAGCTGTTTATCTGATTTCATTTTACATTACACTTCCTTTAAGTCTGAATTATGTTTGAGAAAATCCTCAATCTTATCTGTTAAACCAAAAGAAATTGATTCTTTCTCAATAAGTTTTATAGCTTGAATAGCTTTTCCAATCATATCCTGCTTCCCGTCAATCCAGATTCGTCCATTCTTTCCAACAAATATTCTACATTGGGTATATTTCTTTAATAATTGGATCATAGAACCTTTCTTACCAATAATCCTTGGGATTTTCGATGGTTCAACATCAATAATTGTCCCACCCTTGATTTTAAAAAGATTTCTATCTTTCATACTAACTTGCAATTTTTTTTCCATATCGACAGATGATACAACGGTCATTATGGTATCGCCAGAATTAAGATATTTATCGGTTTCATTGAATTCAACTCGCCATGGAACCTCATTGACATGTAATAACGCAGGATAAGGTGCATTAATATTGACGAGCCAGCTAGAAGACATTGCAGCATCAATAATGCCAATCACTGTATCGCCGGTCACGGCATCATATTTACCTTTCAATGAAATAACATTAAGATATTTTTCATTTCTTTGGAGAATGCCAATTATTTGAGAATATATCTTTCCATTTTCAATGAAAGTACCTCTCCCTGACTTAAACTGATCACATTCACCCAGATATTGGCTTGGAATAACGATTTCTCTTTCAGATTGCGACATATTATGCTACCCTAATTTTTAAGGATGAAAACCTTTGTATTATTTAAGAATTTTTGTTGAAACGTTTCCTTTCGTTGCATCATTCAATTTATCATATAACTCATTTTGCATGCCTGCAGGTAAAATAATGATACCAACCCAGGAGCCATCAGACTGCCAATCCTCGCGGTCAAGAGTTCCTATTCTACGTACAACTCCATATGCTTTTCCTGCAAATTGGGCTGGAATTTTAACTGAAATCCTTACTTTTTCCATTGAAAGAGGAATGAATTGACGAATGGCATCAACTGTGAGTTTTACCTGTTCACGTACTGGTTTAAATGGATCAATATGAATCCCTGCTTCATTCATAGCATTTTCAATACGTATGCGTGGATGTGGAGTTTTTGTCTGAGGGTCCATTGCATTTTTAACAATATTATCAATAACTCGTTTTTTCTTGTTTTCCTGCATCTTATGGCGTTGCTCTGTTGTGAGCTGAATAATACCATTTAATAAAATATATTTTGATACTTCTTCAATGTTGGTGGTTTCAAAAATATCATTAATTTTCTCTTCTGGTGCATGCGTACCTTTCTTTGCATCAGTGAAGATTGCATCAATAGCAAGAATTTGAAGGACATCAATCTCTTTTCCATCGATGAAATCAGCAGCACCATAAGGATCTACAAGAATTTCAAAATGGTCCTCATTTTTTTTAAATCTGGCAATAACTGCATCATCCAGACTTACCAAATCTAGTTGCCTCCAAAGGCCTGCTGAGTATAACTTTTACTTTCTTCTCGTGAAATAATTTTAAAATCAAAATCTTTATCGACAATTCCAATTTCTGCTGCATCGGGATTCAATTTTTCTTCAGTTCCTTGATGTAAGGCTTTTAAAGCAAGTACGACTCCTTCATCTTTGCTTAAATCGTTTTTATAGTTGCTTTCAAAAAAGCTCATGGCACCATTTCGTCCTGCGCCTTCACTGCTTGCTTTATATTCCATTAGTGCACCAGAGGGATCTGTTGAAAATAGACGTGGGCCTGTATCATCACAACCTGCAATTAGAAGAGCAGTACCAAATGGTCTCACTCCGCCATATTGGGTGTATGTTTGTTTAAAATCGCAGATTTTTTTCACAAGTGTTTTTACTTGAATTGGTTCACTGTATGTTATTTCATTAATTTGAGCATCAATTCGGGCTCTATCAATTAAAGATCGTGCATCTGCAACAAGACCTGAAGTTGCACAACCGATATGCTTATCAATTTTGAAAATTTTTTCAATTGAACCAGGTTCAATTAATTTAGATGATATCCTTTTATCTACAATAAGAACAACTCCAGTTTTATATTTCAATCCAACTGTTGTCGTTCCACGTTTTACTGCTTCTCTTGCATATTCAACTTGAAATAATCTTCCATCTGGGGAGAAAACAGTAATTGCTCTATCATATGCCATATTTGTTGGTTGCATTTTTCTTTTCCACCTTTACATATTAATTATTTTTTTGATATGAAATTCACTTATTTTTTATCCTCACAATACACTTTCGGTCTAAATAGTTTGTGATACATTTACATTAAAACCTCATGAAAATAAATTAATAAAAAGGTCTTATTTTCCAGTTGTACAACCCCAGATATATTTATGGAGTTGAATACCAACATAATATGGAAGATTGTCCTCTAATACCCAATTGGAAATTGTTTGAAGTGAAAATCCCCAGATTGGTTGGAAAAACACATTACAAGAAATATTATTGTCACTGAGAATTTGTTTTGCATATTCATAATCTTTTCTGTCTCCAATAATACATTTAATCTGATCGATAGGGCGAAGCATTTTAAGATTTGATAAATAAATGTTCTCATGCATCTCAGAAGATGGACATTTAATATCCAATGAAAAAAACAAGTTCTTATATTCTAAATATGGTTCAACTGATTTTGAGCCATTTGTTTCTAAACAAAGCAAATATCCGTTATCAATTAATAACGTGAATAACTCTGAGATATTATCTTGAATTAATGGTTCACCACCGGTTACACATATTTTTTTACAATAAAATTTTGATATTTCTTCTAAAATTTCTTCTAAGGATTTTTCTTCTCCATTTTTATATGCATAAGTTGTATCACAATATGAACATCTAAGGTTACAGCCGGTTGTTCGAATAAAAATATTTGGAAGCCCCATCCACTTTCCTTCACCTTGAATAGAATAAAATATCTCATTAATCAGCAATGAACTCATTAATACGGCATAGAATAATTGTGATTATTATAGTTTCTCATGAAACAATTTTTTTTTTTTATATTTTGTCAAGAAATGGAATATAGCGTTGAATGAATGGAAATATCTTCTTCTGAAATAGCAAAAAGATGCTACCAAGAAATACGATAAGGAGAAGAAACATCCCAGATGATGGTCCCCAAGAACAAGAGACATCTGCTTGATCTGCAGTTCCTGGAATTGTTATAGGTAGTGTATCTGAACCGGAAAAACCACCTATTCCAACTTTTGTAACCTCAGACATTGCAACATAAAATAAAACCATACTAAGCAATAGACAAACAATAGTAAGAATGCGGATGAGTAACGTAATTTTCCGAAATCTTTTAAAGATAAACACAAGAGACAGATTAAGAATTGCTGCAAGGATGAGAAGATAAATAAGAATCTGAAGAATCATAATAAACTCTTCAGGTACCTCACTGATTTCACCCCCAATTGTATCAGCAGAGCTTGTCAATGAAATTATTTGAGATGGAAAAAGAAGTGTTGTTGTTTGGATATTTACACCATCTGTTTCACCAGTTAACATCCACCAAGGTTGAAAAATACTTAAAATGATGATGATTGAAAGAAAGACATGTAAAGCAAATCGTTTCTTTTGTTTTCTCATAAGAAAAATGCAGCTGCCCACACCAAAAATAAGCAAAAAAGCAGTTATGAGAGTATGGATCATTGATCCTTGATTGCTAATAATTGTAAGAGTTTTATCTCCCTTTACCTCAACTTGCTGAGCAGCAATCACATCATTTTCTGAACTGATATCCAATTTATAAGTTCCAGGTGGGACTTTCACAGATGTTTCTCCATTTTTTATTGAAACACGGGGTCCAAGATGTTCTCTAATTAAGGAAAATGATGCTTCATCCATAGGGAGACCATATGAATTTAATAATTCGATATTAACTATAAATTCAGCTGGAAACAGAATTTTTGTTGAAGTGTCTTGATTTAAATCAATTATTTCATCTATTTTAAAGGATTTATAACTCATTTTTAAATTATATGTATTTGAAAATAGGTCTGTAAATTCATAGATTCCAGGATTCTTTTGAATTGCTTGAATATTTTGTGGTTGAACCATTTCATCGCTTGTTACCAATGGATTTGGATTGATGGCAGGTGCTAATCCCAGTGTGTCTATAACCTCCACATCTAGATCATAAAGATCAATTGTGATTGTTTCTTTCTGTGTTCTTAATCTATCTAAAAAACCGAATTTTACCTCTTGATTAAAAACAGAAAAACCTTGATACAATCCTTGAAGAGTCAATAATGATTTTGAATCTAAAGGAAGAACAAGATGAGCAGTACCATTTACATCAGAAATTACTTCTGAAATAATGATGTCTTCCTGTTGAATTGAAACTAGAATTTTTTCAATTCCATCATTGTTTTGATCAAATACTAAAACATCCATCGAGGTTTCTTTCTTACAGGTAATATGGATTTTGGCAGTATCTGTTAATTCTGTAATTGCATAACCTATGTATTTTCTTTCCTTTCCGATTATTGGGTTTTCCTTATAGATTTTTATTAGATATGTTCCTTGTTCTAAATTGGGGAAACGAAATGATTTAAAAAATGTACTATTTTTAATATCAAAAATACTTCTAATGGTTTGAATTTTTTCAGAAAATGTTTTGCCTTCAAGATCGATGTTAATGTCGCCAAGCTGAAGACGTTGCGCAGATCCTGAGGATGCCAAGTCATTTTCTCTATATAATTCTGCGGTTAAATAGGATATATTTCTACCAGTTCCTGCGGCTAACAATGATCCAAGGGGAAAAGATGGAGCATTATGAACCAATACTGTCAAGGTATATCGTTCTTTTTCATCTTGAGGTTCTTGTGGTTCTGTTTGGTTCCCTCTTGTAATTGGTCTATCTTTTATTAATGACTGATATAATGTTGATTCTTTATCTACAATTTCATATCCGCCTGTTGATGCGGCAATATATTCTACATTGAAGTTTACATGTACATCATCTGAGAGAGTTGTTGAATGTTCTCCATTTTCATAGGCGTTTCTAAGGGCATATAGATCTCCGGTGTCAGCTTCCAGACCAGGTAGCTTTACATGTTGGTTGACACTGGTTTTCACTTGAATACCATCATCTGATCCTTCTAATATTCCAGAATTTTTATCAAAAATGAATCCATGGACATTACCGGCTGATGGGTCATCCATACAGAACCATGCTTTACTTCCAAGATCTTCATCATCTGTTGATGATAATAACCAATCAGCAGGACTAACATCTGGATTAGTTGGAATGTCATAGCCTCGGATGGTTTCATCCTCGTTGAATATATGGATGTTAGGTAGAATCTCACCTAAATTCATATCCTCAATTGTAGCACTTCTTGCTTTTATAGTTGAGAGTGAACAATAACTTCCTTCTCTTTCTTGATTGCCTTTTATTTCAACCGTATTAAGAACTTCATGATCTACATTGACATGAACCCTTTTTGATGGTAATGGATTATAATAATAAGTATAAATATTATCAGTCTTTATATTTCCATTTGGTGAGGTTCCTTTTATTTGAATCCGGATCATTAGGTTTCCTTGTACTAGAACCGTTTTCTCAATGTCTGTTGCCCATTGAGAACCAGTATGGGTTCCAGATGGATCGGTACTATAACTCATGCAAAATGATGCAATTTGTTCTGCATTTTTTGTTTTGAATTCTGTCGAATTTGGTAAGAGTTTTATAATGGAATTTGACATCCCATTTCCAAGTAATTCTCCACTTTGAATAATGGCATAAATTATGAAGTCATCTTCAATAAGTTGATAATAATCAAAATCCATGGTTTGTCCACTGATTGGTTCATAAAAATAATGGGTATCCTTCATTTTAAAATGATTTTGATATGATGGAGGATCCACTGTTTGGCTGTCATAGAGAACATAGTATTTCTCTGAACCTGTTGCCTCTGATGGGATCAAAAATACAATACTGCATGAATCAATATGGGTTTCATCTGTATGACTGAGATCATAGATTTGAGATTCTAGTTCAGTAAGATCCGATCCTTCACCAAAAGCTATTCTTACGGAATGGATGCTTTCATTTTTTGCATAACAAGACGAATCAAACTGAACTCTCATGTCAATCGGTTGATATTTTGCTTCTTCAAGACTAGTGTCAATTGGAATGATGAGTTCTTGTTTAAAGGAAAGTTGAGAAATATCTGTTGTAACCATTGAATCATCTGCTTGAATCATTGGAGTAAAAGATGATATTAATAAACAGAAAAAAAGTAAATGTATTCCCCATTTTTTCTTAAATCTCATGTATATATACATTTATATAATAATATAAATATTTTACTTAAATTTTGTTGAAAAACTACAAAAATAGTAGAAAATTACCAAAAATATATTATTTTTAAATCTTTTAAATTATCATAAAATTAAAAACAATAATGGTATACAAAGAAGGATAACTCCTACAATAGCTATTAGAAGGTTCAAAGGCGATAATCGATACTGTTTAGGAAGTACTTTTTGACTCATATAGATTGCACTAATACCATAGATAATAACTCCAAACACACCAATAAACATCAAGGTTATACTTAACATAAGAAGAACAGATAAACCTTTATACATGAGAATTGAAAGAGGAATACCAAGAACCATAATGTACAGGATTGTATAAAGCATAAATCGCTTGTATTCAAAAGTTTTTACCCTTTTATCTAATGTTTGAAACAATTCATATAACATTCTAGTTCCTGCTTCAAGACCTGCATAAATAGTTCCAAATAGGGCAAAGAACACACCGAGTTTGAATAATGGAAGCAGCCAAGAAGCAATACTCTTGAAAATCTCACCTTGGGTCCTAATAAGTTCCGTATCAGATGGGAGTAATACAGATCCATCAGTTTGTGGCCCCAGTAAATAGTTACCAGCTATGATATATGAAGCAGAAACTATGGCTACGATAATAAATGCAAAAACTAGATCAATTTTCAAAGGAGTTAATAGCATTTTTGATTTTTTAATTTCAGAAGGATCATTTGGTAAATAAGTAATTTTTCCGTGTTTTTTAAAGGACGAAAATAACTTGCTTGAATACTCTTGAGAATCAGTTTCATTTCGGAAAATACCCCATTTCTTTTGTTTGATCCAACCAAGGTATCCAACTAGGGTGATGAGAGTAAATGTAAGCGTTCCAAGGAAACCAAGCATCAACAATGGAATGGGTGTTGGAGAAAAACCTTCAACCTGACTAACCCATGTAGGGTATTCATTAGGGACTTCAAGACCAATTTTAAAAAAATGAGGAATGATTTCAGCATAATCAGGTTGGATAAATAACACTGATACAACTGCACCAATTGCAAGCACTGCAACAAAAACTGCTTGTGTATATTCCAATAGTCGATATCTACCAACAAGAACAAGAAGCGCTGCAATAAATGAACATCCAATACCCCACCAAAGATAATGACCAAATCCAAATATCCATGACAAAGCTTGACCAAGAGAAGTAATAATGGATGCGGCAAAAATTGGAATAAAAATAAGCATAATTATGATAATAAGCCAATTAAACCAACCTTTCCTTGTTTTAAATGCAAACAGATCAATGATACTTATACCTGAAAGCATCGTAAACCGGCAGCTTACATAAGCAATAAGATAAGAGCCAAGGTTAATTGTGATTAACCAGAGAAAAGAAAAACCAAATAATGCACCGATTTGGGGGCCAAGAATAAGTTGCCCTTGACCTACGGTCAATGAGGCAACAATAGCGCCAGGACCAAAAAAACTAAGATATTTAATATATTTTTTCAAGGATGGTTTTTCGATTTGAACCTTTAAAGGTTCTGGAAATGAGATAGTTTCATCTGAATTGTTCATAGGTCATCATTTCTTGGCTATTCATTTAGATTTATATGTGTTCTTTTTTTTGGGTCGATTAGGAAAAAACGATTTCATCTTTTGTTTGTAATTGAAGGGTTGGTTGTTTGATTTCCATTTTTTCACGTGCATTCTTGTCATAAGCTTCAACTCCACCAGCATCAGCAATGATTTTTTTCCCACTTGCAATTTGTTTTTGAATACTGATGTTCACTCTTTCCATAGAACCGGGGGCGATTTTACTAAGTCCACGTATTGCACCTGCAAGACCAAAAGGAATTGATTCCATCACCATGATGCTGCCAGGAATAGCAAAAAACCATCTACCTAGCGAATCTTCACCAAATTTTGTAATGGGAATACCTGCTGCGGCCTGCCGTTCAGCCTTTGGGCCAACGTGGGCAACAATCCATTCTCCATCAATATAGATTTCTCCTTCTCCTTCAATCATGAAATATCCCATGGAGTCATACCATTTTTTAACGAGAGGATCAACATCGACAACAGCATCATACCATGCTTTTATCATATTCATTGCAAACATTTTATATCTGGCTTTAATGCCTGCTGCTCGGCACAGAGCGATAAAAACCGAGATCAAATGAATACAAGTCCCAGTTCCTCTTTTTATGGTTTCACTAACTGGGTTGAAAGCAATGATTTCAAGAGTCATGTTTTCTTTTACAAAATGAAATGCATCCTCTGCAAATTCTTTATCTGTTTTTTTATAAGCGCCTAATTGATGTGCTAATGCAATGACTTCTGGCTCGTGATGATCGCAATGCAGTGTTGGACGAAGATATTTCTCTTCCGAAACACATAATTTCATAGAGGATTCAAAACTTGGAAGATCATAAGGTCTAGTTGGCCGAATATAACGTTCACTATTTGGTGGTATAATTCGTAGTTTTTTTAAATCACTTAAATTTAAAAGAAGGGTTTTAGCAAGTCCAAAACCACCACCAATCATCATCATTAACTGTGTTTTCTGAGGAATGTAATCTTTATCTTTCATCTCATGAAAAGACATCATAGTTATCGTGCTCCTTTAATCGCCAAGATCTGATGTTAACATTCGACGTACTTCTTCTGCACATCCACGTACATCAGCACCTTTCACACGTTTAACTTCTGGTTCAAGAACTGGCCCTGGTCGATCGCAGACTGGACATCGTTTCAATAATCTAACTTTATCGCCTGTAACAATAAATCCTGGGTAACTTCTTGCAGCCCCATCAAGAAATGCATATTGCCCCCATTCACCATATTCTGCGGGTTTGAATTCTTCATCCAAAACTAAGGGTTTATAAAATGAATATGGGGCGTGAAGATAATGTCCTTCTGGACATTGAGTTAACCAGCCATTTCCTTCAACCATACCGTAAATATCTAAACAGAATTTTTCTGGAATTCCTAAAACATCTTTAACTTCTTTTCTAAAATCAGATACTGGCATACGCTTATGTTCATGAATCTTCCAACCTCCTCCCGTTGCAACTCCGCCTCTTTCTCCAAAATTAAAACTTCTCCCTTGCTGTTTTAATTTTTCCATAACTGCATAAAGGATATATGGAGCTCCAACTAGCGTTATAGTATCATTTGCTTTATCGCGAACTTCAAGCCAATCGATGATGTCATCGATCATGTTTTTTGCTCCTTTACTTGCAATATGACGAACAATTTTGCTCTTTAACCCCTTTTTTCCATGCATTGTCATTTCAATTAATTCTGTATTGATCTTCCGGTCAATAGCCACTTCAACGTTTTTTACCGCATCAAAATATATCTCAAGGGCTTTTCCTGCGAAAATAAAATTAAGTTTAGGATTTGGCATTAATAAATAACCATATGAATCATGTTTCCATAAGGGGTAGATCATTGGGACAAGTGATTTGGCTAGGGTATATTCTGCATTTAAAAATGTGGTTTTATCCCGTGGGATAAATGTATGTCTTCCACCAGTTCCACTGCTATATGTTACATAGATTCCTGCTTCGTGAAATGCATCAATAACATCATCATATGTTGGTTTTTTTTGTTTTATAACAATTTTGGGCAGTTCCCCTGTATATATATTAGCAATCCATGTTGCATATTCTTTACCTTCAGGGTAATCTTTAAAGAATTTATCTGGAATAAGAGGAATTTTTGTAAGATCATCATTTGTTTTGATATCCTCAGGGGTTATTGAATGTTCTTTACAAAAATTATGATAAAAAGGATTGTTGTTATAATGGTGGATAAATGCTGCTTTGATGGTCTTTAACTGCATTTTTTCTGCTTCATCAAGTGGTATGCGGTAGATGTCTTTTGGTTTGAATAATGATTCATAAAGTTCAGGTTGTTCGGTTTTTTGTGGAGCATAACTTGAAATATTTTTATGAAGGTTGTCCATATAGGTGTTGAAATCAATCATGGTTTTTTTCTCCTTAAAACTTTGGCAATTGAAATTATTTATATTTATATTTGTCGTTCAAATTTTCGCTTATAAGCGAAGATGCTTAGAGTGTTCCGCAACAATCAATATAAAACTACTTTTTAATGATTGTGTTATTATTGTGTAATAAAAACCAATTTTTTTTGAACTTAATTTATTTTATGATAATTATGTTTTAGATTAATACAATCATAATCAGTGTTTTTTCATCATGTTTTTATAAAATAATCATGTTTTGTACTACAACCTATGAATGAAAAGGTACGTTTACAAAAATATTTGGCTCAATGTGGACTTGGATCAAGAAGAACATGTGAATCTTATATTGAAAAAGGTCGGATAAAGGTAGATGATGTAACCATCAAAGAACAAGGTACACAAATCGACCCTAATATACAAACCATAAAATTTGATGAAATGATTGTTACACCAAAACAAAAGATATGGATATTTCTAAACAAACCACCTGAATATATCTGTTCATCAAAGGATCCAAAAAAACGAAAAACATTTCTGGATCTACTTCCCAAAGAAATTGAAAGGGTTTTTTGTATTGGAAGGCTAGATTATATGAGTGAGGGGCTTCTTATCATTACAAATGATGGGGATGCTGCAAATAAAATAATTCATCCAAGATATGAAATAAAGAAAATATACGAAGTGACGACATATGAACCATTGACAAAAAAACAGATGGAACATATGGAACAGGGTATAAAATTAAAAGAAGAAATACTTAAAGTAATGAAGATAAAAAAAAATAATATGAAAAATCAACATTACTGTTATGAAATCATTCTTACGGAAGGAAAAACCCGGCATATAAGAAGAATGTTGGCGGAATTAAATATTCATATTGTATCATTGAAAAGAACACAAATCGGACCTATTCTACTTGGATCTATTAATCCGGGAGAATGGAGATATGCAACAAAAAAGGAACTTCAAAAAATAGAAAAGCATGTAAAGAGCAGCTAGATGCAAAATTTAAATATTAAAATGGAAATTTTCCCAAAATATTAAATGTACAATCGAAATTTCCAATTTTAAAGTAAATCAGATAAGGAAAAATGGAAAAAGCAAGGGTTATGCTTAAATACGGGTTGTTTTATTATTGCTCTACTTTCCATTATTAAAATTAATTATATAAAATACGCCCATTGCATGGAAATGGATACAAATAAAAAATTAGATTGAGGTATGAAACGTGGCCGATAACAAAAAAGACAAATCAGATCAACAACCTGTGAAAGAAAAAGTAAAAACTGAAAAACATTCAGATGACTTCAAATTCATTGTTCGATTATCAAATACGGATGTTGATGGTGAAAAAACACTAACAACTGGATTGACAAGTATCAAAGGAATTGGTAGACATCTAAGTTCACTTGTCATTGATAATTCCGGTCTAGATAGAAACCTCAAAGTAGGAACTCTCACAGATAAACAAGTATCTCTTTTACAGAAAGCGATTGATGGAATTCAGGAAACAGCACCCGCATGGATGTTAAATCATCGAAAGGACTATGAATCTGGAGAAGATATTCATCTTATAGGTCCTGAAATAGAGCTAAAACTTAGAGATGAAGTAAACATGATGCGTAAAATTAGATGCTACCGTGGCATTAGGCACGAACAAGGGCTTTCTGTGAGGGGGCAGAAAACCAGATCAAATAAACGTTCAGGGTTAACACTTGGTGTTTCAAAGTCAAGAGGACGTTAATAATTGAATTGTAGGGATTAATATGGGTAAACCAAAATTTTCAAAGAAAAAGTATGAGACTCCAAACCATCCATGGAAAGAAACAAGGATAAAAGCAGAAAATGAACTTGTTGCAAAATATGGTTTAAAAAATAAACGGGAAATATGGAAGGCAGAAACGACCCTAAGAAGATACAGAGGTCAAGCTCGTGGACTTCTTGCAAGTATTGGAAGTGAAGATCCACAAGCAAAAAAAGAAATGCATCAACTTATTTCACATTTAACACGATATAATATACTTCCGTTGAATTCCACACTTGATGATGTGCTAGCACTCAATACAGAAATTGTTCTTTCCCGTAGGCTACAAACACTTACATATTTGAAAGGATTTGCAAGTACACCAAAACAGGCACGACAACTCATCAACCATGGTCATATTGCCATAGCTGGAAGATGTATAAATGTACCAGGTTATAGAGTTACAAAAAATGAAGAAAAAGATATTGAATATACTCAGGCTTCCCCATTAAACGACAGTGCACATCCTGCACGACCTAGCGGTGATTTTGTATCAAAAATGACTGGAGGTTCAGAACCTGCAGTTTCAGCCCCCATTCCTGCTAGAAAAGAAAAAGATGTTAAGTCAGCAGCAGGTAAACCCACAGATGGAAAACCTGTTGAAAAACAAAAAGTTGCTTCTGATGAAAAAAACAAAGATGCAAAACAAGTAAAACCTTTAAAAGAAGCATCTGAAACAAAGGGAAAAAAACCAGAAGAAAAAACTGAAAAACCTAAAAATAAAGGAAGTGATGAATAATGGCAAGAGAAGGTGTAGCTCATATATTTGCTTCATTTAACAATATCATTATAACGGTTACGGATATGACAGGTGCAGAAACCATTACTCGTTGTTCTGGTGGAATGGTTGCAAGATCTGCAAAAGATGAAGGAAGTCCTTATACAGCTATGAAAGTAGCTCAACTTGTTGCTGAAAACGCAAAAGATAAGGGTTTTGACCGTTTAAATATTAAAATCCGTGGAAAAGGGGGAAATAAATCAACAACTCCTGGACGAGGAGCTCAAGCAGCAATTCGTGCACTTGTTCGAACTGGAATAAAAATTGGGAAAATTGAAGATGTAACACCTATTCCTCATGATGGATGTCGAAAGAAAGGTGGACGACGAGGAAAGCGTGTATAGGTGGAACAAGTATGAAAATTCAGGTTGAAGATATCCAACCAAAATATGCTGCTCTAAATATTGTAGAAAATGAACTATATCTTATCAACAGTTTTCGAAGGATAATGCTTTCAGAGCTTCCTAAACTCGCCATTGAAAACATAATAATCTATGATAATACAACAACTCTTTTTGATGAAATTGTAAGTCATCGAATTGGATTAATCCCAATTCCAACAGATTTAACTTTGCTTAACTTTCATGATGAATGCAGCTGCAAAGGAGAAGGCTGTCCAAGTTGCATGGTTCGTTATACTTTAAGTAAGGAAGGAGCGGGCATGGTTCATTCAGGTGATTTACAGGCAAGTGAAGAAAGCTGGAAAATCACCGAAGATAATGTCCCTATTGTAGAATTATTCAACAATCAACGTATCATTTTAGAGGTTGAAGCAATCCTTGGTCGTGGAAAAGATCACGCCAAATGGCAATCTGTAATTTCACCAGGATATCGATTCATACCAAAAATCAGATTTGATCCAAAGGATATAAAGGAGGTTGAATCGTTCATTAAGGAACTCCCGAAAGGACTAGTAACAATGAACAAGGACACCTTGGAATTAGATGATATTAAACATCTATCTGTCTTTGAATCTTATCTTCAAAAAGAAAAAATTGATTTCATATCTGTTGAATTAGATGAATCACATATACAGTTTCATTTTGAGACCGATGGATCTCTTAATGCCAAAGATGCATTAGATCATTCCATTCAAATCTTTGAAGAAAAACTTGATGAATTTGAAAAGAAGCTAAAAAAAATCAAGTAAACAATTAGTTTCCATTCTAACTTTTTTCTCTATCTTTTCAATAATTTTCTTTATGAAGAATAATACATTTTTTTTAAAGTAAAGAAATATAAGCAGTATATATTTATCATTATTGGATTGATATATTATGACAAATGCCATAATGGATGCCATAAAACAGCGAAGAAGCATTAGAAAATTTGAGGATAAACCAATTGATAAGGAGACTCTAAATCAAATCATTAATGCAGGAAAATATGCACCGTCTGCAAAAAATGATCAACCATGGCGTTTTATTGTTATTACAAATAGAAACAAGATCAAAGAACTTTCCAAAAATGTTCAAAATGAGATTAAAAAAATACTAAAAAAACGTTTTATTCTTCAGATTACTTATAAAGAATTGCGGAAGAAGAAAACATTGATGTTTCTTTATGGTGCTGCAATGGCTCCAAAAGATATAATCTTTTTTGATGCACCAGCATTAATATTTATCGTTACAAAAAAGAAACAATTCTATGATGAATCCTGTGCGTGTTGCGCACAAAACATGATGCTAGCAGCACATTCATTGGATATTGGAAGTTGTTGGATTGGATTTGCAAGTTTTTTGTCTTTAAATAAACAAATCATACGTGATCTTGGGGTTCCTGAAGGCTATCATATCTCAGCAGCTCTTATCTTTGGATATGGAAAAAATGAATCAAAACAGATACCTCTGCGAAAACCGATGGCTGATGTTATAAACCGGATTGAATAATTGTATGAAATATAGGTTTTGAAAACTTCTAATACATAAATGGAAAACGGTTTTTTTAATAACGATATTTCCTGAAAGTAACTTGATATACTTGTAGCTTAGGTGTTATAGACTTGAGTTCAAATCTCAGCAGACCCATTGACTTATAATATTTTATTTTAATAAATATTAAAATCTATTTTTTGATGAATGTTGCATTAGTTGTTAAATAAATGAGCTGGGGAATTATTATTAGGTTTCCTAATATATTGACCAAATGTGTAAAAATCAAATTTTGTTTTTGTTCCGCTGTTAAAATCTCCTACACTTGGAGAAAAACAAGAACAATATGAGGAAAAAGTTTATTGTGTTTTTTTCTCAAATATGTCTATTGGAATGATTCTTTCTGTGATCAAGAGGATATCCGGCTAGTATTAAGAGAGTTACACCAAATGAAAACAATAATACATCTATCACAGCGATTAATGGTTCAATCTTGAATGATAAAAGAAAAATAATTACATACAATACAAAAAATGCTAAAATAAAGGATACTCCACTAAATACAAGATGATTATACATTGATTTATTCATATCAACTCACATTAAATTGTTTTCAAATTACTTCTATTATTAATGTTTGTGTAAAAATTACAAATTGAAAATACCAACATTGTATCTACTAGAATGACTAATATGAAACATTCATAGGTTGTGATAGTTTACTCATCTTACAATTTATGTCTGGAAAAATATATATGAATAAAAAGAATTTTTCTATTTTTCTATCTTTGTTAGTTGTGAGATTGGTATATAATATTTTATATATTGATTTCCATTTGAATCTAAATAATCGCCTTCTGGATCCTTAACCATAACAGTTGCACGTTTGGTAATACGGCTAATAACTCCTTTATAAAATTGCCCTTCATAATCAAATGATGCAAAATCACCAACATGCAAATTAAAAGTTTTATCTGCAATTTCATTCTGAGTGATTAATCGATGGGTTACATCTGTATGACCAAAAATATTATTACTTAAACGTTTAAAATATGGCTTTGAACAACTTGAAGTATCATAAAGTATATGTTCAATTACATGAATTATTTCATGTTCAAAGATGCGCATACTTGCTTCTAATCGATCATGACAAATAATTCCATTTATCTTTATTTCTCGTTCAATATCATTAAATGTTTTAAAAATTAAAAATGTAGATAGTGATAAGATGAAGGTATTTGAATCCTTGAAACGTTGCGTTTTTCCTCCTGCACTAGTCATTCGTTTCGATAATCTGAAAAATATTTTATCCTCATAATTATCTTTAAAAAACCCTTGGAAAAAATAAGTATCATATAAAGAAAAAAGGAGTTTTAGATCATATGTTTCTATCTTAACATAATTTCCTTTATCAATCATACTAGATTGATTAATTATTTGAGAGTATATTTTATGAGTTTTATCTTTTATCTCAGATGATGAATACGTAAGAGTATGTAAATCATTTTTCTTCATAATAAAATATGGAAAGAAAAAGGTAAATTTAAAGATTTATATATTTTTTTTAAAGAAGATTAGATGTGTGTCGATAAGGATTTTTTAAACAAAATTAGTATCAATTTTCTGAGCTGTTGCAACAAGTTCTTTTGCAGCTGTAATAGAACGCATCACTTTTGCTTTATTTCCAACAAGCTTGAATTTCCTCATCATAATTCCTCTAATGGGGTCAATTTCACCTTTGATAAGTTTTTGCCAATTTGAATATTTGCCAACATACTGAATTTCAGCATCAGGAATTGAGTTTGAGTCAGTAATCATCTTTGCTTCTCGACATTCACCATGCCAAAGATTGATATAAAATTGAATAGTTTCTTTAAAGGTAGCATCAGATTCAATAACAAAGAGGAAATCTCCTTCCCATGTTTCAGCTGCTTTTTGCCATGCTTTTCCTGGTTCGCCATTCAATGCATTCTTATATGCTTCTATCCATTCTTTACTTGGAAAATCATATGCCATAGTTGTGTTTCTCCCATTATTTAATTATTCTGGGAGTAATAAAGTTATATTTAATAATTTTGATAATAACCTATAACAAATATTATTTTTCTTCCATAGTTAGATTATTTAGTTGATAATCATACGGCTTATGAATATACTTGTTTATGTCGGATATAATATGTCCATTTTGTAAAATGACATATAAAGAAGAATGCTTTTCTTGTAATAAATTTGATAAATCAATTAAAATTTTAAGATCACAAATTAAGAAATCTGATATTGGGCCAAAAGTTGTGAAAACTCGTGAGGATAAAAAATCATTTGATCATAAAAGAGAAGTTAATAGATTAAGAGTAAGAAGATGGCTAAGTCAAAAAAGAAATGGATAGAAAAAATCAAAAAATTCATTATAGATTAATGTTTTATTGCAGTGTTTCAGATGGGAGTTTCATTCAAACCATTAACATTGATGGGTTTATCCAACTCAATCCTATTTCTCAATTTCAATGATTTCCAGACTTTCAAATAACTAGGTGGAAAGGTCACCTATGCGGTGGACCTATCCAACTAATAATATGATACTGGTAGTTACACATATTTGATTTCATAATTACTTTTTATACCTATATTTAGTCAGATATCTCAAAGATGAAATATCTTTTTTATAATGTACTTCACTTATTGTTTTGGATGAGTCTTAAAAAAATCCCAGATGATTTCACTAGCTGATACATCCATATATGGATCTTTTTGTGAACCTGGCCAGTAATGATCACCATTTATTATAGTATACAAAACAACTTCTGTACCACGATCTCCACCCAAATATGTTTTTACTGAGATATTTCCTTGTTCATCTATATCTGGAACAGGATTACAATTGTTCTGTTCAACCCAAAACGAAATAGATTGATTTACAGAAAAATCGATTCTTGTTCCACTTGTTCTATTCCCATGTCCTCCATAATATGGAACACTTTGATCAAGAAGCCCATGAAATGCAATCACTGAAACAGGATTATTTGGAACTGGTATTTGCCAGATGTTTTCTTCTTCTGTTGCTTGCCCACCGATTGTTCCAGCTACTGGTGCGATTGCAGCAATAATATCTGAGAGTTCAGAACCAAGACGATATGCCATCATTCCTCCATTTGAATGACCTGTTACATAAATTCCATTCTCATCAATATTTAGAGTTTTTTGAAGTTCTTTAATTAAAGCATCAATAAATCCAACATCATCAACATTATTTTCTAGTGCTGATCCGCAACAATAACCTGCATTCCATACTAGTTTATTCTTTAACTTCCCTGTTCCATCTGGGTATACAACAATAAAACCATGTTCATCTGCCAAATCATTAAACCCTGTTTTACCCCTCATGTTCTCTGAGTTTCCACCACCACCATGAAGTGCTATCAGTAACGGTTTTTCCTCTAATACATTATCAAAATCAGGTATGTGAATAAGATATGTTCTTGTTAATCCATCATATTCAATTGATTGTTTATCTGTAATGCACCCACTAAAAAGAGTGAAACTTAGTAAAATAATAATCATGAAAATTACTATTATTGACTTTTTTTCCATATTTATCGGCTCATTGCTTATTTTTTTATCCAAATAGATACTAATCTATAATATTTATTGTTTCATTACTTTTTTAAATTCAAGTTTTCAACCATTTCAATTGTTTTTAATTATGTAATCAATATTAAAATTTGTTTCAGCAATGGAAACCATTCACTCAGTTCCCATATTAACATAAAGAATAATTGTTTATTTTTTAGCATACTGATGTATAGTGTTCCCCAGTTACTCTCTGAATCATGGATATCTTTGGCTTTTGCTTTTATATTGTAGTTTCCGGTTTCACTCCAAGTATGATTTATCTTTACTTGTTCGCCTGATGAATATGGTCCAATCCAGGTATTGCCGTCATTATTACCATCTCCCCACTCCATATAATAAAAGATGTCGTCTCCATCTGAGTCGATTGTGGTAAATGTATATTCATATTTACTACCTGCTTTGCCATTTGATGGACCTTTAATATTTGGTCTAAGTGGAGGGTTATTTTCCTCTGGAATGATAATTATGGTTGGATTGGGATCAACTGGATCAAGGTTGGCCATCACTTCTTGTTCAGTGAACCATGCAGGCTTGTATTCCTGTCTGCTATATAACTCAGAAATATCTGAATAATGGGAGCTTTCAGGATCATCACTCTCAGACAGTGGAAACTGGCTCCAGGCACGTACGGGATTTGATAATTGAACAAGCATCATATAAGATGAACCACTATCGCAGTACATGATTCCATCATCGGAAATTGGGCCATGAGACATATGCAATGAGTTAAAAACATGTCCTGCACCACTGAGTGGAAGTATCTTATCTCCCCTTTGAAACACATGAATTTCTCCCCATGGAATAGTTAAGCTATCATATGTACTGTACATTGTTTCAGTTGCATGGATTAATAATTCTAAATATCTATGCATCTCTTCAACATTGAGATCTTCAGGTTGTGTTGGATCCAGAAGATTAACACCCCCAGTTTGCCTGTTCACTTCTTCGATCCACAACCTAGCTAGGGCTACTTCTTTAGCATCTGCATCTGCATTGTAATCCCATGCATTTAATACATCTATAGCCTGTGGAAGCCATCCCTCTGGATCAGATACGTTTTCACCTTCATGCTCATAGCAATAGTCCACTAGAGGAATCAGCATCTCCGCATTTAAACAGAAGTTGTCCAATGATATTTCTTTCATTCGATTTACTGTAAGATCCCACTTTGCGTCTAATAGGGCAGACGAACGTATGCCTCGAGCGCCAAAATCACCTCCAACAACATAATCTGGATAATCTCCTTCTTTAATTGTAGTCAACGGGTTGATATACCATGGTGCTGTGTTGCAGTTTTGGAAGAACTTGCTTTCAGGGTTGATTTCCTGCGGCAGTTCTTCAAGTGTTACAAGAGCCCCCCATTCTGTATTGGAAGTACTTCCATCTAATGGTCTTGTATAATCATAGTTGCCTTGACGATGAAACACACGGGCATTCCATATATAGAAAATGTTTCCATCTACATCCCCATAAACATGGTTCCAACGAACACATTGTAACATTGACAGTGCATCCTTAAAATCATCCAAATTCTGGGCCCGATTGTAAGCCAGGAATTGATCAATAGCACCTACCTGATCCCATGTACTCATTTTACCTGAGATTGCAATATTTTCTTCGTAGTAAACTATTGGACCATGGTGTGTATAATAAAACTTGACTTCCACAGGGCCTTCTCCAGCCACTTCAATTATTTCATTTATGATTTCTACATCAAGCCATTGCCCATCGTAACGGTATTTAAGTGAGTTCGTTTTGATAGTCTCGATGTATGCATCAGCGGTGTCAGGGCTGTTGGCAGTCAAAGCCCATGCAACATGGTCGTTATGTCCCATCATAACACCTGGTACCCCCCACATAGTTGCACCGGCAACATGATAATCATCACTTTCCAAGTGTACTTCATACCATGAGTTCATACCAGACCATAAAAGGTGAGGATCTGTCTGAAGCATAACGTGACCATCAGCAGTCTTTTCAGGTGCCACCACCCATTCATTGGATTCATAAACAGCACCCTCGTCACTAAATATGGTATAATTACCAAATCCATGTAATATTTCTTTTTGAAGTCGTCCTAGAGGTCGTGCGAGAATTATTAACTTCGTCCATGCTACTATCTCTTGGGGTGTAACTGGAGTTGCCCATTCTGGAACGTTCTCTGGGTTATTTTCCATGTAATAATTGACACCTTGTGCAAATGCCTCTACTGCCTCTCTAGCTTCAAAAGATAACTCATTATACTTTTCATCAACAATATGAGCTACTCTAAGTAAACGCATTTGCTTATCTGATGCAAGATACTCAGACCCAAAAACCTCTGCCATAGTTCCCTGGACAGTACGGTAGTTTTCTAACATCTGCTCAAGATGATCCTCAGCATGAGCAAATCCTTCACCAAAGAACATCGCATGATTCGATCCACCATATATGTGAGGTACTCCATAATAATCACGATAAATATGAACCTCATTTGGAGGAATGCCATTACTGGAAAAAGTAATATCATAATCTTTATCTGATATGTCTGAAATAATGTTAACATCTGCATCATTTGAATTAATATGTCTTGTATTAAATTTTGCAGGGAGCTTATCAAAATCTACACCAATATCTGTACCATCTGATGCAGATTTTTTTGCAGGACTTGTAGATTTTAAGTTAAAATTATAGTTTTCCGTGTCTTTGAATAACGGGTCAGTTGACATTGATTCAAATCCATATCCATGATATTCATGTTGAAAGTCTTGTAGATTTAACAAAACATTTGGTTCTTCTAAACAAAGATCTCCCCAGCTTACAACAACTGTATTATCTTCTTGATGATGCCATAAATTATGATGATATTGATTATCAACTGGCCCATATAGTTCATCAAGAATTGGTCTTCTATCTGTTGTTGTACTACTTCCAATAACAAGTGGTGCTCCATTTTTTGCTACGATACAGATGTTGTCATATACCTTTGAATTGCTGGATGGAATACAAAATTCTTCTGAACCAGGTGTTGCACCATTTAGATTCGAGGTTCCCTCATAGATATAAACTGCTCCACCTTCTCTTTCTACAATTGTGTTATGATATACTTTTGTATAAGGTGAGCCATAAAAAGTGATTCCCCATGCTTCATTTATTCCATTGTTATATACTAAATTATTGAATATCTCATTTCTACTCGATCGTTTTAGCCTAATTGATGCTTCCCCACAATCAAAGACGATATTATTGTTTATCATATTATTATCGCTTAAGACTAGATGCATACCTGCATCATTATCATAGATAAGATTATTTGAAAAAATACTATTTCTAACACCATACTCACCTTCTTCATATACACCTGGATGGCCTTTTATTCCACCACCATGAGCCGCAGTACCATCATTCCAGGCTCCTGTAAGTTCAAAACCATTTATCTTTATATACTCCACATTTTGCATATTAAAACAGGCATAACTTGTAGAATGAACAACAACACAATCGTCTTCAAATGCACTAAAAGTAATCATCTCATCGACATTACCAGAATTTCTAACATTGACAGTCTCATAATAGATTCCTTCTTTTACATATATCATTGTCCCAGGAATTGATCGGTTTGCAGCCTCCTGTATACTGTATAAAGGTTCTTCTTCAGTTCCAGGATTATTATCATCACAGTACATATTATTAATATCCACAAAAAGTATGACTGTTTCATCATCTTGAATATTAACTCTAAGTTCTTCTGCTCCAATAACAGTAAAAAGTAGAATAATTAAGGTAAATATGGCTACGATTTTTTTCATAATTTTTAATGAACTGAACCTATTTATAACGATTTGCCCAAATTTAACCCAAAAAACCTATTTTTTTATTTATATACTCTATTGTTTTGGATTACTTTCAAAAAATTTCCATATTAATTCCATAGAGGATATATCATGATTAATTGGACCTACTCCAATTCCTAAATAATCTCCCTCTGATTTTGTGATTTTACCACCTGGCCATGTATGACCTCCATCTTCAAGAGTCCAAAGGACTACCTCCGAATTATTTAATCCAGGTCCATATTTTGTACAGGTTGCATTACCAATTCTAAATGTATCATATGGATACAATGGACATTTATTATGAATAACCCATGATATCGTAGTATTTAAAACTGAATTTCTGAAATCTTCAAGAAAAAATGATGAAACTTGTTTTCCTCCATAATATGGGGCCCATTCATCAAGAATACCATGAAAATGGATTATTGGAACTGGAACGGGTGGAACTTGTCCAAATTCACCAATTGCTCTTTGACCTGCAACGGGAGCAATAGCTGCAATTTTATTCGACAATTCAGAAGCTAACCGATATGACATCATTGCACCATTTGATATGCCTGTTGCAAAGATTCGATTTTCATCAATATTAAAATACATCCCTAAATCATCAATTAATAATGATATGAAACCAACATCATCAATATCACTAAAAGAAGGATCGTTTTTTGGTGTTCTACCATCATTCCAAAATAACAGACGATCATTCCATAATCCATGATGCCCTCCAGGATATACTATGATGAATCCTTCATTATCTGCAAGGATATCAAAATCTGTTTGATATCTCACTGCACCTGGGTATCCTCCGCCACCATGAAAACATAAAACCACGGGTGTTAAAATCTCAGGGTTATATCCAATAGGAATATGAAACTTATAAAAACGTGAAACATTCTGAACTTCGATTCTACGGCCATAATCGCCAGTACCATAGCTATCTTGTTGTGTTATCCAGTTTACATCCCATCGGTAATCTTCACCCCCTAGACCTATATTTTTAAGACAACCTGAAAAAACTGTTGATGTTAATAATATTACAAATATAAATGATATGTAAACCATTTTTTTATTAATAATATTTATTTTGATGGCTTTCATTATTACAACCTTTTACTTTAAATATATATTGATTTATAAGTTTAATTTGATATGATTTTTTCTTTTGTATTGAAAATCTGGAAGATTTCTGGGAAAGCTGAATAGTTCTGCTGTGGCATTATTATCCCACCATAGGTGTTTTGCTCATCATAATCACTTTGCCCCCCACTTATTAACGTTGTTTTTAGATATTTATGAATCATTAATTCCTCATTTTCATCCCTTATTAAAATTCCTTTTGTTATATCTTCAAATTCATATATGCAAGTACCAAAATGCTGTTTTAAATTACCATCTGGGTTATCAGGACAAGCAAATAAGAAT
>Ga0164310_10000195_pt1 | contig 30696 bp, 31 predicted proteins | sample GuaBasSedimGuay1_FD_121795 | JGI IMG/M metagenome (GOLD analysis project Ga0164310, IMG submission 121795) | Subseafloor sediment microbial communities from Guaymas Basin, Gulf of California, Mexico - Guay1, Core 4569-9, 0-3 cm | ecosystem: Environmental > Aquatic > Marine > Hydrothermal vents... | reverse complement strand
ATTCCGGACAGCTTACCCAGTCTTCGTTTCCATAAATCCTTCGTTTACAAACGATACACACGGGCTGGCTTTTTTTACAATGGGGGCAGTATTCATTTTCTTCGGGGAGTTCTCCCCCACAATAGTAACACCTTTTCCGTTTCTTCCATCTATCTTCTAAAATCTGGTTGATAATTGAAATTTCTTCATTTTTTGCTTGGAACTTTTTAAAGTACTCCTCAGCTGTTAACTCCTTTTCCTGAAAGAATTGTTTGAGTCGCTCTATCTGCTCAAGTATTTTCTCTTTTCGTTGTTTTAACTCCAAGTCTGATAATTCTTCATACCAAACGATCGGCGGAATTTCGTCTGAATCCAGAAAGTTCTTTTCACGTTTGAAGTACTTATCCGCCATAAAATAGAATTTACCTCGAGCCGTTTTAATGGCATAAATGAGTTTATCTTCTTCTAATTCTGTTAAAATCCTTTTTACTTTGGAATTGTTTAACTTGTATGTTTTACTGATTGCATGTGCAGATATTGGCTCCTCGGTGACTCGCAAAATTTTAATTATTTTCGAAGCTAATGATTGTTCTTTCTCTATCAACTCTGTACCAGGGCTCCTTTTCCAGAGTTTTTCGATCTGTTTTCTAGTTGATCCTTCTTTCTCAAACCAACCAACTTTTCTCTAAGGGTGTGTGTTCTCATATCATATAAATAATTATGTCAATGAATGTTACTTGCATAAGGACACTCAGAGTATTTTCTTATTGATAGGGAGTTATCTTGGTAGCTCCTCTATAAAATAGTCCAAAAACTGCTCCACCGATTCTCTCGAGTAGGACCCCTCGCAAAAGCCAATACTAAAACTCATTTTTTTCTCGAAGGTCATCATCCCGAAAATGAATCCTGGAGCAAACATAATTGGTGTTATAAGATAAGCATCTGTAGGTTGGAGTTTTCCAAGTGTCAGTTGATACTTTTTTACTAAGCCTACATTTGTGAAGATAGGATGAGTTTTTTTCGTCTCTAAATGTTTCTTGATGAGTTTTTGAGTCAACTTTTTTAAGCGTCTAAAAGGTAGCCGTCCAAAAAGATTGTTTACAAAAAATGCCGAGCCGATGCCCGGAAGATTCTTTTTGAATCTATTCATTGCTTCTTGGACCTTCTGAAGTGTTTTCTCAAAAAGCTCATTTTTCTCAATTGCAAGGTAAGGATAAATCGATGTGGATAAATTGCAAATTGCTTCTGCCCTTTTCGCCTCGAGATATGTTCGCAAATTCACAGTAACAACAGTCACCATTCTTTCACCATAGCGTGCGTTTGTTAATTTAGCAAATGCACGATAAAATGCCACCAAGAGAATGTCATTAATTGTTGCTTTTCGTTCTTTTCCATATCGCTTTATTCTCTGAAACCTTTCTTCCGGTAGTCGTCTAACAATAAATGTCCGGCCTGTTTGTTTTGTATCTACCCACGGAAACGCCCAACTCGGTTTAGGACTTTTATATTGCCAAAATACTCGCGTCTTTTTTTGTAGTTTAAAATGTTTTAATACTTGCTCTAATCCCCTAGTGCCGCTCAAATTCGGCTGTGCTTTAAAATTTGGGTTTTTCAAAAGTTCTCGATAGAGTTTATCTAAAAGCTGCATGTATTCCAACATTCCTGCGCCATCCATTGCTGTATGAGTTACTTTTAGGCATAACACATCTCTGTTTGTTTGTCGGAAAATGCAAATCTTCACTGGTAGGTCTTTTGTTCCATCAAATTCCTCTGTAACAAAGTCATAAAGTTCTTTCTCAAACTCTCTCGAGTTAATTAATTGACAAAAGTTTTTCCAATCTTGTGGGTTTATTTGTATCCAAAAGGGTTTGCGTGGGTGTTCGACAAACTTACAGCCGAGAATGGGTTCAGCGGCGAAGGATTGTTCCATAGCTTTCTTCAAAATGGGAAAATTTATGTGCCCTTCATAGGTTATTACAAGGTGTATCATTTGGTCTCCTGTTTCACGGAGTAGATATGTCAGCTTGTCCATTGCTGTTGCGACAATTTTTTCCGGTAGTTGTACTTTTTTGTCTTTTGTTTTTTCTTGGCTTCCTCTTTTTTCTACCATTGATAATCCCTTTAAAAAAGAGTGGTAGCCCCGAAGGGGCATTAATCTTCACAAGGTTTTTTTATGCCTTCATGTTAAGTATCCAATCGCTATTATAGTCTCCATAGTACATATAGGCCAGTGACTGCATTCCAACATGCGTCCCAACGACTGGTCCTGCTTCTTGGATAATGATCTCTTTACCATCTGTATTGTGTTTTTCCATTTCTTCTTTCAATTGCTGGGCGGCTTCAGGATATTGTACATGCCAAATAAAGATGGTGTTTGTTAATGAATGTTTCAGTAATTGTGGGCCAACGAATTTCATTCGTTTGATTACTTCATCTCTTTCTCCTTTAATTCGTCCTCTAGGAACTATTGCGCCATTCTCGAAAAGGGTGACTGGTCTGATTTTGAAAGTATTTGCGAGGAATTTCTTTGTCCAACTTAATCGTCCGCTTCGATAAGCAGCTTCCAAATTGTCCATAACGCTAATTAAACGCCCGTGTGGAAGGAGCGCACGAATTCTTTCAAGAATTTCTTCTTTCGTTTTCCCTTCTTTAGCCATTTTTGCAGCTTCCATAACGAGAATGCCTAAAGTTGATGCTGCCACTTTTGAATCTATGAGTGTAATGTCCTTTTCTGTAAATAACTGGTTCGCTACCCGCATAGCGCTTTGATATGTTCCGGAGAGCTTTTCAGAAATAAAGATCCCAATAACTGCCTTGCCAATTTTCAAAGCCGCTTCAAATGCTTGATGGAATCCTTTTGGTGTTGGAATTGCTGTTGTGGGATAAACCTTTGACGTCTTCAAAATGTTATAGAATTCTTCTTTGGAAAGTTCCCCATAGTCCCCATACATTTTATAGGACTTGTCCCCAATGATCACTTGAAATGGCGCTATAGTTATGCCATATTTTTCGACTATCTCTTTTGGAAGGTCACTACTCCCATCTGTTACAATCGCTACTTTTTGCATATTTTTTCACCATAGTTGTTATCGGTATTAAAATTGTTAGTAATTGCTTTTCCAATATGTTAATTGCTTTAAATTTTTTTCCCATAATAGGCTTCTGCGTTGAACGCTTGCTTTAAAACAAAGCTTAAAATTAATGAGAAAGTAATATTAGTCATTATGAAACGCAAAAATAAAATTATCCTCATTGTGAGTAGTTTATTGTTTGTAGTTCTTTTATCAGGTGGCGGATATCTTCTCTGGCGAGTGTTCCCCCCTGTACTCAACTCTAATCCTGTAGTAATGGACCTTCCTTTTAAGGAGTATAATCACATCGATGCAATTCAAGGCTTTGGTGATCTTGGCTACCAGTTTCATAATGGTATAGATTATGGCATAAATGCTTCAACCAAATTCTATGCGTGGTGTAAATTGCGTGTTACGGGCATAAGAACATGGTTTAACGAGAAAGGAGGTCATTGGCAAACAAACATTCAATTTGCTTATTCATGGAAATACTCTTTTGAATGTGCCTTCGAATCTTGGGCTTTAAACGAAACATATGCCCTCCTTCAAGAGGCTGCACTCCCGGTAAAAATTGGTCAAGTATTGGAAAAAGGCGATTTTATTGGGACCTTAAAGAACTATGGTGATAGTGCTCATGTTCATTTTGGCATTAAAGAGAATCACCAAGATGTCTGCCCCTATTTATTCCTCAGTCCATCGGCAAAAATAATCTTTGATCAATTGTTCGCAAAAGTAGCTTATACCACTAACCCTTGTAATTAGTTCCTTTCCTGCCGGTTAATCCTCTTCAATCATCAAGCTTGTTTCTCATGTACCCCCCAAAATCTAACTTCCATTCTTTTTCATTTCTTTTTTGCCAAGTTTCTACAGCTTGACGCCAGTTTCTGTTGAATTCTTCAATAGAGCAATTATTTACTTTACAATAGTGTTTGATAATGTCTTGTGTATTTATATCTAGATGTTTTAATTGTTCTTTTCCATAGGGCGTAAAAAACCAAAAATCCGTACGTTTGACTTTTTGGCAGAGTTCGCATAAAAGGTGAATTCCTTCCAATCGCATTGTTTGGCTGGTATCATCAAAGTGCCAAAATTCATGCATGTGTAAATGTTTTGTTTCTTTTCCACAAATATAGCATCTACTCCCTTCTCTCCTTAACAATTCTTGCTTGATTTTTGTCCATTCTTCTAATGAATGCTTTCGTGAGAGTCGTTGGAATAGGGTTTTATTTTGAACAGGTTTTGGGAGCAAATCAATTACTAGTTTCTTTTTATGCTTTTTTTTAAGCAATCTCGAAATGTTCATTGTTATTTCCCTTCTATTCTATTCTCGCCTTCTTAGTACTGGCAGCTTTTTTATCCACTAGTCTATAGTAGGCTGCCCAAAGAATGATCCATTCCGTTTCCCTACAGAATGGATCAAACTTGGGCAAAATTCCGAATCTCACTAAGGAATTCATCCATTCTAACTGGTTTGGATTTGAATTTAATCCCTTGATCAGCAATAAAGGCGTGATCTATTTGAGGATCACCACTAATCATTAAAATGCTTATTGTTGGGTTTCTTTGTAAGATCTCTTTTATAACTTCGATCCCATTAAAACGAGGCATCCTGTAGTCTAATATAATTAAATTCGGTTTTACCTCGAGGGCATCATAGATTGATAACGCCTCTTCCCCATCGATGGCTTCCACTGTCTCGTACCCATTCTCTATCAAGATTTTTTTAAAGAGTTTTCTAATTTCTGGGTCATCCTCAGCGATCATGATTTTAAACATCGATATAATCATCTCCTTCTGTTATCGATGGGTTTACTTTTTCATCTCCGGCTTGTGAGCGCTACTCGGCACTCATTTTATTTATTCTAAAAAATGCCTTATTTATATTACCGACTATGTGGGTGATATGTTTTAATTTTAAAAAGAGTCATCTAAACCGTTCTAAATTGTTTTTTTTGCAATTAGAATTGTGCCCTCTTTCTCTTGTCTTTTTCCCTTCAGAAAAACACAATTTTTGTCAGAAGGATAATATAATGTTTTCCATTAAAAACAATAGAAATTATGTTCTTGTCTTACTTTTAGAGTTATTAAAAAAAGAGAAAGAGAAATGAGGTGGAAATTTCTCCGCTTAGCCATCATGAATTCCATCACTCAAGATCTCAAACACTGTTTCTACTTCTGGTAAGTTTGGTGAATCGACGATACGTGCTACTCGTTTTGTTTGTTTGGATTTTCGTAGATATACTCTCGTTGTGCAGGAATGGGCGACGATATTACCTCCGACTGGAGCAGTTGGGTCACCGAAGAAGAAATCAGGTCGTGCCATGACTTGGTTTGTAACAACGACCGCCACATGGTGCATCTCTGCAAGTTTGAGTAAGAAATGAATATGTTGATTAAGGTTTTGTTGTCTCGAGGCAAGGGTTCCTCTTCCAATATATTCCGCTCTGAAGTGGGATGTTAAGGAGTCGACAATTAAGAGCCGGATATTTTTCTCGCGTGCCAGTGCAGCAATATCTCGAGCCAAATTGACTTGATGGTCAGAGGTATAGGCACGGCCGATGGTAATATTTTTCAATGTTTGTTGGGGGTCAAGACCAAAGCGTTCAGCAATTTCTACAATACGTTCCGGTCGAAATGTCCCTTCGGTATCTATATAGGCGGCATTTGCTTCTAATCCTCCCCGTTCACGTGGCAGTTGAACGGTCACGCATAATTGATGCGCAATTTGTGTTTTTCCGGTGCGGAATTCGCCGAAAAACTCTGTGATGCTTCCTGTTTCAATTCCTCCACCAAATAATTCATCTAGATTGTCAGAACCGGTTGTAATTCGTTCTAATCCAAGGCGCTCTTTATACAAATTGTCTGCAGTGCTAAATGTCAAGCCAATTTGTTCTTGACACATTTTAATGAGTTTTGCAGCTGTTTTTTCACCGATATCTGCATTGTTCACAAGATCAGAAATACTGGAAAGGGCAATTGCACGGATAGTGGTGAGTCCTGCTTCCTTTAACTTGTGAGAAGTGGCGGGGCCTACTCCTGGTAAATCTGTCACTGGGATTTCTTTCTTATCATCCCTGGCGATAACATCAATATAGTCAACTCCGCTTCCCCCTGCTATAGTTGGTTGTTCTTTTTCTTCCTCCGCCTTTTTAGCCTTCTTTTTTGAAGCTGCCTTTTCTTTTGTAGAGGATTTTGCTGTGAGAAGTGCTTCATCTTCCTCCAACACACTCTGATATGCATCTTCAACTAATTCGTCAAGAGCGGTTGCTTTTTCTTCTTTTGTGCTCTTTTTTGAAGCTGTGCTACTTTTCTTGGTTTTGGGTGCTTCTTCCTTCTTTTTTGACATTCTTTTTTCTCCTGAAATAAATCAAAGACCTATCTTACATGATTCACTCATATTCAATAGAAGAAAGAACGAGTCATTATTTATTTATTCTTCTCTCAGATTTTTGTTTTTTTATCGTTTCGCTTTAGGTTTCTAATTTATTTCTAAAGAAAAGTTCACTTTCACATTTAAAAAGAAATCGACGAGGGTTGACCGAAAGTATTTGCCCGTTTGACAAAAATTTTTTTAGCAAGAAGGGAAAAGAAGTCTTAAGAATAACTGATGAAATAATAACTATTCAAACTGTGAAAAAGAAGTGTATAAAGGAAATGGTATCAATAGATACGGATGCTCGATTAATTATTCTTGAGGGCGTAATAAAAGAATTCACGAATTTGGTACAGTATAAAAAAATCCCCCTAACAATAAACCGGCAAAAAATCCTTGGACGTTTGTCCGAGATGAAAAGTAAATTAATGGCCTTAAAATGGAGTTACAAACCCTTAGAGCAGGTGCTACTTTCAAAGGAACTCCGCGATATTGAGATTATGGCAAAGGAGATTTTCGACTCTTTCCCTGAAAAATGGGTCGAAATTTTGAGTAGCCGGGGAATAGAAGGAAAACTTTCTGCTGCAAATCTAAAGTATATTCGACAATATTTTTACACACTACGGGAACGCCTTTCAAAAGGACTCTCAGATGATTTTGCTGATGCAATAGATATTATTTGTTGTGAGATATTGAGTGTAGAGAGTATTGATGCGAAAAATTGGAAATGTCTGATTACAGATGGTAAAGCCAGATATTTTGTTGCAACCAATATTAGCGGTCTGAAGAAAGGTGATATTGTCCCGGTTGGGAAACTCCCCCCACAAATAGTTCATGGTGTTTTATCTGAGGGAATGTTTTTAGGTTCTTCAGAAGGGTTGCAGAAATTTACAAAAGAAGACCTTGGGAAACGTCCGGCACTTTCAGACAAAGAACTCGGTCAGGCAAGAGGAATTCTCGAAAAGCACTATGCCTCAAAAAAATAGCCGGATAAACACTTGTCAAAGCTACTACTACTGTCGAAGTTCTTGCCTAAATCCTTGAATGAGCTCCTCTGAAAGTTTCCCATGGAACCGGTCCCCATTCTCACAAACCGCGCTTCGGATACCAACAATATCCGGTTGTAACTTCTTTAAAAGGGGGATGTGTTTGCGTTGGAGTGCACCACCAAGAGCAGTGCCTAAGTCAAGTTTTCTGGAATGGGTAATAAATGTTTCAAGATCTGCAAACGATAAATGATCAAACAAGGATTCTCCGGTTGTCTTATTAAACGTGTCTAGCATTGCAAAATCACTGGCAGATTCGGAAGCGACAAGTGGGATGTCTAAAGGAGCAATTGAGCCAATGGTTGTTCCTTCTGCATAGCCAGCAGCTACAACCGAGACAGAGAGCTTAAATTTATCAATTGTTTTAGTAACAGCTCGCATAAGTTCAATTGCTTGTGTGACTGTTTTTGTTCCTAAGAGACCCACTTTTATAAACGAAGCACCAGCATGAGCAGCGCCTAAAGCTGCTAATGATACTGTTCCAGGTTTAAATGGAACATCACCAATTGTCGCGCTAATGGGGATTTCCGAGGGAACCACTTCCCGGATTGCCTTTATCACCCATGGAAAGTTTGCACCAAGAGAACCTTCTTGTGGATTCTTAACATCAATAATGTCTACAGCAGCTTTCACACAAGTTTGTGCTTCTTCAACTGAAACGGGCGAGATAAGTAAGAGCATGAAATAAATCCCACAAGAAATCAGCTGAAAATTACTTAATAAGAATCTTACGATTTCTCAACAAAAGGAAAAAAAGGGAAAAAAAGAAAGGCAACTGCCTATTTAGAGATACCATTTGCCGCCATGGAGATAGAGAAAAGCGTTCATTGTAGCAGTCGTTGCTTGTCCACACGAGACAGTAAGCTGTTTTTGCCCTCCAGTGATATCCCCAGCAGCATAGATTCCAGGGATATTCGTTTGCATCTTCAGATCAACTTTAATGTAACTATTCTCATCAGTTTCTATACCACTTTCCACAGCAAGTTCGCTATTAGGGTCATAACCTATCGATATGAAAATACCATTAACAGGCACTTCAGTAATCTCATCAGTTTTAACATTTTGAAGCTTGACAGCAGTAACTTTATGTCCATCGCCAATAATCTCTTTAACAATGGAATTCCAATAAAAGTTAATGTTTGCCTCTTCGATTTTTTTCATATATGCTTCTTCGGCTCGCAATTTATCTCGTCGATGAACCATATAGAGTTCACCAACAATACCCGCAAGATGTAAGGCTTCAATTGCTGCTGAGTTGCCACCACCGACGATAATTACTTTCTTGTTCCGGAAAAAATGCCCGTCACAAGTGGCACACCAAGAAACACCTTTGCCGGTGTATTGTTCTTCACCTGGCACGTTAAGCTTCCGTGCACGAGAGCCGGTTGTAAAAATAATGACTTTTGCTTTTATCTTTTCTCCTGTGCTGAGAGTGAGAATTTTTTCATCCGGATCAATTGTGGTTACTTTTGTTAGCTCCCGTAATTCTGCTCCATAAAATTGACATTGGCGTTTCATTCGTTCTGTTAGATCCATTCCTTTAATTGGCTCCAGCCCAGGGTAGTTTTCTATCAAAGGCGAAATAGCCATCGCTCCGCCCACCAGCTCTTTTTCCAGCACCAATGTTTTAAGCCCATAACGGCCACCATATAAGCCGACTGTTAGGCCTGCTGGCCCTCCTCTAATTGCTACGATATCATATTCTTGCATTTTTATCAACTTGACTATTGACTACCTATTTAAAACAGTTTGCTATTATTTCTTTAGAAATAGCTTGGCGTATTTTTTACTTTTTATTATAGGAAGAATGGTTTGTCTCTTCTATCATTCCGGAGGTTGTGTTCGAGAAAGCGGACTAATTCTGCAGCAGAAATGTCACTCATAGTAATGAATATGTCTTTGCCAAGAACATGCTTCGATATGAGGGCCATCTCTTCTAGGCTTAGGAGAATTTCCGAGAAGAACTTTGCTTCTTGTAAGCTGGCATACTCTTCACAAAGGCTAATGAATAGGCCAGGAAGTTCTAAAAAGTCTATAAATGCGATGCTGTTTCGTTTAAATTTCCGTGCAATGGTTAAAAGCATTAATTTTTGTCTTACCGGTAATTCGAGGATTGTTTGTTTAGAAACATGGAAATTTGTCAGAGTTTTATTGACCATTCGTATATATTCAGGGACAATAGAAAGCGAACGTTTTTTCTGCGCTAAAATTTCGGCTTTATGAAGAAGCTCAAATGCCAGATGTAAATTTCCCTTGGAAATTAACCCAATGAACCAAATGGTTTCTTCAGCGATTTTTTTACGGATGTTTTGTTTTATTTCATCTTTCAAAAGTTGGTACAATTGTGTTGGAGTGTAAGGCTCAAAAGGGATGACATCTGTAACAATCTTTCGAAAAATCACTTGATCTAATTCTGTAAGGAACTCGAGGTCCTGGGCTACAAGTATTTGTGAGAAAAGGTTTGGTTCTTCATTCCCTTTTCCTTCCGAAAACCGCTGGAAGCCATAAATTAACGAATTAACTTCTTCTGGCTCTTTTTTTACCAAAGTATCGATATTATCAAAAATAATAATAAGTGCTTCTTTCTTTGCAAGCAAAATGTCTGCTAAAATGTACTGTAATTCCGCTGTAGTGCTTTCCGCCAAATTGGCGTAAAAAAACGGGTCAATTTGGTGGATAATTTCAAGCACAACACTTTTTGAGGAAGAATGATTCTGGCAGTCCACAGAAAGACACCGTAAAAGGATGTTGCTCTTTGGATGGATTATTCTCTGGTTTTTAATTCGTTGCTGGAAATTTTGCAGTACAAAAGATTTTCCTGAGCCTGGAGGGCCAATTAATATTGCACGGCTTATTGCTTCGCCGGGGTTTTTAAGTACCATCCGAAAAGAAGTCAAGAGCTCCTCAAATTCAAGAGCACGAAAACGAAATTCATCAACTGCTTTAGAGAAATGGATTTTATCGAACGATTCACTGATCATTGACGCGCACAACTTTGACTCTTTTTGGCTTTCAAAGCAGAGGGAAATTTCAGACCTGTTCTCACTATTGCCCTGGAAGCTTCGAAAAAAAGTTCAAAGAGAGCTATAAAAATGCCACTTAAAATATGCACGAAAAAGGGGAGAAAAAAAGGCGCGATTACATCTTCTTTAACTGCCAATTTGCGATTTTTTCGCTGACATCCTTGACAGTTGCTTTGATGATCTTGTCGCCCTTTTGGATCTTTTTCACAACATCCAGGCCTGCAATTGTCTGGCCAAAAACAGTGTGTTTGCCGTTCAAATGTTTGCAGTTTCCTTCGTTTAAAACAATGAAAAATTGTGACCCGCCGGTGTTGGGACCTGCATGTGCCATGCTAAGTGCGCCAACTTTGTGAAACTGTTTGGCTGCGGAGGTTTCGCAAGGGATTCGATAGCCTGGCCCGCCAGTTCCGGTGCCGTTGGGACAGCCGCCTTGGATGACGAATTCATCGATTACACGATGGAAGGTCAAGCCATCATAAAAACCTTGTTGAATTAGGCTTACAAAATTTTTCACAGTGTTGGGTGTTTCTTCGTCGAAGAGCTCAAGTTCAATTGTCCCTTTGCTTGTCTCAAGTATTGCAATTGTCATTAATTTTTTTCTCCAATATGTTTTTGATTAGTTCCTTGTACAAAGAATTGCTTTGTTAGATAAAACCTTTCGCTTTAGTTTTTACGATTTTACTCTCCAAATTTGTAAGCCTTTTTAATTGGTTCATGAATCTTCCAGACACATTTTACTCCTTTTGCAAAAGTTACCAGGTCTCCTTTCCCGAATTCTACTTTTTGTCCATCATCTAATGTGACAGTCGCTTTGCCTTCAAAGACATAAAAAGTCTCTTTGTCATGATACTCCCAGGGAAATTCGCTCACTTCTTTCTCCCAGCGACCCCAAGAGTCGATGTTCAGCTTTTCCAATTCTTCTTTTGTTGGTTTTTTCACAGTTGCTTTTTCAACCATTGTTTTCACCATGTAATTATGTTCTCCAATACTACAATAAAAGCCTTATTCAAAATTGCTCAACTCTCAAATAGCTAACCTTTTAACTGCAATGGGATTTAATATAAATAGATATATTTCGAGGGTGAACAAGTATGAAAAAATCTTGGAAAATACTCTTGCCTGTCATTACACTTGGTTTGCTAATCGGTGCTAAGGCGGTTTCAGCTGACTATACAGTAAAAGTAGGGGACATTTTTTATTATGATATTATACGCTCAGAACAAAGTATCAGTATTGGCATCAATAGTGTCTCGAATGACACTTTTCGACTTGGGGGACATTATTTCCCCGAGGGCACAACCGTAACGCTCAATATCACAGAAGTTGATCCATTGGGTGTTGACTATAATATGTCTGCTGATGGCTATTCCACCATGAAAGTTATTCTCGAAACAGACAAGACAAAATTAGAGACCTATGTCCTTCGACCTTTAACCTTACTCGAGGAAGTTTGTTTAACCTCGTGGAATCAAACAACCTTTAATAAAAAGCACTTAGGAGCATTACTCCTCCCGTTTTTAAAACCGGATAATGCCACTTGGGAGACATGGAAAGATTATGCCTATGAAATTTATAACAACGGGATCTTCTTAACAGAAACTTTTCATGGGAGTCTTACAATTGATGCTACTTACACAAATACTTCAGAAGTCTTTCTCTTCGAGTTTATAATGCAGGGACAACTATCAGACACTCTTTCAGCCACAGGGGTGCATGCTGTAGTTGATGTTGATATTATTCATAAATATCAGTTTGCCTATGAGCCAGCTACAGGCATTATGCTTGGTATCCGCATGGAAGGCACCATTTCGGGAACAACTAATGGTACACTTCTAAATATTGAATACTCGTACCACACAGAGAAACAAGGCTACAACCTTCCCAATTATCAATTAGATAAAGCAACGTGGCCACTAGCAGGCTATACAATTGCCATTACTTTTGCAACCATTACTTTTATTGTGGCAACTATTGTGGTTCATAAAAAATATACGAAAAGCAACTAAGCCTTTTCACTTTCTTTTTCTCTCTTTTCAAATCAGTTGTTAAAGTAAAAGCTAGATTAGTGCTTTCCTTGTTAGAAAAATAAAAAGACCAAAGTACTTTACTTTGGTTTTATCTCTTTTTTTTGAAAATGATTGCTGTTGAGACAACAACACTAAGAAAGATAACACTAAGTAGCAAACTCGGTGCCGGTAAAGGACTCGATGTATTTGAGGGGGGAGAAACACACATATTGTCGAATTCATCCACCCAGCCATAATCTGGGCCAATGTCTTCGATTACTAGATTCAAAGCTGAATTGGCAACTCCTTGAATAACATAACCGGTTCCAAGGGGTTGTTCTCTGAAAATAGCCCCTTCAATATTGAAAGTTATTGTGTTTCCTGAAATAACAGCTAGATCGATATTCGGATCACTTGTCTCCCAAGAGTCACCGTCCCAGAAATAACTGCCTGTAATTCTTGAACCACCATCTTGTGTAAGATAATAGTGAAAAGCCCAGAGGTAAGAATTATTGAGCCATTGTCCGCTTGAATAGCGGCAGTCAAAATGCGCAATATATTCATAGACGTCTTGACTCCACGAAGAAGTGTCAGGTGAATCGTCTTCATTGCTTGTGTCGATATAAATGTTATAAGCGCGCCAAAGATTTTGATTGCTGTCATTATAATATGGTGAGGCTGCTAACTCAATTTGTAGAGTATTTTTCGAAACAGTAACTTTTGTGATATCAGCGTATGCATTGGTAACATCTCCTGTGGGATCTGTTCGCCAGCCTGCTAAAGCAAAATGTAAATTTGTGACTATTATCCCCAGTACTATCGTACAAACTATAAGTAGAAGGATCTTTTGTGGCTTCATATGTAAATATCATTAATAATCTATAAAAAAGCTAGCTGTTAGGGCAAAAGAGTCGTTATTTAATTAAAAAAGAGAAAAAAAGAAGGAAAGATCTCAATTCTTACGTTGTTGAGATGAGAGGTTGATAATTCATCCATGCAACTTCGTTTAACATATATTTAAAATTCAATCGTTTTGAAGGTTGCTTTGTTATTACTACTCCAAGCTTGATAATTATCCATTCAAATGTTCCAATGAAATTAATTTGCGCCCAAAACCAGATAAGTAAGTCGTAAAATAGAATGGTGACAATTGCGAAAATAAGTACAATCCAACCACGGTCCCTAGCTGGAAACTGTTCTGAGAGGAGGTTCATAGAAGGAATTGTCCAATTGAAAATTGCACGAGGAACAAAGGACCAAATCTGTAAAGCAAAGATTGTCAAAGCTACCATCCCCCAAGTTCGGAAATATTTCACAACAATATTATTGGCAAAGCGCTCTCCCTTCCCACGCCAATCGATCAAGTAAAAGAGAAGGACGATAGTCCCCACTTGCCCAGCCATAAGGAAGAAAAAGAAACCCATCGTTGGTCGTTCGAACGAAATGTCAAAAGGTAATAACCAAGCACAGAGACCACCAGCGATGAGAAGCGCAAGAAACAGACCAAACCCCATCCAGGGAAGTCTGCGATGTGGTTTGGGGTGTGCTGTAGCAACACCCATAATCGCTCTGAGTAAGGACTGTCCGAGATAAGGGAAGAGAGGATAACAATCGCCTGCAATGATCGTCATAAGCCATGACAGAAAGCTGTGATTGTAGGCTTGTAGTTGGTCGCTTGGCCAGGAATAGTGATAGTCGCCTGGGCTTGTGCCAGGTACGGGTTTCCAGATGCTCCAGTTATCAACAAAATGCCAGATAACCAGAGAAAGAATAAAGATAAGGAGTGTTAAAACGCCTAATATAATTAAATTTCTGGTGAATTTTTGAACTCCATCCCGCTGGTAGAGAAAGTACTGAATAATCGCTGTGAGGATCATACACCAACCGATAATTTGCAATGCTTCCATAAGAAAGAAGCGTTGCCATAAAGCAGCAACATTTGCAGGGTCAGTCCAAGTAGCAGCTTGAAAGAAATTACCCGAGGAGATGACGCTGCCAAAGTACCCATAATAACCAAACGATTCTGTGACAACACCAGCAAGGAGAATGCCGAAACCCGTGACGATCTGCTTAGCAAACAATTTGCCGGGAGGGAACCCTGCAAGCACTTTTTTTGTGGTGGCATAGGCATTTACTATTGCAGAAATAATAATGAAATAACCGATCTAATTACCGAAATAGCCCGAAAAGGCAAAAAAAGCAGAGTTAATGAAAGTATAGGGAGGGACTCCTGAGAAAAGCTGCCCTGCAGCTACACTGCTATAATCAATCATATGATTAAAAACATGCAAAAAAACCATCATCCAGATTGCGAGTCCTCGTTGGAAGTCCAATGATGCTAACCGTTTGATCTTAGATGGATACTCTGGTAGTTTCTCTTCTCTAATTGGTAATTCATTCAAGTTCTATACACCTTGATTTTGCAGTTTTGTAAGAATAAATTGAGTATGAATAAAATTGGGAAATAATGTTTTTTTGGTTAATAAACACCTTTGCGTAATCTTCACATTGGAGTAAGTCATTAATTGTGTCATTTAATTAACTTTATATAAATTGCTTACTCAATGTTGAATAGATATTGTTTCATGTTTAGAAAGATTTCAGGTAGTGAAAAAATGACTCAAATTCATGTTGTTCAAACCCGCCCTGTTGCTTCACCCAAAAGTAGAACTGTCGCGTTACTCTTATGTTTGTTTCTAGGTGTTCTAGGCATTCACCGTTTCTATGTTGATAAGATTGGTACGGGCTTACTCTACTTATGTACCTATGGTTTATTTGTTATTGGCCCGTTTGTTGATTTGATATTAATACTAACAGGTAGCTTTACGGATGGTCAAGGTTTACCTGTAACTGATTGGGATGGTGCAAAACCTGAAGCAGTTACGACGACTGTTACAACCGTCCAACAACCTTATCAACAGACTGTCAGCCCCCCTCCATCTCAAGGAATGGGGATGCCACCACAACAATTAGCCACCTCTGATCCCTTTGCAGGGGTAAAAAAGAATCATAAGATTTGCACTCTTTGTGGTTCAGTAAATGAACTTGATGCTGTCTTTTGTGCAAGTTGTGGTTCAAAATTGGAGTAGCCTAAAAGAAAAGCTCTTTTAGCCTCCATCAATTTTTTCTCTTTTTGTAGCTTCTTATCAGATGCAAAAAGCTAATATTTTATTTTTTCTTTATTTTGAGAGTAAAAAACAAGTTAATTGAAATTTCAATGACAATTGGCTTTTCCAGTTGTCAAGAAGCCAAATTTTTGCCTTAGAAAGCAAAAAGGAGGAATAGTAATTGTCAGATTATACTGTAATTATTGATCATGGCCTTTGTAACCTTTGTGAAGATTGTGTAGAAGTCTGCCCAGAAAAAGTCTTGGAGTATAACCGGTCTGAGGAGAAAATCCACGCTATAAGAATAGACGATTGCAATAATTGTGGAGCGTGCGTAGAAGCTTGCTTTCTAGCAGCCATTGATGTTGTGAAATCGCCTGAAAAAACAAGAGAAGAATTCATTGAAAGTTTAGATTTAACTGAACAAAGGGCCAATACCCTTGATGAATTACTCGAGAAATATGGGCATCCGGATGCAGATAAAACAGCCATTCCGATAGAAGAAGTATTAACACTCCTACAATTTGAGACAACTGAAGAATTAGATGATTGGCTTCTTGACAATTATGATAAAACAGCTTATTTCAGTGGTAAAGAATTGATTATTTTAAACTCATTACCAGAGCTATAACTTTTTTTTTCAAGCAAAAATCACTTTTCAAGTACAAAATCGGTGAATTATACAATCCCACACTTACCTTTGTTAAACCTTTAGCAAGAAAAGGTTTCAATTAAAAAAAGAGAAAAAACAGAGAAAGAGGTAGTTCCTTAATCTTTTTCCAGTAATCCTTGGAAAAGGTCGTGGTGTTCTTCCTCATCTGTAAGGATTTGATTGAACATATGGGCTGTTGTTTCATCTTCCTCTGCACGTGCTTTCTTTATGATTTGTTTGTAAAATGCAATTGTTTCTTCTTCAGCTTTCAAGTCATTTGTGAGCATTGCCTGAAGGTTTTCTCCGACGGTAATGACAGCTGGTTTTGTTGTCGGTTGTTCACCCAGATAAGTCAACCGTTCTGCGATCATTTCAGCATGTTTCATTTCTTCAATGGCAATCTCTTTAAAAGCATCTTTAACTGAAAAATGCGTTGGCCCACGCCAGAGTACATGTTGCCACATATATTGTATAGAGACTTGTAATTCCATAGCAATTGCTTTATTCAACATATTGAGTAATTCTTTAGAAGCCATGAATTATCCCTCCAAATGGTTCAAAGAAATATTATTTCCTTCTTTCCTTTAAATGTTGCTTGTGGGGGTGTAGAGGGGGCAACAAGTTTTAATGCCTAAAAAACGTCTTTGAGTAATAAGAACCTCCGGTTGAAAGGAAACTATGGTGGATCAGTTAGAAAATAGTGATAAGAACCTGCTTGACCATCTTTATCAGCATGTCTTAAATCTCGAAGGGTATCGAAATGTCTTTGATGACCCTGAGAAACTCGAGGCGACTGCAGATTATCTCAGTAGTGCATTGCTCTCTTTTGGCTTAACGGTTGATGAGCACCAATTCAAAATTGATGATGTGCCTTTTAGAAACATCATTGGAACCATTGAGGCAAAAGATTATCAACCGAGAGAGCTTCTCCTCTGCGCTCATTATGATAGTGCACCTCTCTCACCCGGGGCAAATGATAACGCTTCAGGCGTAGCAGGAGTGCTGGAGGTTACACGTTGGCTTGTAGAACAAGCGCCAATAAAAAAATTCATGGTCGCTTTTTTTACACTCGAGGAAATACATCCTAAAACAGAGTTACAAATCCGAAACGCTCTGGCTTCTTCCGGTTTAGTAGATGATGAACTCCAATTTCTTACCTATCACTCTTATGCCCTTATAGGTGAGTTCGAAAAGAAGCAAGAAGAAGCGTTAAAAAAAGGGGCAACAATCCAAGCATCATTAGCATTTGCATATGAACAAGTACAAAATTCAGCAACTAAAAAAGAACGGGCATACTTGAAAAAAATCATTGAATTGAATAAGAACATAACACGAACAAATTGGGTTGGAGAATCAATCTGCATTGGAAGCACGAGATGGTTAGCTAATTATTTGCGAGAAAACTCTCCGCCTAAGGCAGTGATAAATTTTGAAGAAATAGGCTTTACAACAGCAAAAAAAGGCTTACAGTCAATTCCGCCAGGAATCGATCTAACACATTGTAAAAGCTATAAAGTCGATCTACAGCAGGAACTGGGAAACTTTTTGGGAATAATAAGTGAAAAGAACTCTCAACTATTAGCACAGATCATGACAAGCCAATGTGAACAATTAGTGCCACCGCTTCCCTATGTGCATTTCGCTTTGCCCTATAATTATCAAGAAATCGCCGGGAGAGCATTGGACTTTCTACGATCCGATCATGCACCCTTCTGGAGGGAAGGCATTCCAGCTATAGCAATAACCGATACTTTCGAATTCCGTTACCCCTTCTATCACACTAACGCTGACACCCTCGAACAATTAGACTTCCCCTTCATGGGAAGAGTGTGTCAAGTAGCTAGACAAGCAGCAAAAGAGCTATTGGGAAAAAGTTAAACTCATAAAAGAAAAAAGCCCGCTGGTAGAAAACCAAAATGGTGTTGTTTTGACTATTTAACAAGCTTTTTTTAGTTTGAACTAGAAACAAAACAAGAGAAGGCACTTGAAGAAATACTGCTGGTAGGGGAAAGGAATGATAAACAAATTCAGCGGTTGGTTAGTAAAAGATGGCAAAAAACGAAGAAGAACTTTTTAGATTAACGCCAATGAAACCCGAATACAAGAGCAAAAGAGTCCATGGATTACTATTCAGCTTTGGAGGGTATACCAACCCTGAAGGGGAATATCGGCTTGCTAGCCAATACCTGCAAGACAAAATTGTTGTGCGACAAAATAAGGCGTTTTTACAAACAGACCCCTTAGGAAACTTTTGGGAAAATGCTACCATACGAGTACAATTAAAAGAGGTCAAAATTGCCAACGACAATTTGATAAAAATGACAATTAAAATAAAAACAAAGGAAAAACAAATTGTGCAAATATTCTTTGGCACACAGAAAATAAAAGTGGATCTTGTAGAAGGAACAAAGATAATCACCTTAGAAATCGAACCAGCAAAAGGAGATACATGTATACATATACGTTGCCCGAAAAAAGGCTCCTTACTCGAATTTTATGAAATAAAAGGAACCATTATTTGAGCAGGAATGCCTAAGCATAAAAAAGCAAAAACAAAGAGAAGAATTGACTGAAAAGAATGAGATGGTGTCGCGGGCCAGATTTGAACTGGCGACAACAGGATCTTCAGTCCTGCGCTCTCGTACTCACACAAGTCATAAAGACTCGAGTTCCGAGTTGCTCGATAAGCTGCAACTGCAGCTACACCGCTAAGCTACCGCGACAATTGATCTGTTTTTCTTGCACTTTCGAACAAGTTATTTTTTTCTTTTTTATTTTCTCTTATTAAAGCTTTTGTTTCTCTTGTGAAAACGAGCCAATTAGTCAACAAAGAGCCCTTTTTCACTTTCTTTTTGTCTTGAAAACGATTCGATTTTTTCATAGTTAATGGCCAAATTCTAAGCTTATCTATTGGGTGAGCATTATGAAACAAACGACAATTCTATGGTGCAAAAAATGAACATCTGTCCCAAAATCTTTTTAAATTGGGAAGTAACAACACTATTAGAGTTTTATAACTCGAGTTATTACCCAATTGGGTTGGGATACTAATGAAAAAAATCAATGCAGTATCTTATTTTCTTATTTTATCCATGTTTATTGTGGTTTTCTCAACAGTGATAGCAGCTAATACCTATATTGCTGTTGGAAACCAAGTGGAAAGTCGAACGTATCAAAGAGATGTTCAGACTTTTACTGGCACAGTTAGTCAGGGTTCAGACAGTACGCAACACAGCTTCACTGTCCCCGCTGGTGCAACAAAAGTCGAAGTAAAACTATCCTTTAGTAGTAGTTATGACTTTGACTTGAGCGTCTGGGATGAATCCAACCAGCGAACTGGAGGCTGGACCGCAGCAGATCACTCAACAAAGACTCAAATAGACAATAGTGACTACTCAGGTTATTCAGCGAATCCTGAGTGGGTAACTGTTGACCCTCCCACAACAAGTGGCACCTGGAAAACGGGCTGTTATTCTTACCGAGGTTCCGGAAGCTATACTATAACTGTTACCATTACTGTCCCCGAGCCAGATACAACACCTCCAACAGTGAGTATCACTGCTCCTAATGATGGCGCAACAGTAAGTGGCACAGTAACTATCACTGCTAGTGCCTCAGATAATGTTGGCGTTACAAAAGTCGCCTGTAAAATAGATGGTGGTAGCTGGACAGACGATACAACATCACCCTATGCATGGAGTTGGGACACTACAAGCTATTCAGATGGCTCTCATACAATCACTTGTAGAGCGTATGATGCCGCTGGAAATACTGCTGATGACTCAATCACTGTCACAGTAGACAATAGTGGTGCGCCCCCAACAGAAGAAACTTGGGGAATCACTTCGAGTAGCTTCACAAGCTCAAGCTCTCATACAGTGATTCGTTATATGGGTGGCATATCACCGGACGTAGATGCGACAATAACAAAGTTGAATATCCGAGTGGCAGCAAGTGGGACTGTCTCAATTGCGCTTTATACAGGCGGTTCATTAACTAACCCCACAGGCGCAGTACGAAGAACCGAAGCTCATAATGTGGCTGTTACCACTGGTTGGAACTCTATTGATGTTCCTGATTATGTTGTACCAGCGAACACTGTCACATGGATCGGTTGGGCACACAATTGTAGGGTTTACTACTCATCAAGCTCTGCAAATGCCGGAGACTTCCAATCCGGTAGAGGGCGCTGGAGTCAAACAAGCCCCTCGAACTACGATGAAACAACCGCTCTCCCCCTGAACCCGGGAGCAGGATCCTTTAGAAATTACTGGTACGCTGTCTACGCAACCTACATCGCAGGAGAACCACCTGAGGATACCACCCCACCAACAATTTCAATCACCTCTCCAGCAGATGGTGCAACAGTAAATTCAGCAGATGTAACAATCAGCTGGACAGGCTCAGATGCCGGAAGCGGAATAGACTACTATGAGACACGCATCGATGGTGGATCATGGATAAATAAGGGAACAAGTACCAGCCATACTTTTACTGGACTAGCTGATGGAAGTCATACAGTTGATGTAAAAGCATGGGACAAAGCTGGAAATAGCAACACTGATTCAGTGACTTTCACAGTCGATACAACAACAAGCCAAGTGACAAAATATGCTGTAATCGTTGGTATTTCTGATTACAAAGCAATAAGTGACCTATCTTACTGTGATGAAGACGCAACCGATTGGTACAATCACCTAACAAGTTCACAAATGGACTTCGATCATATTTGGGTCTATGGAGATGGCCATTCATCAAACTATCCACAATATAACGGATATGCAACAGAATACAATGTGAAACAAGCGTTACAAAACATGGTTAACCAAGCTGATGAAGATGACATTATCTGTTTCATATCATCTGGACACGGCTCCGGAAATGGTTATGGTTCCAGTTACCTCTGTATGTGGGATTGTAACTCAGGTGAAAATGGAGAGGATGGAGATCTCTATGATACCGAACTTGCAGCCATATTAGATGATGCAGTGGCAAATAAGATCTTTGTCTTTCTTGACCATTGCTACTCAGGTGGCTTTGGACCAGACTTGATGGGAATGCCCAATAAACAACACGTCTACTTAACAACAACATGCACAGAAAATGGCTATGGTTATGATGACTCAAGCCATCAAAACGGCGCTTGGACCTACTACTTCCTCGAGTATGCATGGATCAACCATTTCGGTGGTAGTGCTAACACTTCTATGGAAGACATTTTTGACTATGCACATGCGAACTATCCTCATTCTGGTGGTGACGAACCACAAGAATATGATGGTAACACCTCTGCAGCGTTTTACTTGAAATAATCAATTCAACATTTCTTTCTTCCCTTTTTTTTCTTTTTTTTTAAGTCAAGAAGAGAAAGTATTAATTACTTATATACGAATGATTCAAGTATGAACAAAGAAATTCTTCAAATAATTTTCTTAACTTCTCATAGTAAAGCTTTTCTTGAAGGGAAAATAAAGGGTATGTACAAAAATCCCCCTTTAGCTTATAACTATCGTAACATTCGCTTTGTTTCGCATTTACCTTCAGATGATGAGAATGAGGCTAGACTAGTTCTTGCAAAGAATCCAAACGACTGGCTCGCTTTTCTCCATCAAGAAGGAGTTCTTAAGTTGCATTTAACCTATCAGCCTTCAGAGGAGTTAATACAAAAAGCTTCACGCCCCCTCATTTCTAGCGTGAAAGGGAGACATTGGCATGTCATTACTGAGAAAGAAAATGGTTGTGATGTTTGGCGTTGCAAATGGCAGCTTGATGCGAGAAAAGAAGTGATGAGTTATTATTATCTTTTTCTTTCTGATGTGTTACTTGGTGAGTTTAATTTTCCCACCTTAGAGATGTCAAAACTTTATTTAAAGGAGATTTTAAATGACCTAGTTACCTTTACAATTAAGAATGAATTAGCTAATTGGACCACGGTTTTCAAAAAGGCATTGCGTTCTCTTGATAGCAAAAAGGCTTCTGATTTAATTGCTCCGGATATCCTTCCCTCAGGTTGTTATAGCTTGGCAGCCCGACAAGTTCTTTCTGCATGTGCGATTGCTTGGGTCTTTGGCGGTATGGGCTCCTGGAATGACGTTACACATGTTCATGATTACGACCTTTACAGGCGCTTAAGTGCAAATCTGTATAATACTATTTGTGATAGTATTGTTTCTGTAGTCAATAGCTTCCCATTAAAGTGACCACCCATTTATCTCTACCTTATGACCTACAAATTTCGAATCATAAACAACGAGGTCTCCTTTCTTTTTTTCCTGCTCTCTACCTTGGAAAAGCTTTTAAGAACACCCACTATATGGTTTCTTGTTACTCTTTAAGACTGTTTGATAAATATCATTAGATTTTTAAAGCAGTGATGGGGCAAGTATCATACTACAATAATTGGCAGTTGACGTAATAAATGTCTAGCTTGAATTCACATCCTATTAATCGTTTGCGAAAATCCCACGGAAACCAAATCGGCATTCGACTGAAAGATGGTCGCGAATACAGGGGAACAGTTGATGCTCTTGATCAACACATGAATTTAGTTCTCCGTGATGCCATCGAGTATTTTAAAGGAGAAAAGGTTGCTTCATACGGAATGATATTCATCAGGGGTAATAACATCCTCTGGGTACAAATTGATCTATCCCCCCTTTAAATAATAAAGAATACCCGTTTTTTGCCTAACCTAGGCAATCCTTCCTCGGCACAAATTGCTCCTATTACTGCAATGGAAATTAGGTATTACTCTTCCTCAGGTGTTTCTGCCTTAATTATTTTTATGGGTTTCCGAGCTAATTTTTCTCCGCTACGTTCCTTTTTCGCTCGAAGCTCAGCTTCGAAGATTTGCTCCAGCTCTTTTTTTCGGTAACTTTTATAATTTTTAATTAATGCTTCTAATTTTTCTTCTGTCTTCTCCCTCAAAATTTTCTCTCGTTCTTCTTTCCATTTTGCAAGCGCTTCTTGGAATTCTTTGTGATAGGTAACTGCTATGTCATCTATTTGCCGTATTGGTAGATTGAATAATACCGGGACATCTGCTTGAATGAATGTTTCCAATGCCTGATTCGAGATATTATTTTTGGCACAGACAATTGCCTTCACTTCTCGTTCAATGAGCATTTCTGCTGTTCTTTGGCCACCCCCAGAGGGATCAACAAGAAGAATAACGTCAAAAGGCTCTATATTCATTCTCTCAGCAGTTTTTTCAATGCCTTTTCGTGAAAAGTCGAAGACCACCTTCATCGGCACAACAACATCTCCTTGTCCCATGACAATCATGCGTTTTAAATCGGAGATAATTCTCTTCACTTTTGCCAATTCTTGTTCGTATTCGTGCACTTTCTTGCGTAAAAATTGGAGCTCGTCATCGCGTGTTTTTATTGCTCGCTCTCGTTTGAGTTCTTGTCTTTGTTTGTCGGTAATTCTCTTAATCTGGTGGTTTAATGTTTTGTTTTCTTTTCTGAGGGTTCGGACTTTTTCCGTTAATTTTTCATTCATATCCTCGAGATTTTCAATTTGTATTGTTTGTCTTGCAATTGCCTCTTTTAATGCCTCGATTTTTTCAACTAATATTTGTTCTGTTTCTGTTAAGGGGCGATCTTTTGGGGTTTCAATTTCAAGTTCTTTTTCCGGAGCAGCTAATTGGTTCTTTACTTCTTGGATTGCATCTTGAATGTTTCTTTCCTCGAGTAAAACTATCTGTTTCACCTTATTTCTGAGCGAAATTTCTTTGGGTTCGGCCAGCTCTTTATTTATCTTTTCGAATATTGGTTTATACTTATTATACGCTTTTAAGGCTGCAAAAAGAGCATCTCTTTTATGTGACCCTTTTATTCGACGTTCATTCTCGCTGGTAAAATTGTCGACAGAGAGATTTTTCTCGTCTGCACTATAGAGTTTTTCAGGATATGAGAGGACGGCGTTCACCATTCGGCAAATTTTCACTACAAAATCTGGAGGAGGGGTAACATCTGCCGCAACAATGATTGGTTTACCAAATTGTGTTATTAATCTGATGATGTCACCCCGTGCAGCATTTCGTAGTGAATCTACCAATAGTATCTTCCCACTAAAGTTCAAAACTGCAATGCCGGTATTTGGTCCCGGGTCGATTCCAACTATTAGCCCCCGTTCAGTTTTTCGTCGAGGACTGGAGATGACCTTCTTATGGATATTAGCTGCAGGGATGTACTCCAATCGTTTTTTTCTAATCGGTGAAACAGTTACTCGAGAGAGCTCTCCTTTATATGGTTTGATTATCTTGCGAAGGGAGGAAATATTAGTATAGGCACGAAAGATAGCATTGTCGTATCCGTATTCTGCTTTCTTCACCTCGAGGTCAAAATCGATGTTATGGTCTAACAGTTGTTTTTCGATCTCTCGGGTCATTGTTAGAACTTCCCCGCGCATTTTTCTCGCATAACGTTGTTGAGACCAACCGCCGGGCCCAATGTTCTTGCCGCGCGAAATTTTAATTTCTATTTCATCTTCGAATGGTAAGAGAATGTAACCAACTTTTTTCTCTGCAAGACGACAGATCACTTCAGCTGTTTGGAGGGGATTAGCGTGCTGTGACGGATAAGGAATACCGTACCTTCGAGCAAGGCGTTTAAGAGGTTCAAAGCCATCTGGAGAGGCGCCTGTTACTTGAATGATTTTTGTTTCAGCGGGTAATTGCATGCAAAATTGGATGATTCTCGCTGAATTAGATTCAAGCTCGAAAATATTATCCACGCCTAAAAATTCAGGTTCATATTGCCGGCATAATTTGATTAAATTCCTCAAAGAGAGTGAATCGATTTTCTCAATAACATTATTATCTTCCATAACAACAGCTGCAAATCGATTTGCTGCAAAAGTTCTTTTTTGGCTAGACGCCCCAGCCAAAATATCAATTCCTATTACTTTTGACACGCAGGATAGCTCTCCGGGGTAATTTACGTGAGCAAGGAAAAAATTCTTTCCTTTATTTCGCTAATATTACTTCACTTCCAAGTCATTAATTAATCGATTAATTATCTCCTCGATTGTTTTTCGAAAGTCAGTGTTTTTCAAATGATTGAAAATTTGTCCATATAACATTTCCAAGGCGAGTGAGCAATCACATTGAATAACGCCAATAGTTTCTACATTAAATTCTTCCTGAAAGCGCTTTTCCCAAGCTGATATGAATCCCATGGAATTTGGTATAACCTGATTAAAGAGGATGTAATCTTTTCTATTAAGCGTTCCTAATAAAGCATATAATTCTTTCAAAAGAAAAGTCGTTCCCGAGAAACCATATCGATTGGGGCGCAAAACAAGTATAGCTGCATCTGCAATAATTATCGTATTGATAGAGAATAGGTTGAGAGAAGGGGAGGTATCCATAATTAAAAAATCATAGCCCAATTTTTCTATTTCGCTTTTGAACACATACAGCTGTTTAAGAGCATTCTTGTGGAAGTCTTTATCCATGCTGAGTAACCCTTGACCAAATTTTGGCTGTTCCTTAGCATAAATTAGCTGGAGATTTTCATGCGGTCCTGGGAGTAGTAAATCTTTTACATTAAATGGGGTGAGTGTTTTGCTTGCTGGTTTTTCCTTTGGTTGATCCAAATCATACTCGAAGAAATCATTAATGTAATAATTTTTTAATCCCCCTAAGAAAAGGCTGTCGAAAGTAGGTGATCCGATGTCTGCATCCACAGCGAGGACTTTATAGCCATTCTGTGCAAGCTGCATGGCTATATTTAAAGCAATTGTTGTTTTTCCGGTTCCTCCTTTGTACGAATGAAAAATGATTGTCTTCATCTTCTAACTTTTGTCTCCTTGTCAGCTATTGTGCAATATAGTAAATATCTTCGTTTTTATTTTTTGGTGCAATGGCAAAGATCAACCCTTTGGCTAATAAACTATTGATAATTCTTTGTTCTTCTTTTCTCCTTCGTTTGGTAAGTCTTCTAATGGCTTCAAGAGTGATTCCTTTCTTTTCTTTTATTGAATGTTCCATAATGATCCGTGCAGTAAGATTCTCGTCTTTTGGAAGTGACAGCAAAACGTCAACTTCAAATAGGCTATTACAAATGGTTTTAGGTGCTTGCTTTTCTTCCTCGCTTTTGAGGAGCGATGCCAAAAAACGGCTATAGTCTACCAGTAAATTTTGACAAAATTCTTGATTGAGATGATTTATTGTCGTTATGGCTTTCAGTTTCTCGATTAAGAAAACTTCTGTTTGGGTATAAAACTTCCGGACTAATGCCAATTGTTCTTCATTAGCAACTAGACAAAAAATGCCATTGCGGTTAACTTGAAGCCGTTCATCAGTTTCAAAGCCTGATCCTCGAAGATTAATGTCTATTGCTATAGCAAAACATTCTGTCGCTGGAATTTGTAAGATACCACGTATTTTTCCTGGGCCATAATTATCGGTCTCGAACCCTGTCATAAAAGCCGTGAAACCTTTTATTGCTAGGTATGTTGCAGCATTCTCGTCGAGATGTGAAATGTTGATAAAAGGTTCAGGGCCCAGATCGCTCATGATAATTACAACTGCGCCAAATTCTTGCTTAATAGCACTCTCTTCAGTCATAGGTGAAATTCCTTGCCTTTGGCTTGTAAGTTGATTCGAGTCTATTTTATCTTCACTTGAATAAAACATTTTAACCTATCTATTTAACGATTTATTTTGTTTTTATACCCGGCAAAATTTCTTTATCTTTTTTCAATTAGTCAGAAGACTATTAAAGATGCCTTCCAGAATAAAGTCACTTCCATCGAAAAAATAAAAAAGAAGGCCTAAAAAAAAGGAGTATAACTTGACTACAGCAACTAGAGGTAAATTACATGAGCATAAAAAGTATTCGAGAGGCAGAAAAGAAAGCTGAAGAGATCATTCAAAAAGCAAAACAGAAGGCGCAGGAATCCATCCGTCGCGCCCAAAAAGAATCAAGCGCATTACTCACTAAAGCTAGGGAAGAGGCCAATATGGAAATTGAAACTGCAAAGAAGGAATCAGCAAAGCGCGTTCAAAAAGCAGAGAAACAGATCAAGGCTGAAACCTCAAAACAGCTTGAAACGATTGAAGAATCAAGCAAAAAAAATCAAAAACAAGCAGTAAAAATTGTTGTAGAAGCAATTACAAAACTCGAGAAATAACATTCATTACAATTTTAATTGGTAATCATATACACAAAAAGGATTGATTGAAGACAATGAAAATTGTCAGTTTAACAAATGCAGAAGTTGCCATGGGTCTCCGTCTCGGTGGGATCAAAGAATGTCACATTGTTGATGATCCAACCAAAGCAACTGAAAAATTACGGGAGCTTTCACTTGACCCAGAAACCGGCATCTTAATTGTTGATGATGAAATTGCACGCTTAAACCACAAACTCATCGATGAAGTTCGAGCAAATAAGAAGGCCTTTCCAATAATAGTCGAGTTACAATCAAAAGAGCGGAAAGGTGTTGTAGAAGGTGTTGACCCTCTGAAGGACCTAATTAAACGTGCAATAGGTGTGGACATTTCTGCTGCAAAAAGTGAAGAAGAAAGCAAGTTAAATCTCTAGTTGTTTTTCATCCATTTTTTCTTTTCCCGAGTACAATAAATCTAAGGTTTAAAATCAGCTAATTAATTGTGGCAAGCAACAAAATGAAGAAGCGTCGGAAAACAGCCCCTTTTCTGGGAGCTTTTAAATTGAATTGGTGTGACTCCTGTAATATCCCCATACTTGATAAAAGAACCTGTGACTTATGCCATGGTGCAGCACGGAAAGTGATCATCGCCCCTCCTGGTGATATCCGTCCGGCTTTTAAGGGGGACATAATTCGCTTCAGCAAAATCATTAACAAAGCTTATGGTAAAGGAAGTGCAAAGGCACTTGGCTTATCCACCAAGAAAATTGTTTTGGTTAATGAAGGCAGTTTTGATGACCTTATGGAAGAAGTGATAATTGATGGACAGGTAATGGGTTCCTTTCGTTATGAACTTGCCCGCAAGTGCTGGGATTTTCATCCAAAGTTTGTAGGCGCACAACGACTGTTTGAAGGGCGAAAAGCCAAAAGACGTTATGTTATTGTTGATGAAAGTGCTGTGAAATATATTGAAAAAGGGTATAATGTCCTTTCTCCAGGCGTTCTAAAGGTTGACCCGCAGCTAAAGATAGGTGATAGTGCTGTAGCTCTTTCTCCAAAAGGAAAAGTCCTCTCTGTAGGAATTATGAAAATTAATGGGAAGAATTTTGACCGGACAAAAAAAGGCGTTGTTCTGAAGCCAAAGTTTTATTGCCGCAATTCTCCTCCTGCCCCTCTTGGCAATAGTCGCTCAAAAAACCAAAATTGGCCTGCTGTTATCCGGGCAAATAGTGCTATTTTAAATAATTATGAACAAGGTGCCTTGCAATCGATAATGCGGATATATAATAAATATCCTCATCTTGTTCCTTCCGTTTCTTTTAGTGGGGGAAAAGATTCGCTCGTTTGTCTTCAACTTGCCAATAAAATCCCTAACTTTAATTTCAAAGTTCTTTTTGTTAATACAAGTTTGGAATTTCCAGAAACACTCGAGTATATCGAAAAAGTTATCGAGAAAATGGGGTTAAGAGAGCGTTTCTGCCGAAAAGATATCCCTGAAGAGATTTTCTGGCAAGCTATAAGAAATTACGGCCCGCCGGGAAAAGATTATCGCTTTTGCTGTAAATTGTTGAAAATTGGCCCTGTGAATGAATTAATTGATGACTGTATTGGCAAAAAGAGTTTAAGTTTAGTGGGGCAAAGAGCCTATGAAAGCATTGCCCGAGCCCAAAGCAAGAAGCTATGGGAGAACCCCTGGATACCAAATCAATTGAACTTTTCGCCAATACAAAAGTGGACCGCTTTACATATTTGGCTTTACATTTTTCGTGAGAAACTTTATTATAATCCCCTCTATGAAAAAGGCTTTTCGCGAATTGGTTGCTGGCTCTGTCCAGCCAGTACTCAAGGAACATTTGAAATCATTAAAAATGTCAAACCTACTCTTTGGAAGAAATGGTCCGCCTTTTTGAAAGAATGGCAGAAACGCAATAAATTCCCACCGGAATGGCTCTCGTGGGGCCTTTGGCGCTGGAAAAAACTCCCGAAAAAAATACTGGACCTCGCAGAACGGTATAAAGTCGATCTTTCAACGATTACAAAAAGTGCTAGCAAGAACATTGGAGAGTGGGAACTCGGATTTACCTTACAAGAAGGCTTTGCTACCTGTAAATCCGGTGATATTGTCTTTGAGGGGGCGTTTACTATGCCACTTTCTCTCCCCCGCATTAAACCTTTCTGGGAAATTTTCGGGAAAGCAGATTTGGATGAAGAGCTCGGCCTGCTAACACTTACAACCCCTGCCGGGGAAGTGGTGACAATGTCTGCAGATGGGGCTATAACTGCCAAAGGAAAAACAATAAAAGGCGTTAAAACAGCCCTCAAAAATTTGGTGTTAGAAGTCTTTCGAACAGAAGATTGTACAGGCTGTAAAGTCTGCCTTTCTCATTGTACTGCCAATGCCCTTTTTATTAATCCTACAACAAATCAAATTGAGCTCTTAGCGGAAGAATGTACACATTGTGCGAATTGCCATTACCGGTGTCCAGTCATTAAATTTGGTCATAGAGAAATAGAAGAGCTCTTCTCTGAAGAGAACAACTCATAAACTTTTCATTTCGACTTTAAGAACATGATAGCTTTTGCAATATCACCATCTGACTCGAGTAGGGCATTCTCTGCTTCTTCTTCCGAGACGCTGGTTTGGGAAGCAACAAGTTGAATGTCTTCATCAGAAATTTCAATTTCGATTATCTCAACATCCGAGCGCTCTCTTTTTGTTGCATTTCCTGTCACTTGGTAGACTTCTGTTCCCATCATCATTCTTGTGACTTCGGCATTTGGGATAACCAGTTCGTAATCGGCAAAACGAATGATCACTTCTTCTACTCCTTTCAATTCTGTCATCTTCATTCGCTTCATCATTTTCTGGAGATCTCGTTGATTGAGTGCCATAATTATCGCCTTTAGCTAGATTATCTATGGAGCTTTATATGTTTTCATCTTTAAAATCCATCGTTAACATTAAAATTACTTATAATCGCTCCTTTCTATTTTTACTCTCGTTTTATTAAAAAAACGCCCTTAGTTTCACTATCTAATGCTTTTTCTACTCTCGTTTTTTTACTATATCTGATAAATAATTCTGCAGTTTAAACGATAAAATAATCTTAGCTTAGAGTGTGCTTCAAGTTCCAGACGTTTTTTGGCATTTGGTGAGAAGTAAATGACAATCAGGGTAAATTGATGACTCAGAAAAAAGATAAATCACTCTAAAATAAATAATCTGTTGTAAAAAAGGAATTCTTGAATGACTTATTGAATAGCTAGATTTACCAACTTGCTACATCAACTCGCCATTCATCATTGTCTTCTTCGTCT
>Ga0164310_10000194_pt1 | contig 30860 bp, 62 predicted proteins | sample GuaBasSedimGuay1_FD_121795 | JGI IMG/M metagenome (GOLD analysis project Ga0164310, IMG submission 121795) | Subseafloor sediment microbial communities from Guaymas Basin, Gulf of California, Mexico - Guay1, Core 4569-9, 0-3 cm | ecosystem: Environmental > Aquatic > Marine > Hydrothermal vents... | reverse complement strand
GGTAACAGGGAATCGAACCCTCCTAGCTGGTTGGAAGCCAGCACCACCACCTTGATGGAGAAACCTCTTGTTTTGTAATTTCCGTAGCCACGATTCTGTTCTATGAGTACATCTATCTTTGCCCTCTACCTGCTATTATAGTGTTGCTCACCCACTAAGCGTCTTGAGGTTGCACCTGATGATTATATCTACAAGATTTTTAACCTCCGTTAAATAATTTGTGAAATTTGTTTAATCATCCTTGTCTGTGGTAGGACGGATTATTCCTTTTTCTAAAAGTTCTTTTACTAATGTTTCTTCCAAGATAAAAGTACCATATGAGTCTAACCATATTTTACCATTATCATCAGCAGAAAACACTACTGTATAGTCCTCATAGTTTATTTTCATAATCCTCCCACATTAAGCAATGGTGTCTTGAGGTTCCTCTGTTTCCAGCGTACACTCGAAACTACAATCTATTTTCCAATCACAAAAGTATAAGATATGGCTTCATCTTCTTCTAGAAAAAATACAGATGCTTTAAGTTTTTCCTCTTCAAGGAATAAACTCATCTGGTAAGGTACTCCAGTTGTTACTACCGTATCCTCTAAACAATATATCTCTATTGCTTCTCTATCCTCAAATGAAGAAAGAATATTATTAAACATTGTTCTTGTAATTAAATGTTCCAGTTTAAACCTCCAGTTTAATTTTTAAACTTGTTTCAAAAATATTGTGGTGTGTTATTACACCAAAGGAGGGGCATCTTAGATGTCTAACATTTCAGCTAGTTTATTCATCCCATTTACACACTCAGGTGTGCAACTCCACTCATTATAGGCTTGCTACTTCTAAGCCAACCTTCCACAATACTGCGTGGTTAGGGTTATGGTGCTTGAATACTTTCAGGTAAACGCTTCCTATAACCCTACCAAGAGTCAACTATGGGAATCGAACCCATCAAAGGGGCTTTGCAGACCCCCACCTAACCGATTGGATTAGTTGACTTAACTCATAAATAATATTACATCTTCTTGGTTATACCCACTTACAAAGGGCTTCTCTGTAAAAATAGCACCCCCATCATATATCCAAACCACAGGTAAATCACCGTTCCTGTGAAGTATATTTTGCAACATCTCTATATACTCAGAGAGCAATATTCTTTCTTGTTCTTCCATATCAATCTCCTATTTGAAAAGATTATATTCGTCTACATCAGCAAGCCATGCATCTTCTTCTGATAGTCCACCAAAATAACTTTTCTCTTCTTGTTTTAGGTCATAGGCTTCTGTGACAAGTTTTAGTACACCATCTGACCATTCCGCATTTTCAAAATTTTCATACATCCACACAAGATATTGGTAGTCCATAGTAAATACATCTTCTATAGTAAATCCTTTGTGCTTCCCGAAGGTAAGTTCGGAATCTTTCTCCCAAACTTTCTTCTTCATTTCTTCCATCTCCACATTATTCTCCTAATCCTTCATATACTTAAGTTCTTTCAAAATTTTTTCTACGACTTTAAGAACAGCATCTAAGTACACTCCAGCTATTACTGCTGTACTAAGTGTAAAAATTAAAATACAGATAAGTAAAAATATGTAGTTATACATATAAATCTCCTTTACTAAAGAACCCCTATAGGGACTCGAACCCTAACTCTTTTCGTCCGTAGCGAAACGTTTTCTTCCATTAAACTATAGGGGCATGTCTTTGTGATATAAAATAGAATGACAAGAAGTATCTTTTATTTTTTTTACACTTACGGCATTTTTTATCCATCTCTGTCCATAAACTATTACCACACCACACTTCCTGAATGTGGAACATATGCCTTTCGTAATTCCTCTGAAATTTCTCCAGTCTCATTACAAAACTCACAATGCCCTTCATAATCTTTTCCACATACCATTTTTGCCTTAAAGCAGTAAAGACAACTTCTTTCCTCTACTTCTTTGCAATACTCTTTATAGTCTCTTATAGTTATCATATGTCACCTCCAGAACCGGTTACGCCTTTTATGGTATAGGTGACATTTCCATCCTCTAATACAGTGACACCACTAACTTTTCCGTCCTTAACTTTATTATGAACATAGTGGCAGTAAAGTTGTCCAGTCACTCGCTTTGTGACACTCTCAATCCATTTTTTTTCTAGTGCATCTGGATGAGCGTTGATGAAGTCTTTTACCGCACTCCTAACCACGTTCCTCAATTCTTTTTTACTTTCAATCTGCATATACCCTTCCTAATATATCCTGCCATCCGTTTACCCTTATAACATTACTTGGAACTGGTCTACCTTCGTTATAGGTTTTATTGATTAAGTAAACTGTTTCACAGACTTCTGCAACAGCGAGGGCATTTTTATATCTGTCCTCTACAAACCATTCAAGACTGTGCTCTTCTACATACTTAGCCTTAACATCTTTTCCAATACCTAAGTGGTCATGTGCCATTTGGTGGTCTCTTAGCCACTCCATGGTGGGGAAAAGAGATTCTTTTCTTCTGGCAGTTACTAAATGAATTTCGTGGTCTTCCCACAAAATCTCTAACGCCTCTCTTGCAAATGAAATCTCTGGAAGTTCTTTTAAAATATCCCAATCATGGATAATCTCACGAATCTGTTCCCTTGATAATCCATTATATTCTAACCCAAACCTTTTTATATCTTTCAGGTCAAAGACAACTCCAAACATTTTTTCCGCTTCTGATTTGATAGTTCCAAGCATATAAGCGAGACAACCATCAATATCAACTCCTATCCTTTTCTTTCCTTCCATCTACTCCTCCTTTACATCAATGCAATAACTGCAAAGTTTGATACAACTACTAGGCTTTGGAATATAACTCCAAACCACATTACCCATAGTCCTTTTTCTTTATCTTTTTTCCAAATAATCTTAAACAATAGGACTACAAGAATTGTCATAAGAATTTTTACTGTTGCTAGAACCGCTGGTGTATCAACAAACACAGCCATTAGCGGATTACCCTCTTTTACACCATTTGCTGTTGCATAAAGAGTCTGTATCAGGTCTACCATGCCAACTGTAAAATACACAGTTGAAAGTTCGTTTATCATTAAGGAATGTCCTTTTCATCTACTTCAAAATCAGGAATCATTCCCAAAAAAACTAATGTAAGCCAAATTCCACCAACAAATCCTATACCTAGTCCTAATACTAATGCTACGTATACCCAAATTTCACTAACCATGTAATCCTCCTTTCCTATTTCTAATAATATAACACACCTTTGTTCATTTGTCAAGTGGTGTCTATGGGGAATCGAACCCCAGTCATCTGAGTCACAATCAGACGCTTTACCATTAAGCTATAGACACAGTACGGATAAATGGATTCGAACCACTGGTCTAGGGCGTATGAAACCCTCGCTTTAACCCCTAAGCTATATCCGCTGGAACGACAATTTGTGCAGGGCTGTCGTCACCCTTCGGGTCTCTAGAAACCCTAGTAGCAGAGGGCAGAATCGAACTGCCTATCTCTAGCTTATGAAACTAGCAACTTAACCATTTGTCCTCTCTGCTTTATACTCGCCACAATACTTACAATATTTTTTCATAGGTCGGGGATACTGGATTTGAACCAGTGTTCTTCTACTCCCAAAGCAGATGGATTACCAAGCTTTCCTAATCCCCGATAAAGTGGCTGATTATAGAGGTTTTAATAACCACTTATCCTCTTAGAAGGATTTTTCAGCAGACCTTCACTGCTTTACGTGTTACTAGGCGGGGGCAGAAGGAATCGAACCTCCAATATCTGCTCCAAAGGCAGATGTTATACCGTTTAACCATGCCCCTATAAACTCTAAAATTTTACTCCATACCTTTCTCCATACTGAACTTTCATTTGCTGGAAGAAAAATTCAATCTCTTTGCATCTTTCTTCACTCAGTCCTGTATTGTCTCTAATATCGTGCCACCTACTTTGTCCATCCAGTACATCAAATAATGCACCTTCTAGATGTTCCATGTATTCCTTTGTAGACATTTCACTCACATTCATAGTATGTTCTCCTTTTTAGTTCATCCTTTACAGCTTTTCTAAAACGTTTGTTATACTTTCTTTTTACATACTTGCAAATTCTAGGTTTCTTAGTATAGTAATAATCTTTTCTACACCCAGTAAGGATGTCATATTCTAAACCGCCCTTCAATGAAATACGCTTTATGTTTATCATGGTGGAGCTAACAGGAATCGAACCTGTCGCAAGGATGGTGCAAGCATCCCAAGACCCCTTGTCGTTTAGCCCCATGTTTCTATTCTTAGAGCCGATAGAGAGACTCGAACTCTCAACACTGTAGTTTACAAAACTACTGCTTTACCTAATAAGCTTTATCGGCTTGTTTTTTTTTCTTCTTTACTCCCTACCATTACCACTATTTAAATTCTTGTAAGTATCTGTTATTGCATGACAATTTGGGCAAAGTAATTTTATATTCTATGTCTTATAGAGCACAATAAAGAAGAAGTCTCCCATTACGTTAAACACAGAAATAGTTTTATGGTATTCAATCTTCTTACCATTTATGTATCTATTAGGTTGTGCTATATCTCTTCCATACTCTATTACTTCTTTAAAAGACTTTACAATTTTCATGCTATCTACGTTTAGCACTGGTTTACTCATGTCATGACTAAAAATTCTAGTCTCTTTAATAATACCAACAAAGAAAGCAAATGTATACAGGCGTATTTTTATCTTACTCCACAAGTCAATAAAGAAAGTCTTAATTTTACTCCGCATCTTGTATCTCCTTTACTATAGGGTCAATAAATCTCCAATCATAGTGCTCGCACGTATCAGAAGTGCAGTAAATATTTACAATAATATAATTATCAAACGACTCAACTACATCAAATTGTAGTTTTTCACCACATTCTGGGCATTTATGGTCAGTTTTTATCCCTTCTAGCATAAAAAAGCTCCTTTTTTAAGCCTGTTTCCCTATTATACCACACTTGTATACATCTTGTCAAGTTCTATTTTAGAAAGCGTATTCTGGTTCTCCCTTATTATACCCTTCCCATCTCAACTGTATCCAGCCTTTTGGCATATAGTAACTAACGCCATCTCTATCTACTATCCTATGACCATTATCTGAAAGAGCCAACCTGAACGGATTTTTAATTGCTACCTCTACAAAATATCCATCCTTAAAATAAAGATATGCTCTGTATGATTCTTTGCTTATGTCTTTCCATCCTAAATCTTTGTTTACTGTCATTTTTATCCATCTCCTATAAGGTAAGTGTTTGTATAATTACTGCTCCAAATACTCCAAGAACAAGTCCAAAGAAGAAAACCATAAACATTTCTCCAGCAACTTCTTCTACTTCTGCTACTAATCTTTCATTCTCTTCTTTTAGTGCTAAATGTTTATGCACCAATTCGTCATAAGCCTCTTTAAAATTATCCATATATTCTTCCTTTAAAAAAACCAAGTTCCAACTTTAGTATACCCATCTATAATCCAACCAAGTAACCATAAAGTAAATACAAGTGAAGCACCTAATCCATAGCCATATGCTCTCCATCCTGCATTATCTTCCATTTTTGAAAGAAAATACAAAACTATAAAAGGCAGACCTACTGTACTAAGAGCATCTATCATAACCATAAGCATACTACCAAGTATTTTCCAGAACATTTTACTTCTCCTTTTTCATCCTTTCCCTAATACGTTTAATTTTCTTATCCTGTCTCTTGTGTATCTCCTCATACCCAAACAAGTATTTCAACTGCTCTAACATCAAAAGAGCATCCCCTAATTCTTCCTCAACATTGTGCCTCCTACCATTTAAATATCTGGCTATTGCCTGAGAAAGCTCACCCATTTCCTCAACTGCCATAAGCATCTGAGCACGACTTCCCCATTTATCAAGACACTCTTTATACAGTTTCTCTCTCTTTTTATCCCTTTTCATATGTATCCTCCATAGCCGAGTTAATACTATAACACATTTACTACTACTTGTCAAGGGTGAATTAGAAAAGTGTTCCAGTTATTAGCCACTTAATCAAACCAATCCATAAAACTGCTACCACAGACACAAATGTTACAAGATGATATGCCTTATACCATTCCCACCAATCATCCGTAAATATAGCACACACTGCTAGTATCGTTTCAATTGCTAAAAACCATCCTATAATCTCTCGTATCATCTATTCCTCCTCTCCTAATTCTCCATTTACCCTATTATAATACATTTCTTGGTGTTTGTCAAGTATTTCAAGTCTTTCTTTAAAATATTCATCTTTCCAGCTATCAACCACACCCTTACGAATTATCCCAATATTCTTACAATCCCTCTCTGTTCTATCTACTGCATCCTTTATATATCTGTCTGATTTACTAAGACCCAAAAAAGTACATATTGCTCTAGCTTCTCTGTGTATATCTTCCTTCATCCATTCATAGGTTGTCCATAAGTAATGTGGTGACATTTCACTACCATCAAAGCTTCTAGTAGAAAATCCTTCCCACATTCTGTTAAGTTGTCTTTTCTCTGCATATTTATAACTTCTAGTTAAAATCTTATTAAACCGCTCTTCATCAAAAGGCTTCATAAAATAAAATTGTGAGGTAGTTCTACCCTTAGGATTTCTCACAGAAGTTATAACATAAGCATCTGGAAAAAACTTAAAAATTTCCTCAGGAGTATATTTGTGTGCTTTAACTACAGCATTATGAAACCATCCTGCATTTACTTGTTGATAACTTCTAGCAAAGCTGGTACGCATTTGTACTAGATTCTTTACTAAAAAAGTAAGCCAAGTACTTCCTGTCCTCATACTTGTAAGAACCATTATCTTCTTCATATAATGTCCTGAAAAGTTACTCTTGGTAATACATCTTCTGAAAGTGCGGTTATTGTACTTGCGTTACAAATCTTTCTTCCGTCAGATTCAAAAGCCAGCCTTGCCAAATTGTAAGAGGCTTCCATCTTTCCTACTGTTGGTAAGAAGTATTCAGTGCCTTTCCCATAGTAATCTTTAGAAAAGTGATGGTTATCTTTGCCAGTTGCTGTTACTAGTGGCTGACCACTTAAATTCTTTCTACCTGTTTCTTTTGCTTTAATTTTCTTTTCCGAAAATGATTTATAGTGGTCAAGACCTACCACATATACTGTGTCTAGTCCCATCCAATAAGCCAATTGCATAGCTAAGAAAGTACTGGTTCCTCCACCATGCAGAACTCCACTAGAAAGGTCTGTGTGAAATTTCTTTGTTTGAGACCCTGAAAAGTAGTACGTTCTTGGTCTATCCAAAAAGTATGTAAGCATGATAGACCTTGATACAAATAGATGGAAGGGCAGGTAAAACATATCCTTCCAGAACTGAGAAGCTATTTTTTTATCTCCCATAAAACTATAATCAAGTTTCACACCAGACTTATAAGCTAAACTAGTTCCCAAAACTATCTCTTCATTTAAAAGAGACAGGTCTATGTCTTTAAGACTTGGACCACAGGCTATAATAAATCCTCTTTGTCCTTTGTGAATATCTTTAAATCTCCCTAATTCTCCTGTAGTACTCATTGTTTTCCTCCTTCGTTTTTTCTATCAGAACAGAAGATAACTCTTTTTTCCACTTATTAATTCCTATTGTTATTTTGTCTGTTCCAAACCTTTCTACATCTCTTTCATTCCAAACATTCCTATTATCCCAAATAGATATTGCTTTGGTAATCTCTTCTTTCTCACAGGACACTTTTAAAAAACTTAAAATTTTACGTAAGGCTTTCTCTGTATCCTCTAACAATTCCTCATAAGTGCTCACTAAATAATACTCTCTATCAACAATTCTTTTCATTTGACTGTAATGGCAATCCATAAAAACATCTAAAGAATTGTCTATATCAACCTTTCTATGTCTACACATTGACATAAAAATATCTCTAGGATTTCTAACCATTGTTAGTATTCTATAATTCTTTGGTGGGTATAGTCTTAGTATTCTATCAAAGTCCTCAAAATGACTCTTGTAAATAACTCCATCTCCTTTATTTGGGTCTACCTTACAATCATCCTCATATTTTTCATATGTATACCCAGTAATCTCTGAAAGAATATTACGTAACCAAGTACTTCCAGTTCGTCTGTGAGATAGAAATACTATATTCATTATACTTTTTTAAATGCTTTTAGTTTACCATCTCCAGCATGTGTAATAATTTCGCTTTGCTTATGCATTCCTTTTTTTATCCAAAACCTGTCTTCCTTATAAGCTAAAGTACCGAACTTTCCTATATACTTTGCTCTGGAAACACGTGGCACTAATTTTCTAATATTATATCTTCGGCATAGTTCGTTTACTACTTTATCATCACTTATGTGTGGCATTTCTTTTGGCATGTCTGTAAAAGGACCCTGCCTTCTATAGATAAAGAAGTCCTTTTCTTTCATAAAGTTGTAGTAGATGGTGTGGTCTTTCCTAAACTTTAGCCAATTATCTCTCCACATGTAGTGTCCCCAAAGCCTAGCTATTTTTTTAACTGTTACCTTGTCAAGATTTTGCTTTACAGGTTTTGCACTGTGGTTCGTATATAAAATACCTGTATTTCTTTTAAACTGCTCCGCCATCTTTCTAAGCAATGAAAAATAATGCTGTCCTACTATCATATCATCATCAAACACATACAGAAGGTCATAGTCATCTAGTAGAGTATACATATTGTATCTCTGCTGTGCTGGAGAAATATTGTACTCCTGCTTGATAAGTTTCTTATTTGGTAATGTGCTATCTTCTATTAATTTTGTTACCGCATTAAGTGGTTTATCATCTGTATATCTTACCTCAGAGTAATAATTTACAGCCCCATCCTGAAAGAAAAACCAATCTAGCTCATTAACCTCATCTGCTTCTTCAAAGGAACGCAAAACTGGCTCTAGATAGTGTGGTCTATTAAAGCACATAACTGCTACAGCTATCTTCATTTCATTATCTCCTCAAAACTTCCTATAGGCATAATCTGTGGGCTTAGATGTGTTGGTGTACTAAGGTTTAGTAAAGTTCTGCCATCTCTCTCGAAAGTCTCTCTTGCCAACATATATCCAAAAGCTACCATTCTTAAATCTTGTGGACTATACACAGTTCCTTCTGGAAGATAGTCAGGGTCAAAATGATTTTTGTCACTCTCCTGCACAACCCACTTAAGTTTACCATCTACCTTAACCTTTTTAGAAGTACTATAGTCTATCTTGTGGTCCATTCCTACAATATAAACAGGGTCACATCCCATCCAGTAGGCTATCTGTAGAGCAACATTTGTAACAGAGTGAAATTGTCTTATCCCCTTGGTCATGTCTGTTTGAAATGCCCTCAATGGATTTCCTACTCCAAACCCATAAATTCTTTCTCCCTCGCCTATTCTATTACAAAACTTTGCTTTACATTCTATCTCTCTAAATTCATCATAGAACTGGGCAGTTATTACAGCATCTATAGCTACAAAATAAGTTCTGCTAATATCTAGCCCTCTTTTCTCTAATCTATACCCACGATTCATTATAAAAACAATATCATTATTTAACAATGAGACATCTATATTGTCAAGTCCAGGTCCATTACAAATTATAAATGCTCTTTCATTCTTATGTATGTTATGAAACTGCTTCATATATCTCCCCAAACCCTAATAAACTTGTGTGGGTGCTTCTCTCTAAAGTGTTCTACATACGTATCGTTACCGTCTAAGTCTCCAATAAGGTAATCTATATTGTGTTCAGTAACTTTCTCTGCTTTCCAGATACCGTTGTTTCCTTCTGTACCTTTTAGCCTGTCCTTGTCCTCTTGTGATTTACAGATATAAAAATCTGGTTTAGGAAACATCCTAGCTTCCCACAAGTCCAAGTCATACTTTTTCATTTCTTCTCCATGAGAGGTAAGAATGCCAATAGCATGTCCCTCTGATTGCATTGCTCTAACAAAAGACCAAAAAAATCGTTCATGATACCAAGCAGTACCGTCTAAGTCAACGGCTATTCTCATTCGTATACCCTTTCCTTTAGAAAATTAAACTCCATTTCTTCATAATCTTTATATCCACTATCCAGAGCTTTCTCTAAATCTCTAATATCATTAACCATGTCACTAAACTCGTCTACTGTTAAAGATGCATTTATATGGTGAATATCTAAATCTCTGGAAAGAGTTAGGTGTCTTTCCACATATTCTACTCCCATCTGTACAGCTAGAAGTGTTGGTATCCATCCTTCTTCGTGTCCTGAGTACCCGACAGTAACTCCATATATTGATTGTAACTCTTTTATGAAGCCAATGTTAGTTTGCTCTATTGGAGTTGGGTAAATTGAAACGCAGTGATTGATGATGAGAGGAATTTCTTCCCCCCTCATAAGTCTTGCCATCTCATCTATCTGCATAATACCCATTCCACCAGTACTGACAATTGTGGGCTTCTTTTCTTTATTGGCTGTAAGATACCACTCTATAAACTTATCGTCTAATGCATCGGATGAAGCTATTTTGTAGAAAGGAACATCAAAACTTGATATAGCATTAAATGAGTTTACTCCATGTATAGTGGAAAACCATTTCATTTTATTTTCAGAACACCAAAGGTCAATCTCTTCAAGGTCTTTTTCTGATAACTCAAAAGAACCTCTATACTTCTTAAAGTCATACCCCTTGAAATCTTTTCCAGACTTGTAATAAGAGGCAACATCTTTCTTCTTAAACTTTATGTAGTCAACCCCCATCTTGGCACATTCTTCCATCATTGCAATAGCAATCTTTCTCATTCCAAGATGATTAATAGAGAGTTCGGCTATGACTTTTACCATCTTCCATGTTCCTTTAATATGTCTTCTAAAGGTTTAGTAAGAAGCTGTCTTCTTATTTTTTCTTCCCTCTTAATTTCTTTTTTTACTTTAAGTTCAAACTGTATAAGGTTTTCTTTAGGAATTACCATTGCCCCATCTGAATCAGCATAAATGTAATCCCCTGGATGTACAGCTACAATCTCCTGTTCATGTCTTCCCTGAAAAAAGATAGGACATTGATATGCTGTAATTGCCCAATAGTCTATAGCATCAACTGGAGAAGTTCCATTACAAAAACAAGGAAATTCCATTTCATGTTTGATTATACTACTATCTCTTACTAAGCCATCTGTAACAAAACCCTCTATTCCATACTTACTGTAGATTTCTAATGTTATATCTCCAGCGTGTGCAACAAGGTCATCGTTGGCAGAAAGAGCAACTATTGTAGCATTCTTAATATGAGGTAGCATTTCTAAACGTATCTCATCTAACGCCTCGTAATCTTCATCTGGTTTTGTCAGTCTTCCATATGTAGTAAACACTTTTCCATAGATAGAATCTCCGTCATCTAGTGGAGCTATCTTTGGGTCAATAACAAAGTTTCTTTCTACTCCCAGTAATCTAAGAACATCATATACTATTCCTGCATACATATTAGTGCCTCCACAATCTTTAAGTCTTCCTCAGTATCTATGTCTAAACCTTCTATTCTAGATACATCATATAACTTTGGTGAATCTCCTACTCTTCTTTTTAGTTCGAATAAAGCATCGGTGTAAATTCCATATAGCCCGTGTGTTTCTCTATAAATTAGATTTAATTGCTGACTATTAGGAAGGGTACTAACAGAAAAGTTCATTGGACCCTTCTCATCCCAAAAGTATTCCCGTGCTATTTCTACAGTAAAAAAACTATCGTGTTCTTTCTTTGTAATGAAGTCTTCTACTATTCTGTCTATTGTTTCAGAAGTAAGTAGGGGCGAAGTTGCGAATGTTTGAAGTAGCAAATCTGTTCTTGGTATAGAATGAAGTGCAAACATCATTAGCTCATTCGCCCCTATTTTATTTGTAGCCAGTTGTTTAGGTCTCTTTATAATACCAATTCCAAGGTCTTTGCAGTCCTGAATTATTGCTTCATCCTCTGTATCTAGATAAACTCTGTTGATGTTCTTACATTTCAGAACTTTTTCACAGGCTCTTCTAACAAGACTCTTTCCATTTATCTTATACAGATTCTTATTATGAACTCGTTCACTAGTACCTTTTGCTGGTATAACTAAACTAATTTCCATGGTTATCCTTCTTCGTTTAGACCATCTTTATAAGCTTCGTCTTGAAGTATCTCAGTACAGTACACACAATTGTCTACAACTATTTCTCCATGCCACCAACTAGCTTCAAGCTCCCTTGAACACTGGTTACAAGAAACAACAACATCAAAATTATTAAATACTTCTATGATAGGAATTTCTACACTCATTCTGAGTCTTCTTTGTCAGTAGAACTATTATCTGCATAGAAGGTATCAACTGTTGTTTCACCTCTTGCATAGGCTACTGTGCTTGTACCAGCAAACCCTAAAGTTCCTTCAATGTCTGCTGAATTAAAAGTATATGTAGAACGCTTTGACATTCCAAGACCTCTTCCTACATCTCCCCAAGCATCCATATCTGCACCCAAGAAGTTAATAGCCCAATCTTTATGCTCACTAATCATTTTTGCTACGTTATCAGCTGTAAACTCCTTGGAAGCATTTTCATATCCATCTGTCATAACGGTAACAATTACCTTATCATCCTTCTTAACTTTCTTTTTCTCCATGTCTTTTATAGCCAATCCAAAGGCATCCCATAGGGGTGTCATTGACCTTGGACTATAGTTTTTGTCGCTTAATTTCTTAACGAACAAAAGGTCTACATCCCTGTAAACCCAATTCATCTCCTCAGAATCAAACTTCATAAAGCTAAACTTCACATCATCAAGTTCCTTTCTGAGTTCTTTAACATACGAGTTGAAACCAGCAATAGTCTCCTGTTTGACAGAAGACATACTGCCAGTTTCGTCCAATACAAACGTTATATATGTTGCCATTTCCTCTCCTTAGTATTATTTTTAGTTAAATTGTGCTAGGAACAGAACAAATAATACTGTCAAGGTCATAAGACCTATTAAGATTACATCTGCTAAATGATGGTCTTCCATCAAATACTCCATTTCTAAGACCTAAAACCTCATTATTACCCTTTTGTATTTCGGTCTGGATAATAAAACAGTGGGTGATGAGAGAATCGAACTCCCATTTGTCGGTCTACAGCCGAGCGTAATTCCATTATACTAATCACCCATGTTGGGGTGGGTTTCATCAGTGCAGGGAGCTTCTTTCGTCCCTTCCAGCGTTTAGCCCACCCCCAGCTAATAGTTATTGTGCAGGAATAAGTAAATTCATTCCAACATTAATCAAATTAGGACTAGTCAAAATATCCAAATTTGCTTCGTAAATTCCCATCCACAAGTCAGGATTAGTACTTCCGTACAAATTCTGTGCGATTCTGGATAGAGAATCTCCAGCCTTAACTGTGTAGTAAGACTCTTCTACCTGTACTGTTTCAGGGGTAGCTTCTACTACTAGTTCTTCTACTACTTCTGGAACAGGAACATAATCAGCTTCGCCTGTCGCTTTTATCAGCACACTATTACTATAGTATGTGTAAAGCATCTCATCATAGGTTTGACCCTCTTCTGCTCTCTTCTTTGTATTCCATTGTCCCATACAATTAGGCTCACCTCTGGATAAACAAGTACCATACCAATTATCGTAATAGGTTCTGATAAGTTTTCCAGGGTTCTTTGATACTAAAACATCATTCCAAGTTTCGTCTACAGCCCTGTCTGTGGCTTCTGTTCTCCACTCTGGTTTGTAAACTTGGTCAAAGTTGCAATCATAAACGTCCGCATCATGCCACTTTCCACCTGCTTCAATCAGTGACCATGCATACATTTTTACTGCTACTGCTCCAGCTTTCAAAGATTCTGGATGCCAGTTGTTACCCCATTCAGCAGGTAACACTCCTTTAACATACTCTTTAAAATCCATCTCCACAACTTTATATGGGGCTTCCCACGTACATGCACCTAATCCTGTAACACGTACTAAAATTGTTTCTGGTAATACCCATTGTGGGGTCTGTGACATACTCATGTCTGGTGATATACCCACCCCTGCAACCATAGAGGTTGCAAGTAATATACTCAATAGTACACCCATTCAGTCTCCTTTACTGGGCTAATAAATTATTAGAGATTTTCAGACATGTCTTCTAGGTCTTCTTTCAGTTCTTCAATCTCTTTGGACAATGTAGTATTTTCATCCATCAATGTAATAACGTGTTCATAAACATTATCCACTGTTACTAGGTCACCATCAACAAAATGATTGTCCAATGCATCTGCAATCTGTTCTAACATATAATTTTCATTCATTTTTATCCTTCCCTTTATATAACTTCTGATACGACTTTGAATTTTTTAGTCTTGTTCAATTGCTCATCAATGTAGTCTTCTGCTTTATCAACTGAACTAAATCTCATAACTTCGTTGAAGATACTGTATGGTACTGCTTTTCTTGCAGTAAACCAAACAATCCCAAACAACTTCTGAGCAGTCCACCACTCGGTTTTTAACCTTCCACCATTGACATAAGCCTTATGGTTTTTAATTCTGAACTCTATGTAATCCTCCTTTCCTAAATTTAGTAGACCACCCCAGTACCAGCGGGGAGAGTCGAACTCCCAAAAAGTCGGTTCTTAAGACCGATGCGTATGCCTATTCCGCCACGCTGGTAAGTACCCTTCTAGTGCGAAGGGCAAATCTCTTTTACTTCAAGAATAAAGTTTGTTTGGTCTCCATATACATCTGGTGCATTGTCTATCAATCTAAAAGACATTACACAAGGAGCTTCCCAAACATCATCAGCATAACATGCAAAGTTTATTCCATCTTCTACATTCCATCTATAGCAGTTGTCATACCAGTTCCCATCTGCTACTTCTTCTAACATAACTTCCGAAGCTATTTCTGAAAGTTCTGCGTATCCATGCTCAAGGTCTTCAATCTGTCTATTTAATGAGCAGTTATTGATACCAAAGACTACAACTAAGATGATTAATGCACCAACTAAATATCCAAACCAGTCATAGTTTTTTTCATCTTTAGTAATGTATTCACCTTCTTCTTCTTGTTTCATATCCTCACCCATATCATTCTCCTTTATAATATATCCAATAAGGCTCAACTACCTTTCCCTCGTTATCAAGCCATTCATGAACCTTCATTAGTAAGTACTGCATGTCTCTAAAACTTTTTTTCACCTCTATCAATTGCCAAAATAACTGGCACTGGTTCACATATTGTTACAGCATGAGAAATTAATTTCAAACCTGAACTAACATACATCTCAAGTAATTTAGTATATTCTTCCTCATCTATCTCTTTCCACTCCATACTATAAATCCTTATATGGTGCTTCGTATTCTTCTATGTAAGCTAAAGCTTCTTTTGCTCTTGAACATGCCACGCAACCATCTCCATTTTGCTGACCACAGATTTTACAAACTCTATCTGGATTTCGATAACAGGATGCTTCATGCTTTAGCATATTTTCTGCTCTAACTAACACCTTCTTGCAGTAACTACATCCATAAATAGTTCTTGCTTCTCTTGCTCTCTGATTTATTTCTCTCATGTTAGTAATCTCCTTTCCCACAAGCTACTAAATCTCCATTGTGGTCATGTTCTTCCTCATACCAAGTATCTGTCATATAGGCTGGTGCACAGCCTTCTTGCTCCATTTCCCAACAGCTATCAAATAACTTCCATATACAGTGACTTACAGCCACCGTTGGGTCTGGTGGTGGAGAACCTTCAACACAAATGCTATTGTACCCCCCTAATCCCTGATACAGTGGGTAGATATCAACCCTGTTGTATCCCCCCTCAAGTGCAGTTGCCCATCCCTGCATTATCATCCACAGGTTTACATCCATACCATTAAGATAAATATATCCATAGAGTGGAATTCCACCTTCTGGATAATAATCGTCAAATTCTATTTCTACGTGCTTGCCAGCTATAAGAAGTCGTAATGCTTCCCAAGACTGCTTTCCTGCACACTGGTGTATCTCTGGTGCGTTAATTCCTGCCAATGCAACAGAAATAATTAAAGTCTCAACACTGTCATTTTCAGGAGTATCCTCATAAACACGGATAGAATCTCCATCTATTACTCTACCAACAACCCATTTACCCTCACCATAAAGCTCTACAAAATCTATAGCTGGTGTGGGTTCAGGAGTAATAGTTGGAGGTTCGTCTGCTGGTATAGGTGCTACTGTTGCTGTCTGTGTAGCAAGCTCTGTTATTTCTTCCCAAGAAGTGTTGTCATTAGAGCACCCTATCAAGAGCATCAGTAACAGTAAGACTAATCCTTTCCTCATATTTCTCCTCCATTACAGAATAACTTCCGTTTTCATGTATATATACATATCCAACACCCATGCACCTACTGCACCACATAAGAGTACCTTCACTTGGTGTTATGAGGAATTTTCCATCTTCATCACACATATCACATTTCATAATTTTAGTCATAGTGTTAGCAGTGGGAATCGAACCCACAATCCCGAAGGCATAGATTCTTGAAATCTACGTGTATACCTATTTCCACCATGCTAACATACTATATTAGCCATTCTCATCATCCCTGCTATCCTGCATAGTCCCACAAGTCGTACTCATCTTCCTCGTCATACTTGTATTCTTCTTCTACATGAAAATCAATGCAATCTGGACATAAGTAGTCTCCCATAAAATCGAATGCCCCAACAGCGTCACAATTATCACATTTTAACTTTGGGTCATATGGTATATCTCTACTCATTGTTACCCTTCCAACTCTTCTTTAATATTCTGAGCTTCTTCAAATCCTATCCAGTTATCAACTCCAGCCTGTTCTAAACACATAAGCCAAAAGGCATCTTCTAACAGTCTGTCGTATTCACCCTTATCAATAGTAATAGTATTTTCTTTTTTATTCTCCATAAATTCTCCTTTTCCTAAAGGTAGCTTCGGTGAGAGTCGAACTCACACACCCGAAGGCACTTGCTCCTAAGGCAAGCGTGTCTTCCATTTCCACCACGAAGCCATGTTTGGGTGGGCTGACTTCGGTACGATAACAACCAGCCAGTATTAAAGATAGCACCCAATTTTATTATTTTTTAATCATCGTCCCAAAATAAATCTCTGTCTCCAAAATTATCTTTTTCAAGATATGGTGTTACTTCTTCATAATCTACGAAATGTTGACATTGGGGACATCTTAGACTTTTTCTTTCTATCTCTTTGTAGTATATTTCTTCTTCGTACCCACAATTATCACAAAATAGAATTACAAAATCTCCAAGCCGTTGCATATATCTCCTTAACCTAAAAATTCTTCTGCTATAGCTCTAGTTGACTCGCCATAGGTACTTTCTTTAATATTCTCATATTCTTTTTGACCTGCCAGATAGTTAATTCCAAACAGTAAGAATACTGCGATTTCCTCAGGAATCATTCCTGCCAAGTCCATGTCAAGAAACAAGTTAGCAACTAGTGCTAAAAGTCCAGCAAAAATTGCAGGAACAGATTTCTTAACCCATGCAGGGAAATTATGCCACGCTACCCAGTTCTCTAGTACTCTGGCTTTGATAACTCCGAAGAGCACCATTCCACCAGCACCTGCTAACCAGACGAGAACTGCACTAAGAGAATCAAAGTTCTCCTGTACCACTTGTAAAAAATTCATGTTTAACTCCTTTATTGACTATTATACCACACTTGATATAATCTTGTCAAGTACTAAATGTAGGGAATCGAGCCTGTTTTGCCCGTTTTTTCCCTGTTTACTATGCCATTATACAGATTTTGGTAGGGTTCTAACGCCTCATAGCAGTCGTCATTGAACCAGTTTATGTGGTCTCCTACCGTTCCTTTCCTTCTCCAAAGGTCATCCCTTTTTTCCTCTCCTACCTCTCTACCTGACTTTTTCTTAAAATCATGATTATCCACATGCTCTTGAATTAATTGCTGTCTCGGAATGGTCTGACCCTGAAATAAAGCTCTCAGGGCACTCTGAATTTCTCCAGTAGTGTCTTCTTTTAGCCATTCATATGTAGTCCACACATAATTAAAATCATTATGATACGGAAACATTGTACCATATGTACTATAAAAAGGTAACATTAACTCTGATACCTGTCTGATATGTGACTGTCTAAATCCAGAATCCTCTGTGGCTGTGAAAATCACAGCTTCTTCATCTGTTTCAAATTTCTTTTGTGCAAATCCCTGATGTTTTTTATGGTATCTATTATGAAAAGCAAGTGAAACTGCTCTATCATAGGGATTTCTTACTACACCAAATATACCATAATCCTTAATTCCATAAGACTTTAAAAATCTATCTAATGCAATAGCTCCTATTCCGTGAAACTTTGGAATTCTTCCTGCATCTAAATAAGAACGAACTAACGCAATAACAGTGTTTAGTTCTCCCTTATAAAACCTACTTCCGTCTATTTCTGGACTAGTATCTAGACCAAGAAGGTCTTTAAACAAATAGTGCATCCACCTAGACCCTACCCTCTGTTCTGATGTTATTAACAGCCTCATAAAATCTCCTCTAACATTTCTCTTACCTTTGTTAAAATTTGGTTTTCTTCTCCGTTGTTATCAAAACGATAATCATAGTAATCTGGAATAACTTCTGATATTGGTAGTGATTTTTCTGATAAATGGTCTGAAATCTTCTCCCTATCACTGAATACTCTAATCTTATAGATTTCCCCAATCTCTGGTTTATCTAACCAATAGGTATATTCGTTTTGAAATCTCCAATCGTCAAAGATATAGATATTAGAAGGTACAACGGCACAAGTTATCAACTCATATGCCATCCTTACCCAAATATCAGGGTCATACTCCCTTCCAGCATCAGTTCCAACTACTTGCAATAATCTTCTACCCTTTTTATCCTTCTTACCATCCCAACCAAAAGCTGACCTAGCTACATACTTAACACCATCAGCAAACCCTGCAATCTCAATACTGGCTGTTGGGTATTCTACCTGTAAAGCTTTTCCTAAAGCCTTGGCAACTGTACTCTTACCAGCTTCAATTCTTCCAGCCAATAAGAAAATCTTTATCTTACCAAGTTCCCAGTCCTTTAGGTCTGTCCGCTTGTACGGGCTTGACTGCTTCTGAATCGCTTTCAACAACTGGCTCTGCTGTTGACTCGTCAACTGCTTCTTCATTGTCTCCACTTGCTTCTTGTTCGACAATCGGTTCTTCACCATCTACAAACTCCTTTTCCCACTCCTCTAAGTTAAATTCATTACACTTCTTGCACAAACCTTCTACATACTCCAGTGCTTCTGTTCTGTCATTCAGCAAGAAAAGAAACTTCCAATCATCACCAACTATACGATTACAAAAAGTTTTTTTCCTATCGAAAGTCAAGTGAACAGTAGTACCAGTTTTACTTTTTACTCTCCAAATGTTCATCAAATGCTCCTATATCTATTAAATGTTCTCTTGCTTCCTGTCTTATACCTTCCCACTTGTCTTCATAATCCCAATTCAGCCAATTTAACTCTGTAAAAGCATCATGAATACCTGCTTGCCACACAATAGCACAATACGCCAAAGACCCCGTTTTTTTATCTAAGTGAAACGAGGGACGCCTAGCAAGTACGGTCACCATAGCTGGAGGAAACTCCTCAAACAGACCAGTGGCTCTACCAATGCTCTCTAGAAATGCTAATCTGGTTAACATTATAACATATCCACCGTGTTTTGTCAAGTCCAAACTTTTTCTAACGAATTTTTCTGCAAATTTATAGGGTGGGTTGCCCATTATCAAATCAAAACTAGCATCGGTAAGAAGTAGATTTCCTTGTTCAGAAAGGAAATCTACACTACTTAACCAATAGTTGTATTCTGGTGGCTTTGGAAATGGTTGTATGTCTAATCCCCACAACTGTATGGGAAGTCTAGGAAGTTGTCTCTTTAACACCTTCCCCCAAATTCCTGTTCCAGCCCCCACATCGAGAACCTTATACTTTGACATTCCACCCCTATTATTTCTTATTGGAGTAAATACATAATTAAGGTTCTCGTCTGTATGTCGTAAAATAGCATCAACACAGCTTGGTGGAGTTGGGTAGTAATCGTGTTTAAACCTCTTGTATGTCGTCTTCACTATCATCGTCTTCTTCCTCAAAAAGGTAAAACTCCTTAGATGACATCAACATAAGTAGATTTTCTAACGCTAGGCTTTCTATTACTGCGGGGTCTTCTCCCCTAGTTTGAATAGTCATAACTCTATCGTCCCAATCTACCTCGCCATCTTTTTGTATCACTCCTCTTCCCTGTACTACTCTTCCGTCACACACATACCAGCCATCATCTTTAGTAATTGTAGTAGAAATAATCAGGCGTGAGGTATCAAATCCTTCAATAAGAGCGTCTTTTACCATTTAGTCCTCTTTAAGCTTCTCTTTCCATCATATTGCCAAAGAACATCAAATAATGCCCTGTTAGCTTCTACATCATGTTCACAGTGGGTTACAATTTCACCCATAGAGTAGTCATACTCTGCTTTAATTGGGCTATCAACCATAGTCCATTCAGTCTTTTGAACAGAGGTTTTATGAGAGTCAATTCCAAAGTATGCACACAGTCCTGCCAATGATTTGCTTGCTGACTTAATAGCCATAGTCTTTGCTACCTGATAAGTATCATAGTAAAGCCAATCTTTTGGCATCTTCATTCCATAGTACATAGCTCTAGAATATAGCCAGTTTAGGTCAAATCCTGCTACATTATGTCCAATTACAATATCATATTTAGCCAATTCTGAAAGTGTCTCAGCCAGCATATCTTTATCGCTTCTATCATCTTTAAACTCTACCTTAATAGTGTAAACTTCCGCACCCTCTTCCAAGGGAAGAAAACTAACACAGGCTAAATGGTCTTGGTATCCATCTGATTTAAAGTCCATGCATTCAATGTCAAATACACAAGCCCTAAATGTAGTCACTGGAATAGCTTCAATAGGAATAGCTCTTTTGGCGTATTCACCAGAAGCATCAAGCATATGCTTAATTCTATTCCACCTGTGTCGCACAGAGTGTCTTGTTCTTCCGTCCAATTTTTCAGCTGTTTCCGTAAAGTTTAGTCCCTCTAATGCAACGGAACGAATAAGAATCTTGTCCTCACTTGGTGTCCATAAATCATTCATAATTTAAAACTCCTCTAACGTAGGTAAAATCGTTTATAGTTACCCTTTATTTTTTCTTCTAATAATGTTACCTGTTTATCAGTTAATTTATATGTCTTTTGCATGTACTTAAGAAATCCTTCATCAGTATATATTCCACCCAAGTACATTGATAATTTGTCTGTCAAAGCATCTATTTTCATAGCTGTAGTAACTCTAGAAAGATTTTGTTCTTTTCCTAATTGGGTTATTGTTTTACCATACATCAACTCATTTAGCAATAGAATTTCATCCTTAGTAAAGAGTCCTTTCCCTACCAGTTCCTTTGCTTTGTTTTCTAGTGTTAAAAGATACCCATGCATATCAGAATCTCTTTCACCCGAATGTATTTTTTCAGAATTAGTTAGTAATCTTTCTATAAACCAAGCCATTATATCACTGATGCCCTTTTGTTAGCTGACACTGTTCTCCAAACGTCAATCATATCTCTGTAGATATTTAATTTATTTTTTAGATATTCCAGTTCAGCTTCCACTGTTCCTAGCTGTACTCGATGTTCATACAATTTTCCATCCAAGCCATTAAATCCATAAGTAGACTTAATAAATACCATTGATGGTGGTTTATTGTTGATAAAATACTCAGGATTTGTTGAAAGTTGAAGAACTGTTTTAGCAAAAGAATCTTCTATCGTAAGCTCTAACCTCGTTTTTTCTAGAGAAAGCTCCCGTATTTTTTCTGCAACTTTTACCATATCCTCAAAGTCTGGAATGTTATTTTCGTTCATTTCAAACACCATTTTTCACCTGTTCTTCCTCCTTAAGATAAAAATCATCTATCTCCTCAGAGATTTTCTCTAATACTGTGCAAGCATCATAAAGCTTCAAAGCATCCTCTGTACTTTTCTTTCTCACAAGGTTGATAAATTTCTGCTTATTTATAGCAGTATTTTTATATATGTTATATGGATTAAAGTCCAATGCATTTTCCCTTGGGGAAACCTTTATAAATTCTTCCAACACAATTATAACATATTCCTTGGAAAGTTGATAGATTTCTAAGATTCTATCCAAAGAATAGCCACTTAGGTGACTTAATAGAATGTCTTCTACAGCAATATAGTCTAGAACATCAGGATTTACCCCCTCGTTCACTTCCACAAATCGCTCCTTAAAAACTTTCCAGTTCTTAGAAACGTTCTTTGACATTTTACTCCTCCAACTTTGCTTTCATGACTTCCAAATCATGTGTAGCATCTAATTTTTCTTGTAGTCTAATAAAATCTTCGTATAGTGTATTTGCTTCTTCTAATATGTCTGTAAAAGCTTTAAAGTCCATACAGATAAAATGCTTTACTCCTACCCTCGCATTAGCAAACTTACAGGCAAGCATGGGTATTGAATTGTCGTTTTCAGCCTCTTCTCTACACTTGTCAAACCATTCCTTCTTCACAGCTAATTGTTTACTACCACCATAGCCAGTTTTAGCTTCAATGTTAAACCCTTTAGCTAAAAAAGGAACTTTTCCTTTCACATCTCCTGATAATCTTGATTCATTCATAATAGTTCCTAAGGCTCCTGACCCAGGTACTCGTTTAAACTCGGAGTTTGTTAAGTTCCTGTTTAGCAATTTCGCCAATTGGCGTTCCCAGTCCGTCCCTTTTCTTTTCTGCTTGTTCACCATCTGCAAATATCCCCATAGTCTCCTTGCGGAAACGCATCATAAGTGTTCCAATAGGTCCATTCCTGTGTTTGTCCACAATAAATTCCAAAATGCCTTTATTGGCTTCTTCATTCTTATTATAAACTTCATCTCTATAGATAAAAGCTACCAAGTCAGCATCCTCTTCCAAGTTACCTGATTGTCTCAGGTCAGCCTTTCTTGGTCTCTTGTCATCCCGCATTTCAACATTTCTGTTTAGTTGTGAAACTAAACCTATAAAGATGTCTAACTCCTTTGCTAATAATTTACATGCCCTCGAAATTCGCCCAATAGTATGTACAGCATCACCATCACGTTCTGTTGTTAGTTGTACATAATCAATCCACACTACTTCAATCTTGTGCATTGTGGATACTCTTTTTATTTCTCTAGTAATTTCTCCTGCTTCCAAATCATAAATAGTACTTATCATGATTGGCAATGAATTCATTTCCTGAAACGCTTCCATTGTCAATTCAACTTCAGCAGGACTAAGATTTCCTAACATAATTTTAGTATGGTCTATCCCTGAAATTAAAGAAGCAAATCTTTCTACTAATTGTTGTTCATTCATTTCTAAAGAATAAATTAATACTCCATGTCCGAGTCTCGCTGTACTTAAGGCTGAATTTAATATCCACGCTGTCTTTCCATGTGAAGGTCTACCACCAACAACCCAAAGATTACCACCTCTATATCCACCAGTTATACTATCAACATTTCCAAATCCAGTTGGAATACCAATAATTCCAGGATTTTCTACTTTCTCTTTTATTACTTCCCAAGCTGAATAAAGAAAGGATGAAATCTTTGCGGCAGATTCTCTATTACCTCTTGTATCAATAAAGTCCATTCTAGACCTTATATCGTCTGCTACAGTATCTACTATATCTATATTTTCTTCTAGCTGTTGAACATATTTTCCAATCTTTAAAATTTCTCTGCTTTTAAACGCCTTGTTTATTGTTGAAATATACTCTGCTTTATTTTTAAAATCTGTTTCAGTAGGAAGTTCTTTAAGGTGATTTAAGTAATCTATACCACCGACTGAATCTAATAAATTAGAGGATTGTAATGCTGTTCTTACTAAATCAAAATCAGGTTCAAGTGATTCATTAAATAGATTAACCATAACCTTATAAATAGTTTTATGAGAATCTATTGAAAATACATCATGTGTTAACTTTTGATGAAAATCCTGCATATACTGTGGTTTTCTTAGTACCATGCCAACTACTTTACTTTCGGCGGTTGTTACATTCTGTTTTCTTTCTCCTATGTTATTCTCCATTTATTCCCTCGAATGTATCTGGCACAACTATTTTTTTTCTAGTTTTTAATGACCTTATATACTCGTCTGCATAGTCCTGTAATGAGTTTTCTTCTTTTTGTATTTCTATAGCAAGCTGGTCAGCCAAATCTCTTCTAATAATAGTTGCTATGAGAGGAAAAGGGTTCTCCGTATTTAGCTGGTCTTCTCTTCCAAAATAGGAATCAGACATCTTAGCTAAAGCAAAATAAACCCTAAACCTCCCATAGTTTCTTGCTAATCTGCGAAATTGTATAAGAGTCTCGTTAGAAGGTCTAGCACTAAAGAGTTGCTGATATAGTTGATTCAGGACTGTGCCTGGATTCGTTGTTTTCTTTAGTTCTGTAAGTCCTTTTCCGAGTAAGTTTTCCATAATGTTTAAGAGAGTAATCTTTTATTATAGGTCAAATAGGCTTTTCACAGCATCTTCTAAGTCTGTGGTTTCTTCTGTTGAAATTTTTGGCTCTACAGCCTCTGGTACTACGGGTTCTGGTTCTACAGTCTCTTCCACTGCGGGTTTTTCTTCCCAAGGGGGAGTAGTTTCGCTAACTGACATACCTTTAACAACTGCTTCTTCTTTTACTGGTTCAAAAATAGGATTGTTTTCTACATTTTCTGCTAAAGCAGAATCCGCTCGTCTTGTTGAGAAAATATCTTTCAAACTTGCACCACTAAGGAAAGACTTAATCTCTCCAGATTCCAAATGTAATGGAGCCTCTGACAGTTTGTAAAGTTCCTCCGTAACTTCTATTGGGTCATTTTTATGTGGCATAGCAGAAGCAGAAGGTCTCTTAGTTTTAGCTGGAACCATAATCATAATATCAAAGTTGTCAATACCAACTCTTTCACCAGCCTCATCCAATACAGAGCTATTAATTGTTTTTAGTTGGTCGTATAATTCTGTACCACGATTTAGAATTACAACCTGATTTAAAGGTTTAGGTTCTTCATTCACTAGTACAGAGTTACAATTTGTACATACACTTGAGTAAGTTCCCATAATGGGTTTGTGTACTTGACCACAAGATGGGCAGGTTTTGGAAAGAGTTCTATCTAAAACATTAACATAGAAAACCTGTCGTCTTCGTGAATAGCTCTTATCATCCTTATATCCATCACCTTTCTCTGCAACAATTCTTTTGTTGTTTAAACAAATTGGACATTCATCACCTAAACATTCAAGATTCGCATTATGAATCCAATGTGTAAAAGTAATATAAAATCCCTCATCTCCAGGCAAAAGTCTAATAGTATGATTACCTGCTGTAAGTTTCAAAAACTCTTTCTTTCGTCCTACAAATTCACTAGTTTGTTCCATTTCTGGCATTATCATGTTCATATATATTTCTCCTAGCCCTCTACTAATTCTTCTGAATCTATTGGGGCATTTTTAAATAATTCTTCAAATTTTTGATTGGAAGTTACATCTAGTTCATTAATCAATTCCATTGCCTCTTCAGTACTAAGTTTATGAGTAGTTTCTTTTAGTTTGAAATATTTCAAAAAACTCTTCTCAATCTGAAAAAGCTGAATAGACCTTAAGCGTTTCATTGCTTCATTGTCGAATGCAACGCTTTCTGGAATATCTTCAATTGTATCAGAAAAACTAATGTTCTGGTAATTTCCTAATGAGTATAGTCTAGTTGTTGTTACTGACCTCTTCATTTTCCTTTCCTTTTCCCTCATAGATAAGTCTAGCATACATAACTCTTTCACCATCCTCATCCATTTCGGACATAAACTCAATAGCACGGGTGTTTCTGATTTCCTCAATCTTTTCCATATCTTTAGTAGTAATAGTAACTACTCCATTATTCTTAATAAGGTAATCAAAAAGCATTATGTCTGTCAAAAAATCCTTTATGTCAAAGTCTCCTAAAACATTCTTCAATTGCTCCTGTACTTCTTCCTTTGTTAACTCCAAATCCTTGGCAAACGCCTTTATCTCTTCTTCCATAATATCTCCTTTACTATTTTTAGATTTCTAAACGACTTTTTACACTAATTAGTAGGTGCTGTATATCAACAACATTTCCTACTAACTCTGATAATCTGTAATACATGTCACTATGTCCATCCTCTACAGCTGTAAGTCCAGCTACAGAATCTTTTGTGTTTTCTTCTCTCAGTACACTTGAAATCTCTTCTGTAAATACCTTAACTATTACGGCAAGCTCACCAATCTCATTCTTTAGAGAATTAAACATGTATTCAATTTTAGCCTCTTCTGTGCTTTTATTTTCTGTGTCGTATGTTGGTTCTTCCATATATTCCTCCTTTACCTAGTCCAGTAAGTCTGCGATAATATCTTCGTCATCATCAACAGAGACCATAGCTGTCTTGTTAACTATAACATTATAACACATTTCCTTAATTTTGTCAAGGACTTCTGGATTTTTCCCTAGTTCTTCCAGCGTGTTATTTAGTCCATGTCCAAGTCTGTCATCTTCATAGTAATAGTATGAACCCCTTGTTTTTACAACACCTATCAATTTTGCAAACTCAACCGTATCTCTAGCAGTATCTACACCCATGCCAAAAATAAAGGGTATTTGATGTGAACGGAATGGGGGTGCTACCTTATTTTTCTTAATTGTAAATGGTGTAAGGATGCCTATTTGTTCCTTGCCCTGTGTGATTGCCTGTGGAGCACCAAGCTGAATTCTTATACTAGAATAATGCATTAAAGCCCAACCACCAGGAGTAGCATAGCCTCTTGAGTAACCACCAATTTTGTCCCTTACCTGATTAACTAATAGCAGTGCTACATTATTTCTTCTAATATATGGTGCGTTTCGTCTAAAGAACTTAGATAACAACCTTGGAACCTCAGCCATCGTAGAATCTTCAAGGTCTTTTACTCTTTCTCTACGAGAAGATAAAGCAGCAATTGAATCTACAATTATAAGACCAAACATCCCACTTCTGATTCCTCTCTCACAAATTTCCATAGCATCTTCCCCAACTTCTGGTTGAGTTAGAACAAAGTTTTGTGGTGAGTAGTGTCCACCAAGAAGCTCCATAGTGTAGTTTAAATCTACCATATTTTCAACATCTATATATAAAACTTTCTCCCCAAGCTTAATTGCTTCTTTTGCAATACAGTTTGCTAAAGTACTTTTCCCTGTAGATTCCGGTCCAAACAACTCTGCAATTTTTCCCCTAGGAAGACCACCAACACCCAAAGAGATATCTAAAGAGGTACTACCTGTACTAATAGTATCTAATTCTCTTTCCGAGGTAATTATTAAATGCTCATCATAATCTGACCTTATATCCTCAATAAATTCTTCTACGTTCTTATAATCCATTACAATTCCTCCACATAATAGGGTGCTCCAACAAATGTGTTATATTTACCAACTATTTCTAAAGCACTAATAATTTTCTCTTTTGGTGAAAGGGTAGTTTTATTTAGTGCTTCCATTGCACCCACAGCATAAGTTTTTCCAGACCCCACAGCAGTAAAATCTTCTGCATATATGTCTACCTGAAAATCTCCATAGAGATTGTAAACAACACCCCTATATCCAATTAACAGCTGGGCGTTAATACCCTCTACATTATTGTCTACTTTGGAGTATCCCTCATCCTTAAATAAATCTCTAATAATTGGAACAACTACTGTAACCATGTACTTAAAATTATCTTTACCAGTATTTTTAGGAATGTTTAAAGAAAATCTTAGAAGGTTACTTCCCCTGATGCTCCCAGCAGACCCTATAAGAAATTCATCAACCCTATAAACCTTTTTTTCTCTTTTTATTCTACTATACCCACCAGAACTTACCAGTGAGTCCCCACCCATATAAACCTTTCCGTTTTCAACCGTTGCTACAATACATGTCATTGTGTTTTTTCCTTAAATTCTGGACATTCCCAAATAGGTGCTACTACCTTATTTCTCACACAGAAAGAAAAGTTTTCCCCTGCAATTCTACAATGAGAGTCTGTATCAGGTCTAAATTTCTTACAGGAGTAGCATAAACAATTTTCTTTATGAAGTCCCATATGGTCTGACCTTACCCAAACAGGATTTCCATGATGTTTGTATCTTATATAATAATTTTTCTCTTTCTTTGCCATTAAAATCTCCCTTCAAATAATTCTGGATGCTGTTCTCTAATCCAACAAATGAAGGCATTTCCAATCACTTTTAGATAGGGCATTGGTTCTTTACCATAGAAAAATTTATCATAATAATCTTTTACATCTCCACATAATCTTGCTTCTTGACCTTGTGGTGAACGATTAAGCCAAGTATTGCCCCACCTAATATCGTCAGAACGTAATTGAGCTTCAAACGCTTCCATAAACTCAGGAAGGAAGTCCCAAACTTTAATTTCTTCATTCATTTTTACTCCTTTTTTTTACCCGTCTTTTTAAATTCATACATCATTGCTTTCTTTCTGCTTATTACACTTTGAATATACTGTAATGTATACCTTTGCTGACAAAGTACATTAAAATAATATCCCACTTCTGCATATTGTTCCTGCTGTACCTTATATAGGTCAGAAAGAGACAAACTATTTAAATGTTTTTCCAATACAGGTGTTATTTTATCCATTATTTACTCCAGTATGGTAATACTTTTGTTCCAACTTCTGTTGAAATCTGTGTCATCAAGATTTCTCCAGCCTTTTTCATTATGTTAACTATAAATGCCTCTGCTTCTACTGCTATGTCCTCATCAACTTCTACAACAATTTCATCATGAACAGTCATAACAATTTTAAATTTATCTCCCCAAGGATTGTCGTTTTGCATCATAAGAAGTGCATATTTCAACATATCTGCTGAACCACCTTGAACAATATGGTTGAAACCTTCCCTATTAATTGAACCTTTAAATTTATACATGTCTTGGGTAGTTTCCCAAAAACTATCTTTCCTAAATCCTCTACGTCTACCAATAGGTGTAACTGAGTATCTAATTTTCCACACCAAATCCTTAACATCTTTCTGAAATTTTGAGAGTTTAGGAAACCCAGTTATAAATTTATTTAGAAATCCTTCTGCTTCTTCTGTGGTAATTCCCAACGTATTAGCTAATCCATACGCAGAAGACCCATAAAGTATTGCAAAATTAACCGTCTTACCAATACTACGCTGTTCACTAGTTACTTCTTCTAGAGGAATATGAAACAATAAAGAAGCAGTAGCTGTATGCATATCCATGCCTTTTTGATAAGCCTCAATAATTGCTGTCTCACCTGACAACTCCCCCGCAAGTCTAAACTCTTGCTGTGAATAGTCAGCAGTAATTATCTTCTTTCCCTCAGGAGCAATAAAGCAACTCCTATACTCACTACCTTTGATAATATTCTGTAAATTTGGTTTTCTTGAGGAAAATCTACCTGTTGTAGTACCTATTTGATTAAATCTGGCATAAATTCTTCCGTCTTCTTTAACATTTGCAAGAAACTCCAATCCATAAGTCGTAACCCTCTTGTAGTTTTTTCTAAAGTCAAGTAACAACTTAGCTATTGGAAGTCTCTTGGCAAGTGATACCAATACTTTCTCCGCAGTTGAGTCCACTCCTGAACCCATAAGCTGTAAAAACTTCTTTACTTGCTTTGGTGAAGCTAAATTTAACCTTTCTTTAAATTCTTGTTCTACCAAAGGCATGTTTTTGGGGTTATCAAAAGTAATTACTTCAAGACGTTTACCCTCTTTTTTTGTTTTCTTGAAAGGTATATGCATGTATAAAAAGAAATCTCGTATATCCACAAAAGGTTCATGTGGGATAATTTCTGTAGCACAGAATCTCCAGACAGCATCGATAATTTCTTTTCTTAGATTATCTGAGTTTGTCAAAGCAATTTCATATAATTCCATCCACTTTTCTTGGTCAATCATAACTCCATTACATTCCATTATAACTACTACAGGAATCAACTGCATTTCTAAATTTAAAACTTTCTGCATATTTTTATCTGCAATAAGTTTTAATTGCTGTTCTTTAATTTCGTCCAACCACAAAACATCTACAGCACCATAGATTAGCATATCTTGAGTTAATTCAGCCCCTGTTTCTTTAATTTCAACGAACTTCATAACTGTGTCTTTATCAATTACTTCTCCAAGATACTTATATCCTAATTCTTGATAGCTAGGATATTTTTCTCTAGCTTCTGTAATTAAATACTCAGCAATCATAGTACAGTGAATATTCTTAAATAGTATACCATACTTTTCAAATGTAAATTTAATATCAAATTTAGCATTATGAGCCAAAATGGGTTTATCTGATATAAGTAATAATTCTAGAATATACTTTGTAACTCTATCTTGAAGTGTACGGGTATTAATTAAATAAGTAGTCCCGTTAATTCTAAATTGAATTAACAGGATTATGTCTTCTTTGAAGTCGAAACCAGTAGTCTCAATATCATAGGAGATTGTTTCAGTTTTCTCTAAATCGTTTTGGATTTGTATTACTTCTTCAGCTGTCTCCACCATAACGAATAAATTTTCCATATTTTTCCTGCCCTTTTTTTTTCAAATGTATTCATACATTCTAATATACTATTTATATATTAATGAATTAACGGTTAATAGACTGTTAATAGACTGTTAATATACTTATTAATTCATCTGTATAGGTGTATATGGATGTATCTAATGATTATACCACAAAAAGATTCATTTGTCAAGACCCAATTCTAAAGGGGAATGTGGAGATTTAATACATTTTTTTTCAATCATAAGTCTACCACAAACACTACAATATTT
>Ga0164310_10000193_pt1 | contig 31357 bp, 55 predicted proteins | sample GuaBasSedimGuay1_FD_121795 | JGI IMG/M metagenome (GOLD analysis project Ga0164310, IMG submission 121795) | Subseafloor sediment microbial communities from Guaymas Basin, Gulf of California, Mexico - Guay1, Core 4569-9, 0-3 cm | ecosystem: Environmental > Aquatic > Marine > Hydrothermal vents... | reverse complement strand
GCCACTTTCTAAAACCTTCACATTCTATGAAAAACTTTCCTTTAAACTCTTCGCCTCTACATCTCTCAAGATTAAAACAGCTAGCACAAATATTATCTCTAATCCACAGACAGTCTTCGTAAGTAATAATGTAACTGTTAGCTTTCCAAAGATTTTTCACCTGGTTGAATCTCAGTAAACCGTAGTTGCAACACGGTGTTGAACCCCTATACCACAAGACTTTCTCATTTACACTTTTATGCCAATTTTCAATGTGCCACAGTTTTGAGTCCGCTACAAACTTGTTTTTGAAGCCTGCCATCTCCAACCGTAAACCTAAATCAACATCTTCCAGCGACTTTTTCCCGTCAAACTTCTCATCTAAACCGTTTATTTTCAGAAGAGCTTTAAGAGAAGCAGACGAACCACCGTAAAACCATCCCGCAGGTGCAGGCTTAACAATGTTACTTGCATTAACGTAATCCGCCCTGCTGTCTCTTACAATTTCACCTTCCTTGAGAAAAGTGTAGAAGTTACCTTCCTTATCGTATTCTCTGCCGTAAAATTTTTCAACGTACCGTGATGAGTGTCCTAGAAGCTTAGGTTTACCGCCTTCAAAATAGTATGTTAAACTCATAGGCCAGTATCCCTGCTCATACCAGTACCATATTCTCTCCGTCCAATTCTTCAACGGAAACATTGTACAATCATCCATGAAAACTACGAGTTCACCTTCAGCGTAAATCAACCCTTTATTTTTCTGACTACTAATGGCGCACATTCCATTCTCTAAAAATCTATTTGGAAAAGCATTAACATATTTTACTGGGAACTCGGCGTTGTTTTCAAGCCACCTTCTACGCTTCTCAGAATATAAAGCATCTACAATTATAAGTTCGAAGTTCTGAAGCTTCTGCTTATTCAACGTTTTAACCGTTGGCTCAAAAATGAAAGTATTCGGTAGTCCTACCATCGGGTAATCTTCTCTACACGTATTCATTATGATGCTAATTTCTACCATTTTACATCCGCTCCAAAACTAGTATTAAATTCTGCTTCCAGTTCACCATATATTTGTCAGGCACCAGTTTAAAGAATTCGTCAACTAAATCATCTCTGAAACGCCAACCGCCACGTTTAAGCTTTCTACGCCAATATTTTCTTGTGCGAACATTTACGTGGCCTGCAACGGTCAACGGTAGCAACTCTTTAGGTGGAAGTTGTCCTTTACGTAGTGAGAAACCTTTATGGTGTATTTCTGCTCCACTTCCACCGCCAACTACAGCTATTTGAAGAAAAATCCACTTCCTCGCAACGCGGAACATCTCATCCAAAACTTTCGGCAAATCTTCCTCGTAAATATGTTCATAGAAATCCAAGCATACCACTAGGTCGAAGCTTTTATCTTTGTACGGCCAAGGCTTTGTTGCATCATGCAGTTTAAGCCACTCTTTTTTACACTCTGGGTGATGATGTTCTAATGCGTATTTGCTGAAGTCGAACCCTTCAGCTTTAACTCCATGTTTTCTTAGGGCAGCCACGAAGCATCCTTGACCGCAACCTACGTCAAGTGCATTTTTAGGTTTGAAAAGTTTAATCCATGCTTCGGCTACTGGTTCACATCCTTCCCATATTCCACGCGGATTAAAATAACTCCACCTTTTAGTCTTCCCGTTTAAAGTCACATATAGTTTGCCGCCATGAGTACCTGCAAAATATTCTTCATCATACCATTTTTCGTTGAAGAATTCACCTACAATTTTGCCGTAGACATCGAAGTGCATTTTAGCAACTTTACGCCAAGATGTTTTTTCAGCCAGTCGCCTAGCGTTTTCTCCAAGAGTTGATGCAAGCCCCCTATCCTCGAAAACAAGATTCAAACAGTTAATCATTGCTTCAACATCGCCCTGCCTGTACTTTAATGCGTGGACACCGTCTTCAAGCTCTATAAGCCTATTATCATAGGTGCAGACAACAGGTTTACCGGCTGCTATGACACGGTGCATCGCACCGCTGGCAGAACTTACAAAGCTAGGTGTCTTATAGTTGAAGAGCAATACGTCCGATGCGGATGCATACCGATTTATCTCTTCTTCGCTTAAATATTTTCCTAGAACTATTACATTGTCCGGTTTTATTTTTCTGAGTTTTTCAGATAATTGTAGTCCGTGTTCAACCAGCAAGTCATGTATAGCACCTGAAATAATGAACAACGTGTCTTTCATCCTTCTGGCTACTTCGGCAATCTCCTCGAATCCTTTAGACTCAGCCATAAAGCCGAAACTGAAAACAATTTTCCTGTTTTTAGGCAGTGAAAGCATTTCCCTAGCTTTATCTCTAGGTAAAGGCTCGAAAAGAAGACTTCCATGAGGAATAACATATATAGGCTTATTGGTGTACGCTGAAAGATATTTTTTCGCCAAGTAGTTATGCACTATATGTGCATCATAATATCTATCTAAAGTATGGTAGTGTCTCAACATTTCTCCGACAGGCTCACGGACAACAGTGTGCCAAGTAACAACCTTATAATTACTTTTAAACCTCTCTCCAACAAGTTCATCAACGTAGGGAAATATCCCGAACTCATGTTGGCAATTATGGACAGTTATTCCTTGAACTACATAGGAATTATCCTTTTCCACTTCTAAATTATATACGTATCCGTTGAACGTGGTTACTGTTACATCCTTGACTGGATAGTAAAGATATTTTTCATCTAACCAACCAAAACTATATGGTTTTTTCTTTTTTCTTTTTTTCTTAGAATATGGATGCTCTGCCTCTAGAATTTGGTTTGCAACATGTAGATCAGCTCCTGTTACCCTAACACTTTGTTCGTACACATTTGGAATTAATCCGAGCTTTGCAAATATTAAACGGAGAGATTCACGTAGTTCAAGTGAATAAGTTGCTATACTGTAATGGTCTGTTGTCATTGAACCATCTCCTCTCCACATAGCCTTTACTAATTCACTTAGAAGATTGCGACTTAAAAATAGCATCCAAAACGGAATTTTCTTTTCTCTTGCTTTTTTCCCGAAAAGTTTTCCGAAGAAGGTGGCCAGTATTCTACTTCCATAGGTTAATGTACAACTGTTTTTTTCATATTTAAGCTCTATGTGTGGAGTTAAATTGAAGAGTTTCTTCATTATTAATATAACATCATCTATGTATTTTGTTTCGTGGATGTTGAACGTAAATCTTATGAGGCTGTTATTGCTACATCCTTCACTTAAATAATATCCTATAAGACGCATCAGTTCTTTGTTGATTTTTATGGTATTTGGAATTGGGTTTGACCTGTAATTCTTTCCTTCGATGCGATTTCCATTTAAATACCACAATTTCGGTAGCTTTATAAAGTCTGTAATTTTTATCTCTTCTAAGGATTTCTCTTTTAGACGTGGAAATAGCAAGATGTCTCCTTTCTTTATGTCCTTTGCCTTTATCCATTCCACTTTAAACACATTCCGCTTTTCTCTATAGCTTTCATATCCCCTCTGATAAAAAGATTTCATAAATCTCTGTAGATGTCTGCTTTTCCAATGGTATCGTATAGCTAATATCGGATGTTCAGGTGTTAAGGATATTGTTTTACTACTATGAGTTATCTTTAGAACAATCAAAGGGCCACTATATTGTCTTTTAAAAACATGTTTTACTCGCCTAGGTTCACCAGTATGACTAATAACCATATCCCCTACTCTAACTTCTCTAATAGGAATTAACCCTCTACTTGTCATAATTCTAGTATCTCCTGGGAAACAATGTATCATTGCATCGGGCTCCGCATGGTACATGTGCCTTACAACTTTGACTGGGAACAGTTTTTCCATTTCGCTTGAAAGAAACCTCGTATATGTGGCTATTCCACACTTCTCTTTTACGCTTGAAACATAGGTGACATGTGTAGGCGGCTTTTTATGTTTTACCTCTGTAACCGTTATTTCTGGAGGTTTCGGCACAACTGTCGGTTCAGGATAAACAATCAAAACATTGTTCTCTTCAAGTAGGTCTCTGAGCTGTTTATCTTTCATGGAGAAAACCTTTATTTCATGGTCTCCGAAGTCCTCAAACTTTATTTTAACTCTTACAGGGTCCCAAGGGTTTTCAACACTTCCCTTGAGCTGAACATTTAATATTAGCTCCGCTTTACCATCCTTATTTATTATTACGAGAACCATGTTGATTCCTCTCCCAAACTAAAATTAACATTCTAATCACACTATCCATACTTGTATGTTGTTCTTTTTTCTTTATTTCTTCAAGCTTCTTTTTGACGTGTTCACTTACTCGGACGTAGGGCATGACAACCGCCAATAAACTATTAGTGTTCATTAAATATTTTAATGTTTTCTCAACATTTTAAGTTTAGAAGACAATAGGAGGTTGAGTGTTTTGCCTCTTACACGTGAACAAATCATGGAGAGACTTGAATATAAATCTCTTTCTCTGACTACTAGTAGGCAAAACTTCTTTTCGTCAGACGTGCCTGAGAAAGTGATAAGGTACATTGTTGCTATTTTTATTATCGGTGATGGAGAAGCGAGTAGGACGGTTGACATTGAGAAGGTTAAGGAAGACGACACGTACGATATGATTTTCAATGATGTTCCAATAGCTCCTTCAGATGTACGTCCAATACCTCCAAGCTATGATATTGAGAATCCGATAATCAAGCTTAACGGTGGAACAAATCTCTCAGCGGTAGCCAGTGGAGGAACTCCCAAAGTCACTGTAATCTATTGGGATAACGAGATTGGATAGGAGGTTTGAAAATGGATAATGTTGGTATAAAACCTATAACTGAAAAATTCCTACAGAACAACTACCTATTTGCATTGGAGTTTAGAGAAGGCTTTGTTTTCGGCAGAGTTATTCGTAGAAGAATTTGCCACTATAAGCCGTATCCGTTGATTGATACTGATGGTACTGCGGTTGATATTTCACCTGGAGGACATCAAGCGGAGTTGAGCTTAGTTGATCCACGGAACACGTCGAAAGAGATTCTTTATTTGGATACTACGACTAAGGCTGGGTTTGCTTGGATTATGCATGGTTCAATAGGTATTAAGCCGCAGTACATTTACATGTATCCGAGGTTTCCAAGCGGCCAAGATATTCCAGGAAAGTTTCCGTATCTAGATGCGATACATCCAAGCGACGGAGACAATCTCGGCTATGTTAGTGGACTTGAATCTCCCTATGAGCAACCTACGGACTTCGTAGAATACATTATACCGCCACTTGAGAAGATAGGCTTCGAGTTTTACAATAAAGATCCGAACTGGAGTCATCAACCTGTGCTGAACATATTGTTTGCAATATACTTTTTCCAGGTTCTTAGACCTGAGAGGCATGCGAAACTTATATCTGATATTGCGACTAGAAGGGTTCCGGCTGCGTTTTTCACGGTTGGTTTCGGAGACCAGCCGATTGAACTGGGAGACAGGTTGGCAACGGATTGGAATATTATGCCGATGAGGTTGGATGAGGCTGCTGAGCTGGGAGAAAGGAGATAGGAGGTTTTTAGTTGAGCTATCAGGCGATTATTGCTCAGTGGCTTGCAGAAGGAAAACAGGTAGGATTCGTAAAAAAGATGCAGACAGCGTCGATAACTGTATCGGCGGACAGTGATAAAAGCATTTACAAGGACGTAGGTGAAATTATAGCTTTGCCATGTTTTTTTCTTTTTGACAGCGAGAAGATGGGCATTGAACTTATAATTGACGATGTAGATACTGAAAAATTCTATACGGCTGAGAGGCTTTACAGTTTAGGTTTAATCGAGTACAACGGGTTTATTTGGTGCAGTAGATATGAGTCTGCGAGTAATCGATACGCTATTAGTATTGCCACTACGCCGAAAAGCGTGGAATCATTTGAACTAAAGGTAATTAACACGGATACTGCTTCTTCGCATACAATTATAAGTTATATTGCTAATTTCGGCAAGGTGATTGCTACACCTGAAATGACAACCTACGAGCTTCTTAAAGGACTGTACGAGAAACTGCCTATAGTTGTTCCTCCGCCTAAAGTGGAAGTAGTTCCTCCACCTCCTCCTCCGCCACCACCGAAACCAACGCTACCGGCAATCAAACTGAAACCTGAGAAATATGTTCGTACGAGGAAGAGAGGTGTTGTGGAGGGTTAAAATGTGGTGTTTGCGGGAATAGACCATCCATCGATTCCCTACGACTATATAATTTTTAAGTCTAACAATACTTTTTACGCTGTGGGAACTAAGCCTGGATATTTAGACTTCTATGAAACAACTAAAGCTAAAGTGATAAACGCTATATTGGCTAAATATCCGACGTTTACAGGAACAATCTACGATAAAGAAGCCAATGAAGTAAGGAGCTATGATAACGGCGTGTTAATAACGACGTTTCCAGTAATAAAACAATCACCACAGCAACCAACATCGTACATTATTTTTAAGGACGGCGACTATATATGTGCTAAGAACGGTTCAACAGGTAAAATAGACTATAGAGACACAGACGCGGCGACCGTGATACAGAATGCGATAAATGCTATTATGAGTGACCAAGTTGGCGGTAAGATTTTTGTTAGGCGTGGAACCTATGAACTTTCATCACCAATAGTGATAGATGAACTCGGTTACGGTTATGTTCCTATCATTATTGAAGGAGAAGGTCGCGCCTATTATCTTAAGACAGGTTTGTATCGTGGAACAGTCTTTAAATGTGCAACTGATGTCGATGCAATAAAGGCAACAACAAAAGGTGCACAACTTTTTCTAAGAGATTTGAAAATAGAACTCGATGGCGGAAACGGAATAGTTATGGGTGCTACTGATGTTGCAGGATTGTATGGGGGAGAAATACGAAACATAGAAATTGTCAATGTTGCATCAGGAAAATATGGTATAAGGTTAATAAATCCAAGCTATTTCACATTAGATAATGTTTTAGTGTTCAAAAGTAGTGGAACAGGTGTTTTATTTGAAAATGACCACTCATCTGTGAATTTCGGTGAAGGTGTTGTAACAAATCTAAACATAGAAGCTTTGGACGGAATAGGTTTACACGTAAAAGGAACTCAACACAAATTTAATATTTGCACATTTCTTGGGACAAAAATAATTGGAAATGAAGTTGCAACAGGTATAAAACTTGAGGGAACAACAAACGGCGGCGTAGCCCACTTAAAATTCTTTGGCGGAATGCTCGAATCACTTGATGTAGGTATAGACATGTATGCAGGTTCAGGACAACTTGTAGAAAACTGCTACTTCTACGGATTTAGATTTACAAACATCGTCAGCTATGGAATTAAAGCAGGGAACAACAGTATACACAATATTTTTGTCGGATGTAAAATGATTAATCCTTCAGACTATAGTGCCGTGCCGATCGATGATGCATATTATAACTATAATATTTTTAGAGATATTTTTGTTGGAGCTGGCTTTACTGACCCAAACTTTAGAACTGAAAGCATAGTTTCAGGGTATAAAGCATATTTTTACCATACATTTAAGAAGACAGGAGCTGGTGTTCCAGTTGGGACTGACAATGCTTATGGAAGTGCTCAGAAAATTACCACGAAATCGGGGATAGTACTGTGGTTTAATTTAAGAATAAATGTTGGTGGAACATTTGCAACAGAGGAGACAGTAACGGTAAAAGTTGAGGCTGTATTCGCAGATGGTACAACTAGGTCTATTGAGAAAGCATATACTGCAACTGCAAGCGAATGGTTAACTACAGATGAACTTTATACATTGTTTTTAGGGGACAATACAATAAGGTATTTAAATGTTTATGCCAAAAGTGACCAAGCATCTACATCAGTTACTGTAGACGTAGACGTATTCGGAGCATGCTAACTTTATATTGGTTGGATTTTACTGGGAGGCGGAAGTGTGTTAAATTGTTGGAGGTTGCATAAATGAGTTTTGGTCCGTTTGACTATGGTAGGATGGTTAAGTTGGAGGTTCTTTCGGAGAAAAGTGATGTAACTGTGCCGGCGGGTGAAAGCGTGTATTTGCCTAGTGAGAACGGTGTTGACATCAGTGGGTACAAGTTTAAGACTATTAGTTTCTACGCTGACTATGCTTTAAACTACGTTGTTGAGGTTAGTGACGACGGAACTTTCACAGATTACCCGCAGTATTATCCTTCGTCGGGGTCTGAGAGCCTTACAGCTAATCAACTTGAAACTTTAAGTTTCGAGGAAGACTTTAAATATGTAAGGGTTAAAGTTAGTAATCCTGATACCTCTGACCATTCGGTTAAAAAATTTAGAATTAAAGGTAGAAGGCTATGACAAGAATAGATTTACCTATCGTAGGCAAACTAAAATTAACAGATTACCTAGATGCCAACCGTATATTGATAAGAGGTGTAGAAGTTATTACAACTGATAGAGAGTTAATTGTTCCCGCTGATAAAAGCATTCTTGAGAGAGCGTATTCTGGTACCCTTAAAACTGTAACCGAAACAACCGCTACTTTAAAGGATAGCTGTGGACCAACAGGTAATAAAAAAGTATTTTATCCGCTTGGTATAAGAATTTACGGCAACAACCCTACGGGTTCCGGTGTTACGTTAACAGTAGAGCCACGTTTATATCACAGTGATGGTTCCGAATCTCCGCTTACCTCGTTTGACGTTGCTGAAGGTAATACTAAAACCGTAGACTATGTAGTGGCAGATATTCAGAGTGAGTTTAAAGATGATGTAGCTGTGGTTGAGGTTCGCCTCTATGCTTATTGTAGTGCGACTCCCGCCGAAGGCAAGGAACCTGAGGTTAGGTTTATGTTGGTTTCTGGAATTCAATTCTAAGAGGTAGGAGGTTTTAAGCATGGTTAGGTTAGCTTTTTGGCGTAAAAAGATACCTGTAATGTGGATAGTTGAAGGTAACCAAGAAATACCGATAGAGTACGATTATGGTAGAATTCCAAAAATAATTGACAAGGCTATTAAGTTAATTATTAGAAGGGAAAACAGAAAACAGAAAATAAATAGAGAGATGAAAAAACTGTTAAAAAAGATAAGGGACAAACAATTTCCTTTAATATTTTAGAGAGGTTGATGATTCTTGATATCATAGTGACATTGTTCATTTTAATCTAGTTAGGTGAAATAGTGATGTCTTATCAGATGTTTGAGGAGGAAGTATTAGAACTTGTTAAAGGTTTAGAAGTTGTGCAGGAGAGAGAAATAAGATATAAGCCGTTTATACAGGTGTTGTCTGAGCCTGTAAACGTATTGCATTGCGATGAGGCTTATTCAAAACCTGCATTTGACGGTCTTACTGGAAGTTGGGCTTACGTTGTTGCTAGGAGAGGAAGTCCAAGGGCGTCTAGAAAATATAGTTGTAGAATAGGGCCTATGCCTATTCCAAATGCTCCTATAAAGATTTTTGAAGACAAGAAACTTGTAGGTGAAGTTAGAACAGATAGAAACGGTGTTGCAATCGTTGAGTTTAGAACCGGAGAACCGTACAAGAAAAAATATACAGTAACCTTACTTCCTGCACCTGCACCGCTATCAAATCCACTACAGGAAAGTGTTGCAGTCACTATATGGTTTGTGAAATGTTTTGTCCGCAACTTGACGGATAGATGGTGGAGATTTGTAGGTAGAGGATTCAACGAGTCACCGCCACAAGTGTTTTGGAATCCGAAAAAGAATCCAAAAGCAGGTTTACATACAATAGGTTTATCTGCACCCTATGGAACACAGATGTTTGCAGATATTGTTCCAATATTCGGCGATAAAGAAATATTTTTAGAATATGCAAGTTCAGCGGCATGTAACACAGTTGACCCATGGCCTCCATGGGAAGTATGTTTAGAAGCAAGAAAGAAAACATGGTGGGAGTATCGGGTTGAAGCTTTTAACGGCGTAAATAAACAGACAGTTAAAGGCAACATAAACATTGATAGACGTTTAAAAGTATATTTCACAGCGGATAAAATAAGAGGAGAAGTTGTAAGGTCACCTGAAGCAAAAACATAACATTGGAGGGGGTTGATATGAGTAAACTCGAATATTTCTCAAGTATAGTGAATACTTTAATTTTCGCTGTTATCTATGGTTGGATGGAAGCTAAAGGAGTGGTGCGTGACGTTGAGATAATAAGTAAAGTGATTTTCTTAGGTTTCAAGGTTTACCATTTGTTTCCGATGTTTATTCTCGCTATTATTGTTTGCGGTGCTCCTTTCTGGGATGATTTGATTTACAGGTTGAATCCGGTGGTTGAAAAGTTTAGGACATTTGTTCTCATGTGGACTAACATTTTACTTTTTGCATTGGTTGAAGACATATTTTACTTTGTGTTCTGCGAAATACCGATTAAACCTGAAGACTGGACAGCGAGATGGGGATACTTCAACATCGGTTTCACAGTAATACCTTACTGGTACGTGGTTTCAACGGTTACCTTGATTTTCCTCTATCTATATGTTTTCCACCGGTAACGTGAAGTTCATTTTAAAAATAGTTTCTTAATTTATTTTGATAGAGATGTTCTAAAGGGTTTCAATGGAAGGCTGAAAGTTGAGTTTCGGACCTATTGATTACGGTCGTCTACGTAAAAAAATACTGCCTGATGTATTAGCTGAGGGTACTGTAATCGCCGATGGCAGTGAACAAGATATATTAAAGGTGGAGAGTAATGAATGCTTCCAAGTTGAAGGCTATATAGATTTAAGTCCGTTAGAGGAAGGTGACACAGTAATTATAAGATATTATATTAAGATTAAAAGTGGCGGTGAATTTGGTAAGTATGCTGAGGAAACTTATACTGGTGTACAGTCTTCCCCGATACTGTATATTGGAAAGAAAGTTGCGAAATACGGTATTAAAATTACCCTTCAACAAACAGCGGGTGAATTTAAAAGTTTTGATTACCAATTTTTTAGTATAGGAGGGTGAAACGTGAAGAGAGTTCTTCCACCCGAAATATATTGTCCTAAATGTGGCAAAATAATTAAAATAACTGAGATAACAGATCCGTTTGAAAAGGAAGTTTTAAGTGAAAAAGGATATTTGACGGGTGGACGTGGAACATGTGAATGTGGAGTAGTATGTGCTCTAGGAGTTAGACCTATGCCTAAATCACCCACATACGTTTTAATGTTCGACATATATGTTAAAAAGTAAAATTGAAATTAACTAAAATATTGTAAGTTATTAGAGGTGTTGTGGGAAATGCCAGATTTTCCACGTACTGCTACGGCAGCAGAAGTTTGGTCTTACGGTACAAGAACATTGACAGGATTTACAGGTCAACCGAGAACTGATTTACTTGGTGAAGATGCAGACTTCGAATCTGGCACTGGGACAAGGAAAGCTAGAATTGATAGGTTGGCAAACATGGAGTCGCAGCAGACACCTGAAGAGGGAACCGCAAGCTTCGCTGCAAGTGACACATATCCTAAAACCGTGACAATAATAGATACAAGTGGTAAAGCTTACGCAGGAAAACAACACGTAGTTGAAGGTTACATTGATTTATCGGAGCTTGCAGACGGTGAAAGCATAAAAGTAACATACTATGTTAGCATTGTCGACCCAGTAGACTATAAGAAGTACGCTGAAGAAACATATAGTGATGCTCAATCATTGCCAATGCTCTTTCTAACAACTAAACCTGCCCGCTACGGTATTAAAATAGAATTAACAATGGACTCTGCACCTAGTGCTGATAGAAGCTTTAAATACCAGTTGTTCCAGAAGGTAATTGAATGATAAAGTGGAAAGACCCACAAACAGGTAAAATATGGTATCGTAAAGGTGAATGCAATCATTGCGGAGCCTGCTGTGTAACTACTTGTCCATATCTTAAGATAGTTGCACTCAGAGATATCAAAGCTGGAGAAGAGTTTAAGGGAGTAGGTAAAGACTCTGGTAACATTATTTTTCTATGCGAGGTTTTCGATAAAGATGTAACGGTTAACACAGGCTGCGTAAGAGGATGTACGCTTAAAACAAGATTGGAGTTTCCGAGAAGTCCGTTAAGTACACCGAAGTGTTGCAGTTTTTATTGGGTTGATGAGGAAGGAAACCTATGGGAAAGAGAAAAACAAAACTACGCAAAAGGAGTATTAAAGTAGACCCAACGTATTATCTGACTAATCAAGGTACTGGTTACACCAGTTTATGGAAACTGGTTGAAACAGCACCAGCAGAAGCAGATGATACAACAACTGTAACAGCAGGTAAGAATGACAGCGGATACTGGAAGGTTATACCTGGAACAGATAACGATGTTGTTCTCACAGATTTACCTACTGATTTCGACAAGTACGGATGGCGTTCAGAGAAACCTTTGAACGGAGATTTTGATGTTGGTGATTGGGCTTTCCATGTTACGATTGTAACTGGAAAATATGTTGTCGGTCAAATTGATATCTATGGCAGGCTTTGGAAATCCGCTAATGCAGATGGTTCCGGTGCCGTTGCCATTACAGACTGGTTTTCAATAGCTTCTATAAGTTCGCCGAGCGCCAACACCGTTTATAATGTTAGTGGAACTGTGAGTTTAGCTGCCTTTAGCCTTTCAAACGAATATTTGTTTGTTGAATATGCTATTGGTGTTCCCGCTGGCTCCGAATGCAGTAGTGCAACAGGATGTCAAATGACTTTTCGATGTAATGAAGGTGATAATCAAAAAATTGTTACAACTGCTTTTACCCCTGCAGTTACCGTAAATATTGTTGCTATGGAGTTTCCAATGAACTATTTGGCAGGTAGTCCAAAAGAACTTATAAGTAGCGTTACAGGTGCAACATATACTAAGACGGCTAAAAGCCTACCTGAATATCACTTAAAGAAGGGAACTGCACAAGAATTGAGGTCAAAGTGGGAGTAAAATAACATATATGTGTGGCTTCCTCTAAGCGTCATAACTAAAATTTAAAAGTTTCTTCTACATAGTTATTTTTTAGGTGTGTTAAAATGCAAAGCGAAGAAGAAGTTGAGGAAGGTTTTAAGTTTGATAAGGAGAAGGCTAAGGTCTTGTTTCAACTGATTATAACAGTGTACGCTATCTATTTGTTCATTGACACGGGGAGCTTAATTGAAATCGTGGGTTTAATAGGTACTTTGCTTGGAATTTTAGCAAGGACATTTCTACCGTACATTAGGAAGGTTTTACAAGGTAAGTTGCCACCTTACATCGACATCAAATATATTAGCAGCGGTACAATAAGCTTCATAACTCTAGCATACATAGCGAAAATCTTGATTCCAAGTATCGCACCGTATCTATCAGCCCTAATAGTTTTCCTAACAATGTTCTTTATGGCCATAGGAATAAACTCAATCTACAACGAAGTCATAAAATGGGGTAACGGCGTGTCAAAAAACGAGCAAGAAGCAATAGCAAAAATCATTTCTTTACTTGAACAGTTAGGCTATGAAATAGCGAAGAAAGAAGAGGTTCCAAGTGAAGAAGAGTTTTTTGGTTCGGAGGTTTCAGGGTAGCGTTGAGATTTTGTTACAAATGTAACAAAAAACAAAATTAAAAACCTATTTTGAAATAGGTTTAATTGGTGGTGGCAATGGAAGAAGGAATTAAAATTCCAAGTCTTGAGGAAAAACTTATCACCCGGAAACTGTTGATTGTTACGTGTGGTACTACTGCTAGTTTACATTTTCTTCGCGGTATTTTTGAGAAGCAGCCTCAAATTGCTTTGGAAAACGAGTTTATGATTGTTGAGACGAGTAGGGATCAGTTTACTATTGCTGTTAAAGCTATTTCAGCATGTTATTATGCTGCGTATCGGAAATCTGTTGGGAAAGATATTGAGCGGCCTAAAGGTACACCTTACAGTATTTTCCAACATAAGTTGATTAAGAACAGTGTTCTCTTAGCTGAGGGTGGAGGTGGAGCTACTCCTGAAACTGGGTTGCGATACTACAATGAGCAGAGCAACAAGGTTCTACAGAAAATTGAGGAAATTGTTCGACCTGAAAGCGGGGAAGGCTGCTATGGTATAATGGTTCTCGGTTGCAGTGGGAAAGGGACAGCTACACTTGTTGCACCCGCCCTTATAAACGATATTTTAGGTTCAACAGTGCTTCCAGCACCGATAGGTGTAATAACTTTGCCTTTCAGATTCGCTAAGACAGGTGTAGATAATGCTAAGATGACCATAGATTACATTGTTGACAACGGGATACCGGTGGTTCTCTGCGACTACGCGCATGCATATCACATGTACTGGTATTTGAAAGGGGAAAAAATAAAAATGATCCCGATTAACAAAGCTTACAATGCTGTTGTAGATGCTTTAGCAACCGTGTTATCGGTTTTAATTGAAGCGTTAAACTACGGACAATACACTTTGCCGCCTATAGATTGGAGTGATTTAACCTCGACGCTGTATGATAAAGGTCTTGCAGGAACTATAAGCTACAGTTATCAAAGAACACTAGAAGATTTTGCAGCTAAATGGAGACATGACCTAGACAACCTCTTATTATTTAAAACTAAGTCGCCGCCGAAGAAAACAAATGTACTAACAATTATGAAGGCTGGAGCGGGAATACCTCTCGACATAGGTGAACAAATCTACAAGTATTTCCGCTATGTTTGGCACGCTGAGAAACATTTAACACCATTGTTAAGTATGGGTGAGGGATTCACATTGGCCAACATTATCTTCGGTTTTGATCCACGTGACGTGGACCCTGAACTTAAAGAGATGGGTTTAACATGGCTTGAAAAAATAAGAGGGGTGTAAATTGTCTGAGAAAGGACACATCAGTACTTTCGGTTTATGTTTAATGTCCTCGCATTTTTCTCTCGTTGCCTACTGGATATTGTCGGGGAAAGGAGACACATCGCTCTACACATTGATATTTGCAACCGGAATGATAACAATATTTACTTTAACAGCCACCAGAAACAATCCTCAAAAAATGTTCCTGGGAACCGTGGCAACAGGGATATCAACATTCATCGCATCCGTAATGCTATGCCCAATGTTCCCAATATATGAATCAGTATTCAAATGGTGCATCCAAGTAGCATTCACACTTGGAACCCTTCGATCTGGACTTAAAAAACTAATGACCGTCGAAGAATTTGCAATGAAAAACTTCATATATTGTACGATGACATTGGCGTTGAATCTAGCTTATGCCCTGATATATACATAGTATCTGGGTCCACCAATACTCTTTTAGGGCGCCCTCCTAGCCACGTGGTACCCCTTGGTCCTCCCCTCGTTGCCGCAGACAGATGACCCTAGAGGGGTGTGATGTTTGCGGTGCCACTTATGTGGTGAAAGACCCAGAATCTAGGTTTTGATGAAAGTGAAAGGCATCGTAGTTTATTTGGATGATGAAACCTATGAGCTTCTCAGAAGTCTTAAGAAGCAGGGTAAGATTAGAAGTTTAAGTGAACTTATAAGAAGTATAATAGTGCTTTACCTATATGGTACCCCTATTCATGGAACCGTGCAGCAGGTTGTCGCTGAAGAAACAGTTGTCAAAAGAAAATTCTTAAAGAAAATTAAGATCGAAATTGAACCGGAGAAAAAGGAAACAGTGGAAATATGGCGGAAACTACAAAAAGAGATAAAACCTATTCTCGCTAAGAGAAGGGTTGACTAATTTTGTTACAAATGTAACAAAGAATCTTTAAATATTGTAAATATTGTATTGTAAATATTGGTGGTATGTATGTCTAAGCCGAGGTTTGTTCATACAATTAGCTTAACGGAGGAGGAGGAAAGACTTTTACGGAAAGCTGCAAAAAAGTATGGGGGAATAAAAAAGGCAATAGTTCGTGGGTTGTTTCTTTTAGTAGAAAAGGAAAAGAAGTTGAAGCAAGGTGATAAATATGAAAACTGTATGTTTTAGATGTGGTGAAATTTTCAGTATAGGAGAACAATGTGAAAAATGCGGATGGCAAATATGTCCTCATTGTGGAGCATGCCTCTGTTCTCTAAGTCCTCGGGAACAATTCGTGGCAATTGCGGTTTGGCTAAGTACAACTTCAATTTTCGTTGAAACCCCAACAAAAGAGACTTGGAATAAATGGTATAACAAACTGAAAGAACTAAAACAAACACTAGAAGCAAAATAACTAACGTACCTTAAAAAATTTATATTTTTTAACCTATCTATACGTGGTGGTAAATATGGCGGTTGAGGTACAAATTTTCGAAAAAGGATTTACTCTTCCAGGAAATAAACTAACAATAGATATGACGCCTAAAGAACCTAGTGTAGGTGAGCCAGTAACTTTCTACGGCAGATTTACTTTCTGTGGTCTACCAAATTTCTTTGTAATAATGCGGCTTGTAATAAAGGGTCCAGAATCACGGTGGAAATTTATTGTAACAGACTTGGAAGGAAATTTCAGCTATACTACAAGATTTAAAAAGGCAGGTGAATATTGGGCTCAAATAGATGACATAAAAAACTGGTCTAAAAGAATTTATTTCACAGTAAAGTAAAGCTAGTGTAACATATCGTATACGATGTTTAAGGTCGCATTTAAAGGTTGATCAACTATTTAAAGTTTTGAGGTGATATTATGACAGTAGTTTATTGTTCTCGAGAAGATTGTAAATTTAATAAAGATAAAAAATGTATTAAGGAAGAAATTCATCTTTCTACTCCTACTTACAGAGCGCTTCATATTTACTGTTTAGATTTCGAAAAGAAAGAAGATGATTAAAATGTTAAAGAAGGTGGAGTTGTTAAAATAGCTTGGTGGTGTGGATCTTGGAGGAAGCTGTTGTTTTAAGGTCGTTTGAGGTTGATATTCTTAATAGGTTTAAGACTTGGGGTTTACTGAGGACTTCACCTAAAGGTGAATGGATACGTGGCCATCTCCTTGATGTAGGTGAAGATTATCCTTATAGGATGTGGAAGCTCTACTCTAAGTTTTGTGAAGTTTTGGGTCAGGATCCAGGAACATATCAAAACTTCAAAACCTACATATATTTGCTGAAAAGACTAGGTCTAATATACCCAGTGAGAAGGGAAGTAACGAATAGAGGTTTTCCCAAAACATTTTATGCAGTGGTTCCCAGCAAGGAACTTGACCCTGCTTGGACCCGACCCCTACAAACACTATACCCTAAAACAGACTGGAAAATCCCAGAACAAAAAACACTATACAGACTCAAATACCGGAAAAAACGCCATACACCTCCCCCCTAGTTTTACAGCAATTTCCGATAAAACTTTTTAAAAATCTTTCGGTTCTTCTAATATTATAGGGGAAAAATATGAAGTGTAAAGAATGCGGCCTTAAATTTGAAAGTAAAGAGGCCTTAGAAGAACATGTAAAGGTTGTACACGGTAATCCCTTTATCCCTGAAAGACATATTCCAGGATACGTTAAACCAAAAGTAAGGATCCTCAATGTTATGATCAACAATAAAGAAGTAAAGATCCTAGTAAAAAACGGTATAGGCTACATACTGGAAAAATAACCTAGTTTTATGTTTAAAGCTCTATATTCTAGCTCTTATTTTCCTAGATCAAACCTAAAAAAGAAAATTTTATTTCTTGGCAAGGGGTTAAAAATAGTATTTTTTCATTTGCGATTTATGACTATAAACCGAAAAAGATTTATATGTTATTAACTATTTTTTATTTGAAGCTTCGCGCCGCGCAGCCTTGCCGGCCTTTTGAGTAGAAGTCGAAGCTTCAAAAGGTTTGGTGGTGGTTTGTTTGGAAAGTGAAGAAAAACAACAAAATGCTAGGTTTAGGTTTTCTATTGATGGTGTTGTTTTTAAGTCGTTAATGCAATATGTCGGTAAGTTTGATGTCGATACACCTACTTTTATTGTTTCCAGTGAAGGAATTAAGTTAAGTGCTATGGACCCAACTCATGTTATGGCCTTGTATCTTAACATTGACTACTATGCTTTTGAAGAGTTTGAAGTAACTAAAGAGGGCCCCTTATGCATTGACATAACTAAGCTAAACAAGATTTTAAGAGCTTACAAAAAACCTAAACGTAAAAGAGAATACCCGGACCCAATAGGTTTGGAAAGTGACGGCCAAAAATTAAAAGTTAGTTTCCAAGGTCAAATATATGAGTTACACATACTTGATCTTGGAAGCGACATAGATGTTCCGGAGCCAGCAATTGATCGCTGGGATTGTGAAGCCGTAATAAACATTAAAAGCTTAAGGAAAGCCGTTAAAATGGCTAGTGAATTTTCTGATGTCATTAAAATTGAAGCAAACGCTGATCAGCTAATAATTTCAGCTACAAACTATGAAGGAGAAAAATTCACTAAAGTTTATGATCGCTATGATAGTGAGGATCTAATAGATTTTTCTAGTGATAGTGAGGTTAAAAGCTATTACACCGCCGAGCTACTTAGTAAAGTTTTAAGTCTAACATTATGTGAATATCCAAAAATCAGCCTTAGACATGAAAACCCCCTTATGGTTGAATATCCAATCGATAACATTGAGGTAAAAGCATACTTGGCCCCTAGAGTAGGTGAAGACTATGAGCCAAATAATGAAAGTGAAACACAAGAAGACATTGAGGACCAAAACCAACAAGAAGTAAGTGAAGTTTCAGAAATAGAAACACAAGAACATGAGGAAATACCACAAGAAGATCAAGAAGTAAATGAACATGAGGAAATAGTTGAAAGTGTTGAAGTAAGTGAAAAAGAAGAAACTGAGGAAACACAAGAAGAAATAGCTGAAAGTGAAGTTTCAAATAATGAAGTAAGTAAAACTAGTGTTTCAGAGATAAACATTGATTTTGAAGGTTTTACTTATGTACTTATTGCTTTTGGGGCAAAATGGAAAGCCAACAGCTTAAGAGACTTACCTAGCAACATTAACGGCCAAGTGTGGAAAAACGAAAACGGCCGGCCTATACGTATAATTTAACCTATTTTTCCTTTATTTTTATGTTCTTGTGAATTCACAAGATTTATATAGATTAAAGTACTAGTTTTATATGGTGATCCTAAAAATGAAATTGGAAATTGGGAATAAACTAACGCCTACAATACTATTCAGCATTCGTAGAGCAGTAACCTCAGAAGAGAGACGTGGTTTTTTCACTATTGGGCGATTGTACAAGGGATATATCGGTGTTTACTTTAGCATAAGGAAACTAGTAGTAACACTATGGTTAAGGGTCCCTTTAAACTTCAAATTCAATAAAATCTTTGCGGTGGCCTAAATGGAAAGAAACAAGAAGTACTGGAAGATCTTGAAGTACTTGCTACAGGGTAGGATTTGGTGGGATGGTAAACGATTTAGGGTAGATAAGTATCCTAGCTTCTTAGCTCCAGAAAGCTGGGTCCTAGAGCAAATAGTTTTACTTTGTCAGCTCAAAAAGCTTCCAATTCCTAATTTTTTGTTTTCTTGTCGTGAAAGTGTTGTTTCACGCTAAACTTGATTTTGTTACAAATGTAACAAAATTTGGGATTTTAGTTATTTCTTTTGAAACCACAAGATTTATATAGGTTTATGATTAAGTAGTATTGGGGACCTGCAGGGTTTAGGCCTGTGGGGATGAGACTAACCCGGAAGGGTGGCGGAAGCCTTGGCGGAAGCCGAAATAATTAAAGCAATAGAGTACATTCAAGAGCGGGAGAAAAATCTCAGCAGATACAGCGACAAGCTAAGGCAGGCATGGATTACGATTAGTGATATTTTCGGTAAAGCTAAGTATTGCCGTATTTGCGGTCAAAGCAAAGGTGTACATCCAGACAAGCACCCAGAAGTAAAAAAGTACGGTGAACATGAATTTCAGCCGAAAATAGAGGTTTCAATCGACATCATTGATTCAAAGCCTTTTTACAGCGGTGAGGGAAGTAACTACTACTTAGCAGTAGTGGATCATTACCTAAAAATTGTGGAGCTGTCAAAGGACGTGGAACCAGCTACATTACACACTTTTTACAAGTATACATGGCCTATATGGGGCGCTCCAAGATGGCTGTTAAAGCAACTTACAAAATCAGGGCGATTACTGGGATTTCTACAATACGTAGCAAAAACACTGAAAAAAATGGAAAAAGAGTACGGTGAGGTCGCTGATCTCGCGGAGAAACTGGCTAAAGCGTTGCAACCTATGTGGCCTCCTAAGTCTCCAAGCGAAATAATACCTTAATCCATTTTTATTTTGTTGCAAAGGGCAAGTCTAAACGGCTTGCCCGCAACAAAACGAAAGGTGAGTAAAATGGAAAGCAGCTTAAAAGCAGCTAAACAAATATTCCCACATCGCTGCCCTGATTGCGGGCGGGAATACTTTACACGGGGTTGGTATGATATATTGCTATGTGAGGATTACGTGGTTATTCGCAGTTGCAACAAAAAACTGCCCTTGGTCATAAAGGGCAGCGAACACATCATTGAACTCAAGGGGGGTAAACATAGTGTTGTTTACCCCTCAGACAGCGAAATCATCATTGATGACGGTTCAAGACGAAACAAACGCATCTACCACATCAAATTCTATCAGGGCACACTATACTCTAGATACGGCGTACAAATCCCATAACCTTTATTTTTTCCTTCCAAACCCAAGAGCCAGAAGCTCTTGGGGGAAGGGTGTGGATGTCGCCCGGAAACGGGGGTTCAATTCCTCCACGCGGGTCCCGTACCCGCAGGGGCTGGTCTTCCCAACCCCATCGGGGTGGTGAAATTGGAGTTTAAAAATGGTAAAATATATTTTGGATTTCACGAAACGGCGTGGTCAAGGAGAACCAGTGGGTTTCCCATTTGGGGAATCAAGGAAACAGAAACAGGCTACAAAGTACAGCAAATAGCAGAGACACAGAAAAAACCGTTTTCCATTGATTACGATGATTTCTTGTGTATTATCCGGTATTACGAAAGCTTCAAAGGCTATGTAACATTGTACATTTATTACGTTGACAACAGCGAACTTAAAGAAGTTACTGTTGACGAAAAAGAGAATTTCAATGTTCCAGGACATGTCCCATTGGAAATTGTCGTTGTTATTCAACGTCTCGCTGGAATACTGATGTCAGTACATTATAGCGACATCGATGGACTTAGCATTTAGGTGGTTGACATGAAAATTGAAGTAGAGATCAGTGATGATGAAGTAAAAAAACTTGTCAGGGAACTTCTGATCAGAAAGATCTACGATTACATTGATTACAGAACGCCTGTTCAGAGTTTGACCATGAAAATTCTTACGGACGAAGTAAAAAAACACATAAAAAGGCATGTGAACGACTACCTCAAGCAAGTAAACATACATTACATCATTGAGCAAGTTGTCCAAAAATATTTAGAAGTCGCTGATCTCGAAGAAATAGTTACAAAGGTAGTGTTACAAAAACTCAAAAAACTTTAACTTTTTATTTTTAACTTGTTTTGAGGTGGTTTACATGTCTTTAGATCAGCTTGCTAATTCTAGGGTTTTAACTCCTAGAGAATATAATTTCTTTAAGGACTGCATGGATTTTTATGCTACTGAGATGGAAGACTACTTTGAGAAGCTGAGCTTCAAGGAACAGGTTAAACTGATGTTAAGAACCTGTCCAACTAAATGCAATATTTGCAAAATTGTTTTAAAGTGGATTGAATCCAAGTGATAGATATGGTTAGTTTTGAGGTTTTAAGACAGCTTATTGACTTTCAGCGTAAAGTAGATCAGCAGAAGTCTAGGGTTTTTAAGGGTGCCTGGGAATATCAGGAGGTTAAGGATCTTCTTAAACCGTGGGAGCTTAACGACCTGCTGCAAAGAGGTTTCATCATTAGGGTTTATGAATCTAATAGGTACAGGGCCTATAAAGTAAATGTGGATAAGGTTTCAGAGTATTTGTCTAGGTTTGAGAAGCCTAAAACGGAAAAACTAGAGATTCCAGAGGATCTTTTCGATGTTATTGAGGGTTTCGACGACATCAAGGAATTCATAAAGATGAGTTTACGTGCCAAGGACCCTGTCCATGTGTTGCTTGTAGGGCCAACTGGAACAGCGAAAAGTTTGTTCCTCATGGAACTTGAAAGACTCGGCGGCTACTTTATTACCGCCGGGACAACAACAAAAGTAGGTTTAAGAGATCTGATCTATGAAGAGTTACCTAGGATTTTAATCATAGACGAACTTGATAAGTGTAATAACCCAAAAGACATATCAGCGTTATTGACGTGGATGGATTACGGCCGGATAGTGGTAACTAAACATGGGTTGCGAGACGTTAGACATGGTAAGGGTTGGGTTTTTGCCGCTGCAAACCGCGTTGACAATTTGCCGCCAGAGTTACTTGATAGATTCAGAGTGTTTCAAATCAGAAAATATAGTAGGGATCAGTTCATTAAGGTGGCAACAAACTTCCTGGTAAAGAGATTACATGTTGACCTTGAATTAGCTAGATACATAGCTGTTGAGGTTTCGAAGTATGATATTAGTGTTAGGGCTGCTAGAGATATAGCAAGAATAGCACAAAACAAAGAACAAGTGAAAAAGGCCATAAATACGCTTCGAAGATACAAACTAAAACATTTTTAACCTTTTATTTCTTTAAAAGTTTTTGTTACGTTTGTATCAAAATTTCTTTGTTTTATGGTTGTCTTTACATTTAGCAAAAAGTTTAAATATGGATTTTTTGAGTTTTTACTCGAGAATTTTCGAGCGGGTGATGTCTATGGTTGTCGCTGTTAAGTGTCCTCACTGCGGCCATGAATTTACGGTGGAAATATTTAGTAGTAGGAAGAAGAGGTTGAAGGAGATAGTTGATTTTATCGCCGCTGAGAATCCCACGGTTGAACAATGTATTGCTTGGATTATAAGGCGTTACGGCGTCCGAAGAGTTAAAGCTCTTGAATACATTAGAGATTTAGCTGAAACGAAAGAAATAAAGGTTGTGGACCGTAGATTGGTTCCAGTTCAACAGACACTTAACGTTCACTAGACTCTTGTTTTTCAATTTCATTTACTATCTGTTTATTTAATTTCATAAGGTTTTATCTCCACATTTGCCCCTTTGTCGCGTATTTTTTAGGTAAATAGTACATGTAATACCATATTTCGAAAATAATTGATTGGAGTAATCCACTGCTACGCCAATACAGTTTAGACAGCAGTCTATCTACTATCTTCATTTTTCTCACCGTATTCATCCTCCTGTTCTGGTTCGTAGGGTGTGATTTCACGTTTAAAGTCTTGGAATTCAAATATTACTGCTGGTCTTTCCTCGTCAAATTGTACGCTATGTGTTCTCGTGTCTAAAAGTAACAATAGCAGGAAGAATTCGAAGTCTTGTATCCAAATCATTTTGTTCCCCTTCTCATCCACCGGTTCCAAGCTTATAGGTGTCATGTAATGGTTATCTACTGTGCAACCCCACTCATCGTATTCAAAGTGTACAACGTGGAAAGTCACCATTTTACCTTTCATAAGAAAGCTAACAATTTTTTCAAGTAATAGTTGTGCTATCTTCTTTCTCTCAAAAACATCCTTACTTGTCAGATCAAATTTCAATTTTCTTTCCTCCCCTTCTTTCTACTACTTCAGTTTTTATGAAAATTTCAACGAAGTCATCTTCAGTTAATGTTTCAAGTATGAGTTTAACGTTTTTCCTAACTGTTTTAATCCAACAATCGGGGTCCTTATCTAGTATCCGACCCAATTTCTTTAGCATAGACCATAATCCAAGTGTTTTTACTTGGCTCATCTCATGCCCCTTTCCTTTTTTCTTTCTCGTAGCATGGAATACATAGGTTTTTAAGTTTTTCAGGTCTTTTACCATAATATAGATAGGTTTTACCGCATTTTCTACATTTAAATTCTCCTGCTTCAGTCATTGCTTTTCTCCTCAAATTCCTTTAAACCTTTAATTAACATTGGTATCCATTTTTTGTGGATATGGAAGAGTATTGTTTCTTTACCGTCGAACAGTCCAAACCAGTCTTTAACAGGGAAGGTATAAGACACCAGTATTATTCCTCCTTCACCTTCTTCGAAAATCATCAAGTGTTCATCGTCAAATTTTAACTCTACAGGTTTACTTGTTTTCACCTTTTTCAAAGTTTAAACCCTCCTCCAATACTTGTTTTCAATTAAATCATATAGTATTATGCTGTTTTTCGAGGGATATGCAAATATAGGTATTCCACCGGTTTTCTTAGCTATTCTTATAAGCTTCTCTTTTTCAGATGTAGGCAATATACTGTTTGTTTTACATTCTATTAAGAGTATTAAGGGGGTTTCATCTTTTTTCACAGCAATTAAATCTATTGGTTTTGACCCTGCACAGCGGAAAACAGTGAAATCTGCTTTCTCCAGAATTTTTTTAACCTTATATTCAAATCTACGACCTCGACGATACATTAGAATCCCTCTACAGTTTTTAATCCTTCTTCTCCAAAATGAATAATTTTCCCATTAATAACTAATGCTACAACTTTCACTTCTCTGCCTTTCTTCTTGTATTTCGTGTGAGTTACTTCTACCGAATCTCCTTTCTTTATGCAAATTAAAGGTTTAAAGGTATATCCACATTTAGAACACCAATTATCAGGTCTATCGAACTCAGCTCCGCACTCAGGACATTTTCTCCCTTTATTTTCATAGACTCCAACTAGAAAATCAAAATCATCTTTCGTAATGAAATATTCCTTTTCTACTCGATGTTTTCCCTCTATTTTCACAAGTTTTAGAATACATGTAGGTTCATTCAAAAAATTCACCTCTCCTTTTCCTATACATTTTATTTCTCCTCTTTTTCTTTTAATCTAAAGTATAGGAGCATACATTGGTTTGCTATGTCTATGAGTTCGTTTGGTTCAAATTCGCTTTCAATCATTTGTTTCCATTCATTAAACTCTTGAATAAGTCTACCTCTAAGATGCCATATTGATACGTTTTTCCAAGAGCCGCCATGCTTCTCAACCCTAGCTTCTAATTTTTTCAGCATTTCCTCGGAAAACCTATTAACCAAATCTTTATTCTCTGTCATTTCTCTTCATCTCTTTTATGTAAAGGTTGTTTATTTCTGTAAGTAGCTTGGCAGCTTCTCTTGTATCGGAAACGTTAATGTAGAATTCTATCATTTTTAAAATTAGTTTCGGGAAGTCTTCGCTGCGAACATATATTGCTGCTACAGTGGTCCATATCTTGTCTGGTTTAACTGAGAGAAATAACCCTATCTCCGTGCCAAGAGCATCTGTTCGCATCATAATTTTCCTCTCCTCCCTATCTAGGTGAGGATAGTTTGAAGCAGTTAAACCAGTATCGAACAAACCTACATCACCTCTCCTTGTGTAGTTTTATCTATTTTTATTACTCTTATTAGCTGTAGTACTTTTGGAAGTATTTTTAGACGGTTAACTCTTTTAACTGCTTCAAGCCATTCTGGAATCGTTAAATAACTGCTTTTCCTAACATATTTCGACAGCATGAGAGGGTAATCTGTATATACGCGGCCCCAGTCTTCAACAATCACGTAGCAGATAGGTTTTCCACCGCGTTTATAAGTCATGTAGTCGCGGCCAAACTTTTTACGGTTTAACCTAAGAGTGAAAACTTCGCCGTGCTTCAATAAGAATTTTCTGGGACGTTCCTCCTTAAATATAATTGGCATTATACTTCCTCCTTGGGCTTATAATGTGCACAGTCGTATCCTATTTTTTGTTTCATAAGTTCCTTAATAGATAAGTGTAGTATTTCGCATTCATATCTGAAATCTGTGAAAGGCTCTAAGCCTCCGGTTTCAACGTTGAAAAAATAGCTTATCTCCTTGTGTTCCTTTAAATGTTCACAGTTAAAACATTTAAACCTATGTTTTTCTGGGATTTCCATTTTACTCATTTCCTGCACCTTTTATTATTTTGTCTAAGTAGTTTAGGATGTAGTTTAGGTCTTGTTTCATTACTGGTGATAAATGTATGTTTCTTGATGGCGCCTTTTCAACTCTAAGTAGAAATTTCTCTAAACTGTTCTTCGCTAAAATTAGCCTTTCCACTTCTTCATCTATAGGTTTACCTTTAATCTCTTCTTCAACAGCTTTCAAAATATATTCTAGGTCGAGTTCAGCGTGCCGAGAAACATAAACATTAGAGACGGGATGTCTACCAGCTTTATCCAGGAGGGTTTTTAAGGTTCTTTTACACACCACCAATCTTTCCAAGTTCTTCATTTCGTCTCCTCCTTGAAGTGTTCAAGTATTGAATGTAAGAACAATATGAGGTGTTCAAATTCCGTTAAATTAAATTCCATTTGATCCCCAGCTATGTCGAGAATAAACTTCCTACTCTTCTTATCGTATGTTACAGTTAGATCGTAGGTGTTTACGGTTTGCAACGTACTAATCACATTAACAAACTTATCTCCCTTATCTTCCCCGCTTATTTCCAAGACTTCTCCATAATCTTCACCATACTTGCCAAAACCCAAATTTCTTCACCTCGATTCTAGAATCTCTATCTTTATGTAGATGGTTTTCACTTCTTTTTCGGCTTTGAAAACATCATTACAAAAATACATGAAGTCATCTGGTTCTATAAATCCGGCTTGCCAAGCAACCTTTTTACCTTTTTCATCGTACCAATCCACATAGACAACCTTAACCATTTTATCACCTATGGCTTTCAATGACTACTACTTGTGTATTTGATAATTGACTATATAAGTTTTGTGGATTCAAAAGATTTAAATAGGATTTTGATACAAATGTAACAAAAAGTTCGAGGTGGTTGTATTGAATCCTGAATATAAGTGTCCTGACTGTGCTGGGTATATTAAACCTGTGAGAATTGGAAGTTCTTTTCGTTGGACTTGTATGAGATGTCAAAGAGACTATGGATATAATACGGATAAACCAACATGTGAGCCAAACTGGAGATTTTTATCAAGAAAAGAAGTGGAAAAGTTTCTGCAAAAAATGGAAGCCAAAACGAAAATTAAAGTATTTCAAGCTAAAGGCGGAGTTATCATAGAGGGACCAGGTGAATATTGTGAACATGGAGCAGGATATATCTTTGTTCCCAGTGAAGAAATACCTAAACTAATTGAAAAATTGAAATCGAAGTCTGACGGTTAAGTTAAAAATTTTGTTACGAATGTAACAAAGAGGTGGTTAAAATTCTACGTAAAATATCAAAAATATTTAAACGGTTAGTTTGTGTGGTTAGAGGTCATCAACCGACTAAGGCGACCATTATATACCTTACACATCCGATAACGCTTGAAGGCAACGCTACCATAAATGGGAACAAACCTGAAACAATATTCAAATATTTGACACCAGAGGACAAAGTTATCGAGCAAGTATACTGTATGCGATGTGGAAAAAAACTAAAGGGGGATTGAATTGAAGCCTACTTGTCCTAAACATGGTATGATAGCTGTTTACCGCGATATACATGGTTACTGGTTTTGTCCGAAGTGTTTGGATGAGCTTACAGAGAAGTTTCGAAAGTTGAAAAATTTTGATACAAATGTAACAAAAGTCATATTTGTATATGAGGCGCCGAAAGACTCGGGCCGCGTAGCTTTGTGGCGTAAACTGTTCGGCTTCAAAACATCGTATAGAACTCAGCAAGGAGACAAAAACAACATGTATCCCGGAATACTTGATAAAGGTGCGAGAATAGATCAAAGCACAATACTGGTCCCCAGGTCACAGGAAAAACAAGTAGAAGAAACATTGAAAAAATACGCTAAAAGCTACAGAAAATTCTATGTCATAGAAAGTTAAAGGTGTTGTAAATGAAAATGTTTGTTAAGGTTAAAACAGATCATAGACCCGAATGGTACAAGAAACTACGGAAGCAGCCTGTGACATTATTTAGGAAGACTTGGGTGTGGAGTGAAAAAGAAGAGGAACTTTATAGGGGTCTTTGTGTTGGTTCTGTTTTACATCTTTGTAGTGGTTACAGCGAACTCGGAGACTGTAAAATTGATATTAACCCAAATGTAAAACCAAATATAGTTTGTGATGTTCATTTTCTTCCTTTTAGAGGACTGTGTTTTGATACAGTAATTATAGATCCTCCTTGGCACGGCCCTCAAAATTGGATGAAATGGGAGCAAATGGTTAAAGAAATGGTTAGAATAGCCAGAAAAAGAATTATCCTCATCCTTGGAAATCTAATGTATATTTTACCTAAGCCTTTCAAACTTAAAGAAGCTTACATCATTAAGAAAATTAGCCCACAGATAAAACATGTGTACATTTGGGAGAGAGATGAAACTAAAACAAAAAACAATATTATGACACTAGATAGATGGCTTCCCAGATAAAAAACTCTCGATGATGAACTGTTATCGAGATATTGATGTCTGATACAGGACACTCTGAGAGATTTTGATACAAATGTAACAAAAACTTTACTTAAGACAAGGGAAAGGAATAGTACTATTTTTTGTTCCAAATTTGTACTCCCTTGATGTTGGACGTTGTTTGAAGCGAGGTTCGATAAGTTTTTAGTCGGCTTAGAAGTAGGTAACTATTAGTACCATTTCTTTCCTCATAACATATATATATACTGTTATAGTACTAATGTACTAATAATAGTACTAATGATAGAGGGAGCTATTGTGGAGGAGAAGGTTCAACTTAAGGTTTACATCCCTAAAAGCTTAGACAATGCTCTACGAAATGTGATAAGCGAGAAATACGGAGAATTCCGAAAAGGTTATCTTAGCCTTGAAGTTGAGAAAGCATTAAACTTTTGGATTTCAATATTCAATGAAGAACACAGAGTTAGAAAAATTGGTAAACATCCAGGTCTAAAAGTTGAAAAAGTCTTTGAGGAAGTGAAATCGTTTCTACGAAACTATTTTGGGTACCAAGTCTTACTTGAGGTTCCAATCAAACATTTGAAGGTTGCTATTGCCAATGTTAGAGGCGGCCATCCGAAGACAATTAGAACTTGGCTTAAAAGGTTCGAAGAAAACAGATTAATAAGATGGAAGAATCATCTTGAAGTTGAGATACTTCCACCACCGGAGTACAAATTAGGAGTAAAATAATTAGGGTGTGAACTATGCAAACCACACTTCTACAGTTCTTTAAACCAAAAAAGAAATTTAAATGTAATAAATGTGGAAGAGAGTTTGAAACGATAAAAGGACTAAAAATCCATTTAGCATCACATAGGAGACATGAATTTTTCGATAAAAGAGCTAGAGAAAACTACATTAATATCACGATAAAAACACCTCGAGAACTATTCGAGAAATGGGATAAAGTGCTTAAAAACAGAAACATAAAGATAGAAGACCTATTAACAAAAATTGTATATGACTACCTCTCAATCGATCCAAAAATAATATTCGAAAAAGGAGACTACTTCACATAAAACCCTACCCGCCAGTTTTCCAGTTTTGGCTCCTTCTTCGCCCTCCTCCCCTCTCCCCCTTTCCACAATGATCCTGTAAAGGTGAGTGAAAGGCAAATCTTGAAAGGCGAAAGGTAGGGTATAAAACTTAAAGGTCCCACGTGGTGATTAGAAATGTTTAGTGTTTCGGAAATGTTTGAGATCGCAGCTTGGATTGTTTTCAGCTATGTTGTAGGTTTAGGTCTAGGCAAACTATTGGCGAAAAACATACTTAACTTCACAGTCCATTTCCTACTGTTCTTGGGAGTTTCAGCGTTAGCATGGTACTTCGGCCTATTCACATTAACTTGGAACCTCCAAGTCCTATGGCAGTGGCTAAACAAAATAAAACAGTTCACCGCAAACCCGGCGAACCCAGAAAACATAAAATGGTTCACAAAGAAAACACTCTACATAATAAGCGGCCTAATAGGCTTCACAAACACCATGAGAAAAGAAAGAAAAAGACCATTTTGATACAAACGTAACAAAATACATGCAAATTTATCCTTAAACTAATAAAAACTAGATGATTGTTGCCGTGGAGGTTAACAGACAATCAATGGTTTCAGTTTAAGATTTAATGAAGGAATTACTTGAACTATCGGATATTACTTAATTATATTAGGTGATCTCAAATGAGTAGAAAAACAAAGGGATATAGATGCGGCTTGGAGAAAGCATATTGGGAATGCTGCAAGAAATGCGATTTCCAAGATGAATGCAGAGTTGCAATAGAACTCTACTGGATAATTGAAATGGGCAATTCCAAAAAAGAGCAAAGAGGGTAAACAAGTTGACAAGTAAAAAACAAAAACTATCAAGAATAAAAAACTAAAATTAGATGATTGTTGCCGTGGAGGATACAATTAAAGGGGTTCTCCCATCGCCCATGTGGGCGACGTGTGGAATATCCTCCACGGCAACATAATTTTTAGCATCTTAATATTTAAACTTTACTTTTGAATATCTGTGATCATTCTTTGTTTATGAAGAATGATAATTGTTTGGTTTTTGTTTTTTCATACGTTGATATTGCTTCTGCAAGTTTGAATGCCATTAACGGTGGTACAGCATTTCCAATCTGTATGTACTGTTCTTGTAGCGTCCCATAAACGATGTAATCAATGGGAAATGTCTGAACGAGCTTTGCTTCAGGGATTAAACATCTCCGTCTCAATACAGATGCCAACCTAGCTCTCTTCCTATTTCCTGCTAATCCCTTATATTCTGTTGCAACAACTGTTGGAAAAATTATGTTTGTAGGTGATTTTTTTGGATCAATAAATTTTCCTGCAAAAAGTCTTTTTCTAAGTTGAGGAACGCCGTATTCATACATTTTGTAAATTTCTTTTTTGAAAGTATTTGGAAGAAGATCCTTTAATGGAGGTACATTTTCCATGATCCAATACTTTGGTCTCAATTTTTCAACAACTTTAAGAAACCAATTAACAAGAGTTAAGTCAAAAGTTCTTCGCTTCTCTTTAGCTATACTGAACTCTTGGCATGGAGGACCGCCAATGATAACATCTGCCTTTGGTATTTCACTAGGCTTAACTTCTAAAGCATCTCTACAGTCAACATCAACGTATGGAAAATTAGCCTTATACGATCTACAAGCCGTTTCCCAATTATCAAGGGCATAAATTATTTCAAAATCCGCCATCTCAAAACCTAGAGAAAATCCACCACATCCACAAAATAGATCTATTACCTTCATTTTTACCACCTATTTTCTAAATATTTCCTCTGCTTTCGGTATGGATGCCTTTACTTCCTCGCTGATTCCACGATAAAATTGAACAGTTGTATCGAAGCGGCTATGTCTAGCAATAACTTTACTCACAATTTCCAAAGGTACTCCGCGATCCCTTAGATGCGTGATCCTGGAATGTCGCAATATGTGTGGCGTTAGTCTTCTACCTTTAGCTTCTATTCCTACATCATTACACGTTTTTTTGAAGGCTATTTCAACAGCTCTACCTGTAATATCAAAAAGTTTATCGCCCTTAACATCCTTCAAGTACTCTACTAACATCTCTTTTATCCATGGCTCAAGGTCGAAAACAGCTTTTTCCTCACGTTTC
>Ga0164310_10000192_pt1 | contig 31438 bp, 13 predicted proteins | sample GuaBasSedimGuay1_FD_121795 | JGI IMG/M metagenome (GOLD analysis project Ga0164310, IMG submission 121795) | Subseafloor sediment microbial communities from Guaymas Basin, Gulf of California, Mexico - Guay1, Core 4569-9, 0-3 cm | ecosystem: Environmental > Aquatic > Marine > Hydrothermal vents... | reverse complement strand
AACGGTGGCATCCAATTTAATTCTTAATGTATTGGCTGAGGAAGTTAAATCGAATTTACCAGCTGAACCAGTAAACCCAGAACTCCTGCACCAACCGGCTTTGTATCCAGTGACATATAAATCCTGTATTCTTGTACGATTCACATTATCACTATACGCCGTAGTGGAAAAACTAAGCATGAATTGCTCATCCCCCTCATATCCTGTTGGCACCACCTGTTCCTGATCAAGTGTTACCCTTTTAATAGTTCCAGGATAATTTTCTAAATCTTGTGTGTCGACATTTATAGCCATTTGTATTCCTCCTTATATACTTTTAAGCGTAAAAATAATTTGTACCGGCGGTAATTGTACCATATCCTGGACATAAATTACCAAGCGTACACTCATACCCCCACGAACCTCGATTAGCAGTCCTCATATAGTATACAATATTTCCTACTTGATGAGTAACTTTTGTACCTAAATTAAATCCTTGTCCCAGCATAATTTGACTTCGCACATCATCCGATTCTGTAGAATACGGACATGGCGAAAAACTGTGTCCTAACTTATTCAAATGAACATCGTTCCTTGGCAAATTTTTATACTCAGCCGTCCCACGCATTAACAACCACACTAACCAATCAGCGAAAGCTACTCCAGGGTGTGTTGTTACCCATGTAGTATACTCTGCTATATTACCATCTCGCACATCTAATACACCATCTTCATCAAAATTAGTAGGGCCATAAACAAGACGTACTTCTTCCCATACTTGCTCGTTAGTAGTTCCACTGGTTGTTACACAATATTGTCTTGTCATGTTTATTTCCCGTTAAATCTGTAAAGTGTTGTGTCTTCATTTACCACATATGTTTTGTAAAGTAAGTTATAAGCATGTGTTTCTGTCTCATGCCCCTTTGTGTCTATTATAAGGTGGTCTGAATCTTTTAATTTAGGGACCCTATTCAATTCAGTATCGTGTGTTATAGTAGCACTTTTTAATGACACTGTATTATCTTTATTGTAGGTTACCTCGCCCCATGAAAATTTACCCACGTACGCGTTCTTAGTTATCACAACATATTGTTCATAAAAATCTAACATTATATTGTCATTGTCATTTATTTTATCAGCCTGCATAAGCGCCGGTCCTGAAAAATAAGCATTTGCTAATTCGCACACACCATTCTTTTCATAGATTACTCCGTTCCAGTGTAGTTCTAACCTGTACCTCTCCGATAAAGAAAATTTATCCATGTCTCTCTCCTTAACTCGTTCCTATATATAAAGGTGTGTAAGGCATAGACGCACTGCCGTTACCAGTTTCACCCTGTGACCCTGATCCACTCCCAACTTCTTCTACAACACCTTGTTCCAATACATCCGCTTTACCTATACCTCCAGCGGAAACGCTACCTGTTTGACTCTCAGCTAATGTCTGCCCTGAAGCAAAAGTAATTCCAGTTATAGTTGGATCGGTAGTTTGTCCTTCAGTTATGCCTCGTAAAATATAATCCGGCGTTGCAGCGCTTAATGCGCCACCATCCGTCCATCTCTGCATACTCCACGATTCCTGCCCCGCTCCCACTGAATCTTCTTTACTATAACTATAACTAGTAACAAACCAATCCCCTGTAAGACTGTCTATATCCTCATCACCACACGCTGCTGGAACCACTGATGCAGATAGTGTATTGGCGTCTTCACACCCCTGTGTGGGTGTCGTAGGATAATTATGACCTGATGGTGCATAAACTGTCAAACTTAAAGTTTCAGTTGGTCTGTAAATAGTATATTGATCATCAGGAATCCATGATCCAATACAATAAGCTCTCTGTGTGTTGGGATTAAACCCCCAATTGGCTGACACAACACAGGAACTGCCGAAACTCACAGTTGTTGCAGCACCTATAATAATCGCCATGTTAATACCTCCTTTCTATAATATAAATGGTTACTTAATTACTTCTGTTTCTTACAATTCGTATACATTGTATAATCACATTCGTATCGTTTAATACATGCTTTGCAATAACGTTTTTTATAAAGTTCTAAACGAACCTTTATTTGTTGGGCATTTAAACTACTGTATCCACCAAAAAGGTCTGATCTTTCTGTCGCCTCTCTTGCGACACTCCTTGCTTTTCTTGCGCTTCTTCTCTTAGAACATCCGCCACATGGCATAATAACCCCCCCCTTAAGTTGTAGATATCAATGTAGCATGAGTCTCATACCAATTAGTATTTGGAATTTGATTCATAGATGCATTAGTTATATACCCAGAATAGACTTGCCCACCAGCGGTTATGGTTTTATAAACTATGAATTCTGCTGTATCATGCGTAACCGTATAGGTTACAGTCACTCTACCCATTACATCATAACTGATGCTTAATGAAGTACAGTCTATGAAATCTGTCATAATCCCCCCTAATATATAATATCCTCATCCACATAACTTGGTGAATAAACTTTCTTACCTTGAAAATATTGTCCGCCAGCAATATTTAATCTTGAAAAACTTGCGGACATCAAATCACCGCCCTGTCCTCTAAACTCATCACTGGCTGGCAAATTCTCTGTACAACTATACATTTCTACATCGCTAACTTCAGCCATGAATGTTTGTAAAACAAATCTTCCTGGGTCGGCTATTGGCATAGGTGTGCCAGCTCTAAGTCTGTACGTTTGTCCTGTATATACTACTTCTGCCATATATTTTCTCCTTATAAACCAGCGCCATCTGCACTGTACACTAAAGAATACGACGCGGTCGGAAGTTGACCTGGTGCTAAAGTAAGATTGAAACTTTGTAAATAAAAAACATGATCGCCAAAAAATTCTGCAGGTAACTCTATTATAACTCCTTCTTCTTCAGTTGTATTAAATGGTATGGGGGCGCCTGTGTATGTCATACCATATCCATTGTACTGTGTATCCCTAGTATAAATTGACGCTGGGCCTGAACTGGAACTAGCACTAATGGCATCACACGTGACTGCTAATGTACTATGTAATTCAACATAATCTTCCACCGGGCCCAGTATGGATGCTTGGCCTTCACCTGCAAATAAAAAATGCGTTGTGTCTTCTACACAATCATATTTCCTTATCCAGGGTATAGATACATTAGCTCTACCTGCGCAGCCAGTATGCAACACAACACCGGCGTAACCAGTCAGTGATACATTACCAATGGTAGCACCAGGTAATGGGTCACCACAAACATTGGTCATATCTGTGGAACAATTAGTACTAACAGAGGTTACACAACCATCTATTCCTAATTGTAAATTACCTACTAAATTACAACAATCATTTGCCATTGTCGATCTCCTTATTCAGCATCTTGCGCGTCATCATCTGTAAAATATGTACCATAAGCAGGACCACCCTGTACGATGGAGGAGTGATCGTGTATTGGTACTGATATTATATTCACTAATCCGACTTCTCCAGTTCTGGCATGAAACCATACAGAATTGTTTCCTGATTTTTTATGTGTGTAAACTACACCCACCACACCATCTGGTGCGGGAACTATATCTCCCACATCTTTATCCTCTACCCAAAAACCATTAGTTAAAGACACTTCTCTTGTGTGCTGACCCATAACATTGTTTTGGACATGTTTGGTCGAAGAATTATCTACAAAATACCCAGCTATTGAAAAGGTAGCCTGCATACCAGGCAATAAATAAACTGATTTCCCTATAACTGTCTCTCTCATTTTTTATACCCCGCCCTGGCCATAATCTATGGCGTTAGTATTTGTATTTACAACTACAGTTATGTCTACGTTCTTGGTATCTCCTGTTTCTGGAGTCTTTTTAATACGTATATTATTATAATTTAATTCTTTTCTTGTTTTTACTAATTGCTGCTCATCATTCACTACACCATCATCAAATTCTATAGTCGGTGCGTTAACATATGCAAACTTACCACTCTTTAGTCCTGGTCTTACGACACTTTGTATGTTGACCCAGGTACTTCTAGTGGCTCTACAGCGTCGTGTATATTTTTTTCCTGCTAAAAGACTTAATACGTCTGCGCCTGAAATAGATAAAATCACATAATACGGGTCGTCCCAGCATGGACTTATTTTTGCTTGCTTACATATCCCCGTAAAGATTTGTTTTAAACTTCCATCTGCTCCAGCTCTTATCCTGACACTATCACCAGTGATTGTGCCGGAAACTTGGTCATGCCCTACTTTCATCGATGCACTAAAAGTTGATGGTTGGCCTCTAGTTTTAGTTACATTAAAAGATTGTATATAGGGGGTAGATACACTAAGTCCTCCTATAGAAATAGTTGCTCTAACTTTTACTTGGTCTATTGCCATAAATATCTCCTATAACTCTGCGGGGTTGTTATGAATACTGCACATAACTTTATCTCCCACCCTTATTACTTTTGGACAACAGTTTAATGCTACTCTGTCCCCATACCCATCTAACCTAACTTTATAATACAAATGATTTCCCATATCTTGTATTACTGTACCTTTGATTGACATATCACTATCTGCTTGTTTATAAGAAGGGCCGCCTGTCACACTACCAAAACCACCAACTAATTTAGGGCCAGTACTTACTGATATAGTGTATGAGTTACTATCATTATAAGAATATGTTATACTGTTTACTATTGTTTTGCTATCTCCTCCCCCAGTCCCACCTAATTTTGGATCTGCGTTTGGGCCACAAATATACGTAGCTGCTACACCATCACCAGAATTCATATAATCGTACAAGGTATTAGACAGTCTTTCTACTTGATTTGTAGCTGCTTCACTGTCACCGCCGCCATCTAAAAACGAAAACGCAACAGTCATACCACCACCATCCATTTCATCCATAATGTTATCCATCTCAGTGTCTTCTAAATTTTGCGCAGTGGTTGGATCGTGGTCTCTTATCCCTTGTTCCTGATCTACCCTCCTACCGTTGTACGCTATTGGTGGCGGCTCTTCTACTAAAATTAACGGCGCTACTAAATATTCTAAATTTTCAGCTATTTCCCTAGCTTTGTTACCCTGGCCATCTGGATGAAATATATTTATACAAGGAGTTTCCAAATCAACCATGGCAAAAATCTGTCTGACTATAAATCCTTTTGTTTTCGCTATTGGTAGAATAGTACCAGTATATGAACCAGGTCCGCCCAAAACTGTGGTGTAATCTCCACCCACTATTTCTATTGTAGTATCATTCCCATAATCGGCTGGGTCTAATTTTCTAGAATTAGCACTGAACACAATATAAGGTGCTATTCTATTAAGATTACTATCATCATAAGCTACTACATAGTGTGTACCTTCATCTAATTTATAAACTGAATTTACAGTAGCATTTACATAAGCTATTCTATTAATGGATCCTTGACTTGGTTCTTCATCAAAAGCGGCGGCATTAGTTATCGGTTCACTAGCAAGATAATCCACTAACATTCCTATAACATACACAGCACTTATTCTTGTAAATTTATCTACTACTGTCTCTCTAACATTTTCAAATCTAAAAGTATCCGGTATCTTAACTTCTATACCATCTTCCCAATTAGCTGTTTCTTGTGTACCCTCATAACATGATGGGTCATCCCAAGGGTTTTCTATAATTTCGGGATGTTTCTGTAATGTCCCTACCGATGGCGCTCCTGGTGCACCTCCTATATCCTCTATACCTATTTCTATTGGTATAGTAGCACTAGCATTCTTTTCTATAGTAAGTTCCGGTGAATCTAGTTTATCTGGATAATCTATATACCTAGCATAACCCATAATTGCATCGTACACATTACCCTTTTCTTTACTTTTCTCATATAAATTATCTATACCATCTTCATATTCAGTTTCTAGATGCGGGTCTGGAAATACTATTGTACAATATCTATTAAAATCGTCTCTCATACAATTAGTATCCATGTTTACCATATCATATATCTCTTTGCGATCCTCAGTTGCCCATATAGGCTTCCATTCCAACTCCCTTCTAAAAGGCAGAGGTTTTCCGCCTGTAACTAACACTCCGACACATGGTTCACTATAGGTACCTGTTTGTATTTCATAATATTTATCATCATTGACATTGCCTGAGTATTTACCAATGGCATTAAACTCAACTTGCCCATATTCATTAACCATCGGTTCGTATATAACACCGTCTTCAGCCGATTGTTCCATCAATGACATCTTAATAACACTTAATGCGTCCATATGTTTTATATCCAAATTTGATAAAGCGCCGCCCTCACTACCGCTATGATCTATACCATATGTGCGTAATACATCTGCAGCCAAACTAGAAGTGACTGAGCATTCAACATGGTCTAAATTATCCACTCCAAAATCTTGCCAAAAATCACTAGGCTCTGCGTATGCCATTTATCCTATCCTCCTAAACACCGGACTTGTTCGAAATAATATTTAATTTATATTCTAAATCAGCTATTAATTGTTGCTGATGTTGGGTAGATCTTTCTAAACTACTTCTAACCCTATCTACATTGCTATTAGTATCAGAAAGATTTTTATTAATGGTTGTTAATTGACTATCTACTGCGGTCCTTACAGATGCTTCCAAATCTATTTCTGCAGTAGAGGCTAATTTTGTGTTTATCATTTTTATTTCTTCATTATAATCGGTACTTAATTCAAATACCCTATCATTAATCTGGGACATACTCTCCGTAAGTTGATTTAATTCTTGTCCTCCAACACCAGTAGTGCCTGTGGCTTCCACAGTTAATGTGGCATTATTTATAGCATCACTTATACTACTCGACAATCTAGATTCTGCGTCCCCTGTATCTAATGTGACAGTTACTGATTCTGGTTGATCTACTTCTATCTTCCATTCAGGTTGCTTAACCTCTAATTCAGTTTCAACAACTCTTAATTCTTTATCTTCTACCTTTAATTCTTTTTCTTCTACCTTTAAAGGTTGTTCCATTATTTTCTTTAATTCAGTTGTATCTACACTAATAGAAGATTTAGTTAATGATTGAGACATGGTTTGATCATCGACCATACCACCATCAGCAAATGATCTAGGTAGAATCACTTCCCCTTTTTGAGCAAAAACACTACCAGTCTTTCTTATTTCTCCGCCATGATGGTACACGGGTAATGAGCCGCCTTCGGCGCCTCTGAGTGGTGTATAATTATCTATAAATTTTTCTGCTTCTTTAATTTTTTTAGCTACTTGATCTACAGCCTTAGGGCTCATTGTAGATTTACTAACTAATAGTTTTTCTAATTCCTTCCTTTCTCTCGCATGGTCCCAAAGAGCCTTCATTTCCGGCGATAAGCCTTGCTCCTCTTTCAAAATAGCCGAAGAAAGTATGGCTTGTTTTACGGTTGGTCTTGTTTTAACTATACCACTAGGGCCGCCATTAAGTATCTCCATCAATTCTTCTTTAGAGGCGCCCTTGTCAGGCCACTTACTGCCATCAGACCCATACTGTTCCAGTTTTCTCATGTATTCTTTGTATAATGCTGGTCTTCTATTATACGCCATCCAAGCACTATTCAAACCGCTTTCAGCTGACATCTCTTCATCGATGATATCTTGTGCAAACGGTGTTGCAATAAGTTTCCTAGCTGCTACAGCTCTCGCTTCATCAGTCTTCGGGAACGGCATCCCTCTAGACATATTAGTAACTATGTTTTGTAGGTTATTTCTATGTTTTAGAATTGTTTTTAAGAACTCAGGATCATCTGGCTTAGCTTTTATAATGGATTCAAGCATGGCTAATGTTTGGCCGTGGTATACTTTGTCAGCGCCCATACCAAGTTGTTGGCCAGTCCTACCTATTTGGCCGGAAGTATCTGCTAAAGCTTTATCCCCTGAAGAAGCTTCATATAATTCATTTTGTTTAGCTCTAAGTTCCTTTATTTTATTCTGTTCTTTTACATATTCAGGGTCGTTCGCTGATGTTTGCCCTCTATATTTTTCAGGGACAGCATATTTCAAAGCGGCGTCAGTTATATCAGATATAGATTGATACCCCATCAACCCACTAGGATCTATTATTAATCCTCGTCTTGTGTCTTTCGTAGAATCCTCTGGCATGGATGTTCGTGTGTAGGATTTAGCTTCGGCAAATCTTTTGTTGCTTTCTTCTCTTTTAGACAGCCCCTCACCTTTAGCGACCTGCATTTTTCTATGCATCGGGGTATCATATTGTGCCTGTAACCCAAATGATGGCATTGCACCAGCTCTTGCGTACTCTTCCGGTAGTAAATAATCCAAAACACCTCTGTCTGGTAAAGGACTGTACGCTTTCTGGGCATCTATGGCAGCCTTGGCTGTAACACGCCCCCACAATCTGACGCGGTTTCCGCCTTTATCATCACGTTCATCAATAAATCCTTGAGCAATCATGGCTTTGGCGAATTCAGAATCTTCCTTGATTCGTTGTTCAGAGGCGGCTCTGGGTTTATCTGCAAAATGCTTGATGCCGTTATCATCCACCCAAGTATAGATACCAGGTGATATTTCATCTTGTTGTAATGATTTAGGAAGTTCTGGTGGCTTAGTAGGGCTTAGCAATTCAATTTGTTTAGTTACCTTAGCTTCCTCTTTCCAAGCATCTTTGACCGCCTTACGCTTTGCTTGTGCATCCAAAAACCACTGTGCTGAACGGCCTGGTGCACGTGGATTTTTATCAGCATCACGTTTATATAATTCCTGCGCGAACTTTGGTCTTTCCAATTTATCATGTTTAGTTTTAGATGTATGCCCTATAAATTTTGGGCCAGTATCTTCTACTGATTTTTCTTCCTTAGGTTCCATATATGGCTCCACTAAAGAGGGCATAGATATGGGTTTATGGTAACCCAGTAATCTAGCTTTATCGGGGTCTATATATTCACCACTACTACGCATTGGATCCAACAAGGGCTCTTCACCTTCTGCCCAACGTCCTTTTTTATCCGAAATAGGATTAGCTAATAGTGGAAGTATTGATTTTTTTGGTGGCCCTATAGGTGATTTACCTGACTCATATGTCTCGGACATTTTTTTGAAACGTTCATCAGGAGAGAGTTTAATAAGATCTTTATGTGTAAGCCCCGTTACAAACCCACTCATTTTTGTTACGTGGTTGCCACTTTTTATTAACTCCTCTTGTTTTTTGGTCATACCATCAGCAAATTTATTTTTGCTGGCTTCTTTTTTCGTCTGCTCTAACTCTTCGACCATTTTATCCATTTCTTTATAATGCTTTCTTACACCAGCACCTTCAATTTTATTGGGGTCAAGGCTATAGTTTATTTTTTCTTTAAAATATTCTTTTGCCTGTTCTAGTTTTTCTTTTGACCAACCAACAACACCGCCTTCAGCCAAGGAAAAGTTATCAACATCAAAATCAATGGCGTACCCACCTGTGACAACTTCATCTGAAAAATCCATTCCTTGTAATACACCTTTTTTCTTGCGGGCAGCTTCCTCTATAGCAGCCTTTTTTAACTGTATTTCTTTTGAAGCTTTCATAACTTTTGCTGCATGTTCCAAACCCATCTCGTGTGTTGGTGCTACTGCACCATAATCTATTACTTTAGCTTGTCCTGAGGCAGTATATCCTACGTTACCAGAGTGCGACATATCAATGGCGTTAATTTTTCCTTCATCCATTAAATCGTATCGCATCTTATGTGGTGCGTCCTGTGCAGCATCTTGCAGTAATCTTTCTTCAGCGGACAATGCACCTTTTCTTGCTTTCTCATGCATTCTTTTTACAACAGAAGTTGCTGGCTCTAATTTCTCTGATTTAATGGCTTGTATTCCAGATTTCTCAAACATCTTACTACCCTGTATTGGATTAACGTGTCGAGAAACACCTATCCCTTTTAAATACTCATCAGAAAAAGGCATATCACTCAATCTGATAACTTGCCCTGCAGTTTTTTTAGTTGTTCCGCCTAAAACAATACTTTCTGCGCCATGCCCCACGAATTCATCAAAACCGGCTATTTCTCTTAATAAGTCTTTATCAGCTTTTGCGTTTTCTAAAACCTCTATTAAACTATCTCGATTGGATTTCTTCCCTTTATATGTTTCTAAAGCATTCTCTAAAATTCTTTTACCTTCTACAGTGTCATCCGTTTTCGTAAGAAGTTTATTGATCTTTCCCAATTCAACACTCTCAAATTTGGTTGACATTATCCTATCTGGTGAAGCCTTAGGTAATTTAGCAGCTGGATTGGAATCAGTTAAATATTTTTCTATACCTTCAGGCATGCCTCTTTGTGGGAATTTTTTAGCATTGGCCATTGATATATCAAGACCTAATTCTTTTGCAATATCAGGTGCTATATTCTTAGCTTTCTTGGCTTTACTTAGCCCTTCTATGACGCCCATTATCCCCTTACCAGTAGTAGTAGCTAATTTAGTACCACCAGCAGTAAGTTTACCTAGAGCTGCTGCGCCTGGTAATGTCATCATACCGGCTTCCGCATAATCTAAAATACCGGCCTTACCTTCATATATACGTTGCAAAGCTCCTATACCTAGAAGTTCTTTCCATGCTTCAAGATCTATTGCGCCTTTACCTATCGCGCCGGCAGCGCCTAACACACCAGCAAGATTGGGGTTCATGACTTTCTTAACATCTGGTTTATGAAAAGACCTGCCAGTTTTAGGATTAATTCTATATGAACCACCATCACCAAACCCAGGCACCGTTCCCTTATCATTCATGGCTTCTAGGTTAGTATATCCTAATTTTTGAGCGGAGGCTGCCCTAATGACAAACTCTCCTGGGCTTAAATAAGCTGGGACTTTATCTTCTCTTGGGCCACCTTCACCAAATATCCTACCGCCGGATGCTTTGCCATACTCTTCATCCATTTTCTTTTGTTTTTCTATTTGTTCTTTTAGCTTACGCCTTTCTTCTTTCCTTGCTTTTGTCTCTGGATCTTCTTTAAACAACCAATCCAATGCCTCTTTACCTGTGTAGCCTATTTTGGGCACATGTATATTGCTGAATGTTTTGGATATGTCGTATGGTGGATCCATGATACTACCTTGACCCATATTGGCTTGATTACTAACAACATTATATGGCCATAAATCTGACGGTGTAGCACCCCATTCACGGAAATTTTGAGCGGCTGGTGGTAGTGGTACGTCCATCATATCCGGCATACCCTTTGCCAGCGCTCTGGCCTCACTTTCTGGAGGTGTTTTTAAGTAAATTTCTTTGCCGGCATTTTTCTTAAGTTCGGCAGTATAATCTTTCATCTGCTCTTCCGTGGTTTTAGCTGGCGGCTGAGCGGCTTTCTCAGCGGCGGCCTTTTCCTCTATTCTTCCGGCAATAGCTTTGTCTGTTAATTTATTCTCTAGCGCTTTAAGGTGTTCTATATCTACACCAAATTCTTTTGAAGCTATGGCTTTTAATAGATAGTTATTAATATCTAATCTATCTGTAATAGGATTAGTAACCGCTGTTTCCATCTCTAACATATCAAAGGTTGGTGCAGCTTTTAAAGCCTCTTCTATTTGCCCAGATGGTAATTGGTTCAACATTCTATCAGCCCAGAAAGGAACACCTCTAAATTGACGGTCTCCTGCTTGGTTTATAAGTGCTTTAGCCTCATCGAATTCTGGTTGTTCAACGTATCCTTGGGTGAGTGCGTCGGTTAACTCTTTAATTAAAATTTCAGGAGAAACCACCTCAGTGGCACGCTCCAACAGATCAGCTCTGTTCTGCATCATCTGGCCTATACCAACACGTTGATCCGATCCCATACCGGGCAATACTTGCGCCCTAGCTAGATCAGTTATATTTTGTTCATATGGTGCTAGCTGTCGTCTTAGATTTTCAATTTCTGTACGTTGACCTTCACCTTCTTCTTGTCGTCTCATTAATTCTGGTATGTTTCTTAAGTCCTGTCTTATCCTTATAGCATCCATACCCTCGGCGCCTTCTAACCTATTCGTTAGATCGGCTCTCATCTTATCATACTGTGTGGACACCATATTTGTAAGACGTATACCAACTCGAGCAGCGTCTAACTCTTCCCGTGGAGTAACCATTTGTGGTGCCATTAGACCGCCGCCGCCGAATAAGTTAGACATATTGCTTCTAAATCCTACCAATAAACCATCAACAGTTTCTTGTATATTTATATCTTTCAAAGCATTCTTTAAATTATGCACAGATGAACTAAAGCCATCTAACGCCTGTTTCGTTTCTGCAAATTCTCTTAGTTTTTTAATAGTGTTGTTTAGTATCTCTTCTTGATTTATTAACTGTTGATTATAATCCTCTATTAATGCTTTCTGTGTCTTTATTGCTGTCTCATCAACGAGGCCTGAGTTTATTATATCATTAGAATCACCAATTTGCGTCTTAAGATTTTTCATATTCTGAACCATAGCATCGACCGATTGGTTAACACTGGCGTACTGTGTCAAAATATTTTTATAAGATTGGTCAGATTCTGCGAACACTCTTTGTTGAGTACTCATCTGCTCTTCTAACAGTGGAGCGCCTGGTCCTTCTACAAATCCAGAAAGAGAGGGGTTAAGTCTAGCTTGTTGGTTATATCTAGATGTTATAGCCAATTCATCCCTACGTTGTCTTTCTGCCTTTGCTAAGTCTTCCAATACTTTTATATTACCTTCTATGGTTTCACTAAGCGACATGCCTTGTAAAGAAGCCACTACTTTGTCTCTGATAGTATTGAATTCTTCCACCAATGGTTCTATGAAGTTGGATTTTATAGCATCCTTCATTACCCCTTTTTGTTTATTCGCATCTTGGACTAATGATCTTTCTTCAGTAGCAATACCACCAGCTGTATCCTCAGCATCTTTTACTCTGCCATTTAAATAATCTAAAGCTTTTTGAAACGCCAGTGGGTATTTTTCAGCTATATCTATCCACGCCTCACCTTGTTCTTCTGCCCTTTTAGACAAGGTTGCTAACCTAACTTTATCACCGCTTTGTTTGGCTATAAAATCTGCCATAGTAGCCGCGGCAAATGCTACTATTGCTGCTTGTATATTTTTGGCTGATTCTTCTGCATTAACTCCTCCGGCTGTTCTTAATGCTAGTCTTTCTATATCTTCACCAAAGGATTCTCTTATCAAAGATTCATAATCACCAGTTGGTCCGGCCTTTTCAAACTCAGCGGCCAATCTGTCAACATCTATTTCTTTAACATTTCTAGTTATACCTGCTGATACTGGCCCAAGAGCTGTGCGACTTTTCTTAGCAAGATCTTTAGCCATAGCTTTGCCAAGTGCGCCAGCATTTTTAATACCACCTCTATCAAGTGTGCCAGTTTCCAAGGATTTTGCTGTGGCATCTTTCATAGCCTGGCCAAACTTCTTGGCACTTTCTGGCATTTCTTTGCCGGTAACTTTACTCGCCAATTTAACAGCCGCATATGTACCCACTGCACCTACACCTAAAAGTTTCACTTGTTTTTCTGTAAGGCCCAGGGCCATGCCTAATTCAGTAGTACCAGTAGTCATAGCGGACAACGCTGTAACCATACCATAGAAATCAGCGCCTTTTTGACTTTCTGCTTTTAAAGTAACTCTAGCTATTCTTTGTTTACTGAGATCACGTAGTTCTTTCTCAGTTTTACCACTTTCTTTACCTTGCTTAATTTGCTCATCTAATTTTTTTATCTGCTCATCATATTTTTTAATTACTCTAGTACTTTGTGCTTTTCTATAAGCAGCTATTGCGGTAGCAGCAGCAGTCGCCTTAGCTACTTGTCTAATACCTTTAATACTACTCTTACCATCTGATTCCTGTAATTTTCTAAGATCACCGAGTTGTTTGCTTTGTTCAAAAGAACTCTTTTTGAAGAAACCAAACGCACCACCAGTATCTTTCGGTGCATATCTCTTTATAGTATCTATCAATACTTCTGTGTTCGCCCCGCCAGCTGCTCTTTGTATAAACTCATCTTTTGTGATCTGTGTAGTAAAAGGAAGACCTTGAGTACCAACCAAATTAGCTGCGCCAGTAAATCCTCGTTGATCTATTAATTTATTTACTAATTTATCTATAGTATCGTTTATTAAAGCTATTGCTTGTTGATCACCAGTTTTTTCCACTTTGCCTCGGATCTTAACAGCTCTATCCATAGCTTTAACTAGCTCACTATCACTTCCTTGCGCAGTGGCACCTGTTCCTAAGTATTTAGTTACTCTCTCCCACTGCCTAGTAAGTGCTTCGTTGTCGCCCATATTGGCCAGCATCTCGTCCAATTTTGTAGACATCTCAGCTGTACTTTTAGCAGTTGCTTGCGCCGGCTTTAATAATTTTTCTTGTGGTGTTTGGTCAACAGCAACATCTTCAACGAATTTTTTCAATTCATCGGGTGATAATTTTGCTCCAAATCCAGCGGCTGTTACATCTATTGTATCGATAGCAACTAAAGCTCTTTCTGCCTTTGCGATCATATCTGCGATACTTGCCAACTGGGTTTGCTGAGCTTGTACTTGTTCTGCAGTATCACTGTATCTAGGATTTGTTGCTGCCAATCTTTGTTTTACACTCAATCCTCCTACAGTTCCTACACCAGTATCTATATTAGCCAGGCCTTTTACAGTGCCCGCCATAAGCCCCGCTGTTTCTCTATCTAAATTATTCCTCATTTTTTGAACAGCTAAGTTTTCTTTAAGCACTCTTTGACCATCCGAGACCTCTTTCATAAGATCTACCCAAACAGCTCTAAATTGTTGTACTATTTGGTTATTCTTTAAAACATCCAATAATTTAGTTATTTGTTCGAAATCACTTTCTGCTACATCAGCGTCCTTTATACCTTCTGTAGTCAACTTGCTAAATTGATCAGTTTTCATCCTTAATTCGTCCATAGGATCTAGATAAAATTCAACTATTTCTTTCTGCCAATCTTTTTGTAATGGTACCTCACCATAGCCTCCGGTGGGAGTAAACCCCTTACTACCTTGTAGTACAGTATTAGTAGAAACACCAGAGAAGAATCTTGCGCCTAAGTCAAAGTCTTTTTTAAACGCTTTATCAGATAATCCAACTAAGCCTGCAGCCGCTCCTGCCACAAATGTGTTTAAGGAATCTATTCTTTTTTCCACGCTTTCTTGTATGGCTTGTAAAGGAAATACTTGATCCACCAACGGCTCTATTTCATCAATGGGTTTTTCTTCTATTTTTAATGTCTTAGTATTAAAATACTGTGCTACCCATTCATATATACCATCAGCAGTTTTTTGATATTTTATGATAACTTGATTACCGGCTATATCGAAATCTTTAGCTGCCTGGTCAGTAAGAGTAACTAAATCACCAGACAATGCTTTTATTAATCCTTTGTCATTTTTACCACGCGGTTTTATACCGGCAGATTCTATAGCTGCTTTAGTAAATTGAGAGCTAACATCAACTAGACCTGCGGCTTTTGGAAAGGTTAGAGACAATAACTCTTTACCCATAATATCTTGCCAGGTGATATCTTTAGCAAGTTGAAATTTGGGGTCTACAGTTAATTTTAATTTATATGCTTCTTTTAATTGATCGCTTCCTACTATTTGTTCTATATCAAATTGATCTAGCCCTTTTAGTGTGGTTCTTGATAATATTTTCTTATAGACTCTGTCAAAATCAGAGTATGTATCATTGAATACGCTTCTGGCTTTGCCTAAGGCTTTCTGTAAATCCTTCACATCCTTATTAACAGCGGTTGATAAAGGTGCTTTATTCTTTAAATTTATTAATTTATTCAACCTACCAGATGCGTCCTCTAATACTTTAGCCGGTGATACCTTTATTTGTTTTCCTAATAAATCACCAAATATGGGGGTAGATTCAAATAAATCTTTAAATGCTTGTTTAATTTTCTCAGATCCGCCTGTCTTAGTAAGGTCTTCAGTGAATCTTGATAATATATCTATTTCTTTGCCGACACCTTCTTTAACTTTTAACTTATCAACTGATTGTAAAAATCCCTCAAAGTTAGCAGTTGTCTTTAATATGGCATTACCTAATTTATCATATCCAAGCACGAGAGCTGAATTTTGATCGGCCAGTTGATTGCTAAGTTCTATTACTTCTCTCTGTACCTTTTGTAATGTAACCAACGGTGCTTCATATGTACCTAAATCTTGTCTTCTGGCTTTGGTTTCTGGTTGTGATGCTTTCTCAACTTGTTTTAATTGATCGCTTAATCTGCCATACTCCATAGAAAGAGATCTGATATTTTTAAGCTGGTCTTCATTTTGTCTTCTATGACGATCCATGAATTTTTCAAAATCTTGTGCTGATTTTGTAGATCGAACAAAACTTTCACCCATCCCGTCTACAGCTTTATACGCAGCTATAGCTGTCACCGCTAATGGGGCTATAGCTTTAACAAGACCGGTGTTTGCGTCAGCAAAGCTCTTAGTCCACGCTGCTGCGCCAGCTCCTGCCTTTTCGCCAACAAAATCAACCACATGTCCTGCGGCGCCCACACCTTCACCTACAGCACCCGCACCAGCTAGTATAACATCATCAACCCAGCCGGGAATTATGCTGCCCTTTGCTAATACTTTTCCAGCTCCCTTTAATGAAAATAAAGACCCACTTAACTTCTCCATCTTTTCGCCAATATTTTCTAGCCCTTTACCGGTTTTACCACCCATATCACCCAACATCTTGTTGTATGCTAAACCAACTTCTCTAAGACCATACACAGTCATGCCCAATATTGAGTTAAAATCTTTAAATGATTTTCCTACTGGGGCTACTTGTTCATCACCAGCAGCTAGTGGTCTTATAGTTTTTAAGCCATAGGTATCTAAGCCACGAGTTTGTTTTCCAAACACTTCAAATTTAGCTATATCTAATTGTTTACCGAATTGAGAGGAGAAACTACCGAACGCGGCAGATCCTTTCGAAAGCGTTTCTGCTAATGTATCAAATATATTTATACCCTTGGCGCCGAACACAAACAAACCACCCAGTGCTGCTACAGCTGCCTTGATTGGGCCAGGAATAGAAGATAAGCTTTCTAATAAAAATTTTATAGCTTTTAAACCAGTTTTGAATGTGGGTAAGATTACCTTACCAAACTCTAATTTGAGTTCAGTAGCAGCAGCTTTAGTTTGTTCCATTTGTTTGGCATAAGTCTTCATTACTTCAAGATTACGTCTCTCTGCTGAACCCTTAGAGTTAGTACTATTTCTTATACCTCTTAGCGCTTCATCCCAGTTATCCATAGCAACCAAGAGGGCGTTGTATTGTCTTGTACCGCCAAGCGCTTGGGCTATATTTAATTTTTGTGCACTTGTTAAATCCTTCCAAGCCATAGATAGATCATTTAATACTTCAAAACCACGTCTGTTCTCACCTTCGGCAGTCATAGTTGGAATATTCAATTTGCCTAATTCTTTAGGGCCTTTTTCACTAAACAATCTTCTAACTATAAACCTCATAGCGGTACCTACTTCTTTACCAGATTGTCTGGTAACAGCACCAATGGATGCTACGATACCGTTTAATTCATCAAAAGTAAACCCAGCGTTTTTAGCAGCGGCAGCAGATTTCTTAATAGCGTTCGCCATGTCAGCTGCTGTAATAGCATGTTTGGCTTCAACCTCACTCCAAGAATCTAAGAACCTTAAAGAATCTTGACCTTCTTCCTTGAATGATTTCATAGCAGCGGTCAAAGCTTCGGTAGCATCTTTAGCATTTAGTGTTGTAACATTAGCGGCTAATGTAGATGTTCTGGTTCTTTCTATAACTTCTGATTGCGCGAGACCTTGTTGTGCAAAAACCTTCATAGATTTTAACACTTCTGTGACTGGGACACCATATTGTTTTGCGAATCCTACAGCTTTATCTTGTAAATCGGCAAAATCAGAACTCAGTGGGGACATAACCATCCTAAGTTGGGCTATACCTAATTCTATGTCAGCCAATTCATTAAGTGATGATTTGAGATTACTTACGCCCCCATAAATTAATCTAGAAGCAGCGCCCCACATAACAACCCGTCTAACTGCGCTGCCAAATGTGGCATTAGCTCTACTCATTAACTCTATTAGATCTTTTTGTGACTCAGAAAATCTTCCTATCTTATCACCTGTTGAAGTTATTTCTTCTCCATATTTTTTAAACGAGTAGATAGTGTTTTCCAATACTTCACCAGCTTCACCTATTACTTTTACAGGGTAGCTGAATGTCTCTCCTATTTTAAGACCACCTTCTTCTTCTGGTCTTCTTGCATACTCTCTGGACTTCTGTATATTTCGCCTATGCATGGCTAATTGATTCGTTGGTGTTTCAAATGTAGGTACCTTAACTATACCAGTATCACCAAACTCTCCACTGCTACCAAAATCAACACTTCCGGCATTAGCATACGCAGTCTCTAATGCTTTTAAATATTTTATCATATCACGGATGTTTTTTTGCTGTACAACACCAAAATCATCCATGTTAAATCTAGTTAATCCTTCAAGACCAGCCCTGAGTTTTGTAACATTATTTGCTAAACCAGTGAATGTCCAAGCCTCTTGTACTTCATCCCCCATACGAGCGAATTTCTCCGAACTAGTAAGCATGCTCACCATTTCTCCATCAACTTTGGTTAGAGTGGACAGCATTTCTCTTACTTTTTCTACTGGTGGTATCACATCAGCGCCTTGTTTAAGATCTGCTGTTAATGATTTAAATATTTTAATTAATTCTTGATCTTCACCAAGTGGTTCTGTAGCACGTTGTGTAATTTGTTTAGGGTTGAGATATACACCAGCAGATTGTGCTAACTCTGGGTATAAGAATTTTCTATTCTCTGTATATATATCTGTTCGTTTGCCAACACTTCTTCTAATATTTTCTTGTAATCTCTTTGTGTGTCTTTCAAATTCAGCATAAGCATCTTGAGAACCAGCTTTATCACCCTCGGCAAAAAGTCTGTCTGCTTCTTTCTTGGCATCTTCTGCTTGGTCTATTAAAAATTGACCAGAAGCTATCCTGTATAATCTCCATGCTTTCCAAGCATCTTTACCAGTTATAAGCTCTTGCCCCTGTAATAAATTTAAAACATCTATGAACTCTTGCCCTGAGGGCCCAGACTTTTTTACCTTATCTATAGCATCTTTGATTCCTTTGGCACCTGCGTCATCATCTATATCGAATATAGCTTCGCTAACATCATTATATTTTTTCTGATACAACGTGGCTTGTTCATGTAGTGTTTTTATATTTTCAAATACACCTAATAAACCCTTCCCCTCGGCTATGGGTGGTGCTTCTAAGAATTCATTATAGTTATATCCACCACCGCCAATACCACTAACTTCAGTTCTGGCTTTTTCTTCAGCTCGTCTAATACGATCGTTTACAATTGAGTCATCTTCACGTCCTCTAGGACGGGCGCCTCCCATACGACGTTCAGACGCACGAGTAAGCGCCTTTAATCCATACTCTATAGCTGCATCTATATCTTCTAGGGGGACATCTTGTCTTCCTTGCTGAGCTCTTACACGTTCTCCATAGGAAGGCAGTGTAGCAAAAGCTGATCTGCCTTTACTTTTCATTACTTCTGCGCGCGCTTTAGCTACGGCATCCATGTCTTGGGCGAATCTCTCTGGATTATACGCAAAAGTTATTCTTGCTGGATCATCAGTTCCTTTAGCTTCTCTAGCATAAAATTGTATTTCTCCTCGAGTCTCTTCTCTGAGCTCGTCGCCCATGGCTTTAAGATAAGCGTTGACCTGTGAATAAGCATCTTCTATTTTACGCTTAGTTTCACCTTCAACTGTTGCTAATATTGTTTCCAAGTCTTGGGAACCAATGTCTTTTATTTCTTTTACTACATTCTCTCCTGTAGTTTTTATATCAATTACTCTTTTTACATACTGTTTACCGGCTACATCGCTGGTTCGTTCAACTACATCAGCAAATCCTACTAGGCTGCCAGAAAAACCTGTGTCTTCATCAGGCACACTTACTAATTCTTCTGTAGTAAATTCCTTGCCTTTAAACTTAGTCTTTTGTATCTTTTCATGTATGGCGGTACCCAGATCAAGAACTGCCTTATTATATTCGTCTCCAGGTCTTGAGGTTCCCAACATAGTATCAACAATTTCTGAAACCTGAGCTTCTAAACGTTGTTTTTCATTAGTAGGTGGTTTGCCATATGATCCACCGCCTTTTAATCTACTAGGACTATACACTTCCGCAAAAGTAGCCTCTCCACTCTTACTTTCGCCACCAACTCTGAGTGCAGACATTATACGTTCTAATTCTTTTAGTTCTTCTAATCTAGAATCTGCCATTCTAGTGGCGGCTGATTCCATCGGGCCGGCAGCAGTAGATGGGGCAGCTGATGTTACAAGCCCTTTAAACATAGAGGGAATACTTTGTTCCATACCGACTAAATAAACTGGAATTGGTTTGCCACCTGGTCCACGCATATTGAATCCACGGCCTACACCTTCACGTTCCATAGGGGTAGGTCTTTCAATAGTTCTTTTGAAATCTAGTGGTTTAGTTTTTAATCTGGCTCTTTCTTCGGCTTCTTTATTACGTCTTATATTTTCAGATATATTTTTACTGCCGCCTCCGGCAAACAGGGATGACACTAAAGCAGTGTCTGCACCCTTAGCTTGTACAGCAGCATAAATCCTATCTAATTGTTCTAATGCTATAATCTTTTCAAGAGCATCGTCTGTGTAATTTTTTATAGCAGACTTCAAATCATCAGAACTCAACCCTCGTCCACCAAACGCCTGTTCTCCTTGCTTAAGTAATGTCTCTGTATACTCTCGCTCTAATGCGTCTTTTTCACGATCTGATACTTTAGGAGCACCTGTCAATGACAATAACTTCTCTAATTCTTTATGTCTATTTTTAGGATCTAGACCAACCACTCGTGCTTCAGTTGGATGTAATCTATCTAGTCTGCCTGCTAAATCACCAGTTTCTGGTGAATAACTTTGCATTTTCCAAGATTCTACTATTTTTTCTATCTCTAATTGGGCTTCTTCTATAGATTTAAAACCACTTTCTACCATTTCAGCGTAGCCGCCAGATTGTCCTGGTACTGTTTGACCAGCACGCATCAATTCTTCTCGTAAATTAGAAGCGGTGGCCTTAGCTTTTTTATATTTGTTTACATAATCCTTGGATGCGTCTTTGTTTATGAAGCTTTCAGTAATTCCTGCAGGGACATCTATATTACCATATTTGGCTTCATAGTCTTTAAGTTGCCCATAGGTACTGGCTGTTTTAGTTCTAAAGTTATATAAAGGATTCTCCCCTTTAGTAACTAAGTCTCTTATATTTATACCACCAACACCAGACATTTGGCCTTGAACCACATCTCTTGCCCAATCCTCTATCTCACCAGTTATTTCAGGGACGTCTATTGGGGGCCGTGCGCCAGGTTGCCAAAGTTTAGCTTGTTTTATAAGACCTTCTATAGCTGCCTCTTCAACTGATAAAGATAGCTCTTCTAAAAATCCTTGAAATCCTATTTTTTTGGTAATGAAAGTGGTTAATTCACCCCTATCCATTTCATCGACTTTTAAATCTATCCCTCTTGCTTTGGATATATCACCAGCAACTTTTCTTATAGCATCGGTGGGCTGTTCCCCTAAATTATACATTATTGCTTTTTGGCTAGCTTCGTATAAATCTTTCAGTTCACCATATGAATCATCTTCTTTTATTTTCTCAAATAAATCCTTAGCGCCCCCAACCCCAGAAGATACGTATTTCACTAACTCACCGGCTATTGGTGGCGCCCCAGCATGTTTGACATCCATACCCTTTTGTATAGCAAATCTAAACATTTCATTTAACATAGTATGAAACTCGCCAGCTGCGTCTATACCTAAATTACTTATAGACCCTGGATATCTAGACTTAAACGACTCTGTAGGTTGGTATTTTTTACCAGCTCCGCCCATAACACCAGTGCCAAAACCAACAGTGGACTCACCTATGCGTTGTAACCTGGCCATAGACTCTGTTTCTGTACCAGTGTGTATTTTAAATAATTGTGCTTCTATAACATCTTTATATTTAGATTCAAATAGTTTAGTAGTTACACCAGCACCTACTTCTTTACTCAGTTTGGCATTCAGGTTTCTCAATTCAGCCAGTAACGACTCAGAATATTTACCTATATCTTCGTCCGGTTTTACTTTGGCGAGTACTTCTGAGATCTTAGCAATTTCTTTGCCGGGTTTTCCTAAGTCCTCTAATACTTCTTCTATCGCCAACATTGGATTATTCTGAAGATCAGGCACGGCTTTAGCTAGTACTGATAATTGGTCTTGGGGTTTGAGATATTCTAAATCCTTAGTTAGGAATGGGCTCTTAAGAAATTCAAATCCTTTGCCTGATTCAAATTTCTTATCGAAAGCCATCATCATTTCTGCTATAGTGTTCTCACCAGTTGAAGGTAAATTCTCGTATGTGAAACCTTCTCTGTATCTACCTGCAGTAGTACGTAAGGCATTGTTAACATCAGTCAATGCCTTGTAATGTTTTTCTATTTCTTGTCTGGCTTGCGCTGTTCTAGCAGAATGAACTTGAATCTCATCACCATCAAAATCTAATTTCATCTGATGAGCTACATATTTAGGGGTGGCTGCAGAAATAGCAGACTCTAACATCTTAAGAGCATCTGTAGTCTTTTGAATTTCTTCTTCTGGTGCCATAGCACGGCGTTGTCCTTCTCGTTTCTCAGACAAACTACCGGCTTCATCTTTTAACGCATCTAACAGTTTATCAAACCCCTGTACGTCCATTTCAGGTACACCTGGGACAGATAAAGAACGACTTTCTAAACCACGCTCACCTTTCTTCCCAAGCACCTTGGCCTCGAATGGTTGAACACTAGAAATACCAGTAAATGGATAACGTATGGCCTCTACATAGGGCGTTAAATTATCTTTTATATACGCCTCTACTTCCTTACGCATCTCTTTGTCCGCGTTATTTAAACCATCGAGTAATTCTCCTCTATAGGTTATAAGTTCTGCTAATGTGTTACCAGTACCATATCTTCCGGTCTGGGCTTCCTTAATTTGTGTATCAGTCCCTTTGCCTTTTGTATAGTATTTCTTAGCAAATTTAGCAGGAACTTTTTCAGCTAATCCTTGTGGAATGCCTATCTCATGTTGTTTGAGTACAGGGATGCCTGCACGTAAAGTCTTTTCAATTTTATCTTCATGATCAGTACTAATAGTGTCAGCTGTTTCAGCCAATTTCTTGAAGTTTAATGATAGTTCGTTGCCATATGTTTCACCAAGCACTCTTAACACACTAGCGAACTCATCTAATTCAGCACGACGGTCGACCACAGCAGTAGTAGCCTTAGCCATTATAGAAGGTATCTGTTTAGTGAATAGTAATTCTTGTACAGAACCACTCTTACCAAGGGCGGTCTCTGCTAATGAATTGTAATAGTCTATTTTGGCTTTGGTTAAACTTTCAACGCGTTTATCTATCTCATCTTGTAAGATATCTACACCCAAATTGCCGGCCAATTTATTTGGGTCGGCAATTCTATCTATTTTAGACACTACATCTTGTCTTTGCACATCTTTAAATGGTGATCTGGCGCCTGCTAATATATCTACTTGTTGAGATATGGCATTTTTGTACGATTGAATAGAATCATCTTTTAAATAAGATTTAACATATTCAGTTTCTGACAGATCACGTCTATAATCTTCGGTAACCAAACCAGATTTTACTGGTTCATTGGATTCAAGACCTTCGAATAATTTAGTATATATATCTTTTAAACGATTAACGTCAGTCTGACCTTGAGCTTCCCTAGCAAGACCGCCTATTATCTTTTTCAATTTTTCTCTAGCTACGCTAGTATCTGGCCCTTTTTCTAATACATCGCTAAGCTGGCGGCCCATATTGGTTATATGGGTCAGGCGCCTGGATATGATATCCATACCTTCTTCACCAGCTATAAGCTTATCTGGGTAAGTACCTCTAGCAGATGCTCCTGGTACATAAAAATCTTCCTTAAGCATCTCGCCTTCAGGGCCGAATTTTCCTGTAGGTAATTGAAGATTGAATGCTGATGGATACTTAGCTGTATCCAGAACTGTTCCGCCGAGACCCCTGCCTGATTTACTAGCCTCAATACCACGTATACCAGTGGAATGTGTGAATTGTTTTATTTGACTAACATCTACAGTCTTCAGACTCTTTAACATGTCGTCCGTCATGCCTTTACTTTCATCGTTCAGAAACTGTAGTGCTTTGATATATTCATAATGTTTCTTTGTGTCTACCCCACCACCCTGTGCCATTTCTTCTAATAATTTGGATTGTTCACCAAAGATAGTAGCATAAGCGGGGAATGCTAAGAGATTTAACTTTGCGCCTTTAAGCCCTTTATCTATTTCACGTTTGCTCCAGCCTGGGTCTTTGCCTGGCTCTTCTATAATCTGTAAGAATTTTTCACCTACTAGACTTCTACGCTCCGTGCCCATTTCATCTATAATTTTAGTATAGTAACTAGATATAGCTTCTAATTCTGCAGCACGTTCTGCCATTGCCTCTTTCCCAGGACTCATAGCTTTTAATTTTGACTTTAGCCTATCTAAACTTCTACCTCTACCACCAATAGTGGTGCCAGCTAAATCCTCTGATGGTAAATAACCAAGTGCTTCGCTATACTTAGCTAAAGTACCTGCTTCTCCTTCACCACCTAACAAACTTTCATACGCGGGTTGGCCTAGGCGAGTCTTCATAGTTACTTCTTTACCCTTACCAACTCTACCATAACCAGCGACGTTAGACATTATAGATTCTAATGCTTCGGTTTGCAGACCACGTTTGGCAACACCATAAGAACTTATTCTCACATCAATAGGGGTACGTTTTAATGTCTCACCACCCACTATATCTTTATATAAAGCTTTAAGCGCTTTTATACCTTCTACTCCTGTACCAGCAGATGATAATTTACCACCTAGGGCCTCATCAACTTTGCTAAATAATTCTCTTTGTTTCTTAGCCTCAGGCGCAATAGTAACTCCCATCTCGCCGGCTGTTTTAAACATATCAATTATAAATCTATTACCAGATGCTAATAATTGTTTCCTTAATTGAGCAGATTCTTTTTCACCCATAGTTTTAGTGATAATTTCAGAAGCTAACTCACCCATGGTCTTGGGCATCATAGCTACACCAAGACTTTCTTCTGGTTTAATTTTTATTTCTTTCCCGCCGAACTGTTCTAGTATCTCACCACCACTACCAGTTGGGGATATACCAACACCTTTTGAACCATATCTGGTAGTAAATTTTCTACCATAATAGTTCATAAATTGTTCGGTTAACTTTGCTGTTTGTACCTCTACAGGGGCTCCTCTAACAACGGACATGGCTTTTTCAACACCGCTAATTAGTGCCTTGTCAGCTCTGCCTACATATTCCTCAGGCACTCCCAATATCTTCATAAACTCTCTATGAGCTTTGTCTATTTCTCCAGCTTGAATGTCGGTAGTGGGTGCAAATTTGTGAGAAACTATTTGTGCGTCAGAACCCAAATCTTTACGACCGAATTGGGTCGGCTTAATTAGTTTTTTAGTAACGCTGGTTAATGCCTTGGCTAATTTGCCTGAGATTACTACTTGATCTTCAAAAGTAGACGCTGTGTTGCGAAGCTCAGCTACTACATTATAACCATAACCTTGTCCTTTTGGACCATAACGGCCACTTTCTACCAATGCTTTCTCTCGTTCAGTTCTTAACTTAGGAGTTTCAATACCCCCTCTACCCACCAACGCATTAGTAACATTAGATATATTTCTGCCAGCTTGCTGAAATTCAGCGCCGAAGGGAGCTAATTCAGATAGATTATCGGCATACATCTTAACTACAGTGGCGTTAAGTTTATCTAGATGTTTTGTATTGGAGCCGTACGCGCCAGAACGGTAATCTTCTATTTTACCAGCTTGAGATTCTGGAACTCCGAGGCTGGACAATGTGGTTATATTAGTAGGTAATTGTCCTCTTCTACTTTTAGCAATTTCACCAGTTATTTTGTTCTGATCTATTTTAGATGCTTCAATTAACATCTCATTTATTCTTAAATTGAGATCTTTAATTAATTGTTTTTGTTGAGGAGCTTGTAAGTTTTGAGGTTTTTCTCCATAGAGTGGAGAAGTTCTTGTCATCAAATGAGTCACTTTTTCCTGATGTATACCTCTTCTAGGTCTGGCCCCTTCAACCAAAGGAAGTGCGCCTTCCAACTGACCAATAGCTGTTTCAAAATCCCTTATCGATTTATCAAAATATGGCGCCGCGGCTAATTTTTGTAATGCTGTAGCACCAGCTTTCCCCGAAGTAAGCATTTTTTGGTAGACATCATACACATTTTCAAACTGTATTCTGTCCAATGAACGGACTACATCGTAAGCTTTTACACCGGCCTTTTCCATAGCGCTAATAAAAACATCGACACTTTCGCCTACATTCTTATTTGCTAAATCTTCTATTTTTTTAGCAAATTGTCCAGCAGGAACACCAGTACCTGCTTCTTGTTTTAACCCAACTGATACACCGGCTCTTTTATATTGAGCATCAAATGCGCCTCTATTGGCTTTGGCCAAATCACCAAGCATTTTTTTGGCCAATGCTTCACCCGTTTTGGATATATCAGCTGCTGATGGTCTTATACCAAGCTCTTGTACAGGCGTACCATATTTACGAGCATCTATGTTTTTTATGTTTAGAAGCTTTTCGTAGTCAGCTTTTGACACCGTTATGTTATTTTCAGCTATATCCTTTAGTGCTTTTTTGGCTCTTTCAGATTCGGTAATTAGACTATCATATATAGACTCAAAACCAGTTTTGAACACAGCGAATTGAGGTAATCCTCTTTTAGCTCCATGTTGTGTTTCAAATGCAGCTCCGCCAGTACCAGTAGTTTTGGCTGCTGGTATAGTAATAGTACGTAATAATGATTTTTCACGTAAATCGGCGCGGGCTTTGGATTCACCCGCAGTTTTTCTAAATATTTCTCTTATATTCTCTTCAGTACCTATACCACGTACATCTTGAGCTAATGCGTCAGTACTAAATGGTTTGCCTTGATGGAGATTTCTTTTTTTATTTAAACGCTCTGCCCATCGCTCCAATCCTTTAGTACTATTAATTTGATCTTCAGTAACTGTTTTTAACCACTGACCTATAAGTTTAGATAAATCCTCTGGGCTTTTCTTTTCCTTTCCATAATTGTCTCTTGTATATTTATCTATATACTGTTCTAATAATTTTTTAGTTGATGTCTCTTTAGAACCAGTTTCTTCTCGTAAACTAGCTACATTCGCTATATCAATTTTCCATTGACGACCGCCAGTTCTTCCGCCAGTGTGTTCAAATACATCTTTGGGTTTAGCACCTGGTTCTCGTATAATATCCCAACCACTCTTAGCAGATGTCCAAGCAGCGTCTAATTCTTTAATTATAGTTGTTTGTAATTTTTCTAATGATTTAGCTAGGCCGGCTATATTTCTGTCTACTTCCATCCTAATTTTTTTAGCTTGTCCACGCACTGCTGGACCTTCAACCTTAGCTTTAGTCATATCAGGTCTTATCAATCTCTGTGGATAAACATTGGTACGCATTCTATCCGCTGTTTCTTGTGCATTTTTTATAGATGGAAGACGTTGTGTAGTAACCTCACTTGTAGGTTTTGCCGGTGTTAGTGTCCCCCTTCTTATGTGAGAATTAACTAAGTCAATACTTTTCTGTAATTCACTTACCTTGGGGGGTATTTTTTTAACAGCAGATAAATCACCAACATCTCTGGCACCTTGGCCAAGTCTTTGGGAAAGAGTAATTGCAGAATCAGACATCTCGCGGATGGCTTTGCCTGCACCAGCAGTTTCTACATCTTTATTAATTTTATCTATGTTGGTAGATAGTTTTTCAAAAGCATTGCCGGCTCTTTTGTCTACATCTTTAAGTGTGGTTCCTGATTTTGTAGGAACTTGACCACGTGCTTCCCTTAAAGACACTACACTTTTTCTTGCAACCTCGGCTTGAGGTCCAGTTGCTTTTAATGTTGATGGGAATTTAGAAGATAACTTATCGAGATTCTTTATAAGTTTATCTAAATCACCTGTCTCAAAGCCCACTTTTATATCTTTAACCACTGGGGCTATTTCCATTTTTGTTTTGATGCCAGTTTTACTGGCCTCATCTAGAGCAGACCTGGTAGCATTTACAATATCATTATAAGCTCGTTTAGTTTCTACAGCCAAATCAACAGTGATTGGGCCCAATTTCTGTAATTTTTCTAACTTCTTTAAGTCTTTATCATTAATTACAACTCTAAACTCTTGACTAAGATTAGCTACACGATTCAGAACTGTATCTATTTCTTTGGCTGCTTTTGACCAGCCCTTAGGAGCGTTGGCACCAAATTGTTTAGGCACATTACCTATGTTGGCGCTTATCTTACCAAACTCTCTTAGTACTTCTTCTATACCTTCAATTTTTACTTTGCCACCCTTTGCTTGTTTAGACAGTAACCCATAGAACTTTTTGAATTCGTTGGTAAGTTTAGTTATGTCTCCCTGCTTACCTTCTAAAGCTTTAACAGCTTTGCCAAATTCAGTATCTTTCAATGTAGATGATTTTGATATAGCTGTAGAAACAGCCGATATCATTTCTCTTCTGAATTTAACTGGGTCATCTGCAGCTCTTTGTTTTACTCCAGTTACAGTTCTACCAGCCTGTCGTTTAAAATCATCAATTGCTTTGCTTAACTGATTTATTGTTTCTTTGCTTTCTTCGCCTAACGCTTTTAATGATTCTTTAGCTTTTGTAGATTCAATACTTAATTGTTTAAAATCTTTAAAAATAACTTTTAAACTTGAAATTACTGGCCCTATTTCAGATATATCTACACCACCACCTGATTTTCTCATACTGCCAATAACCTGTACTAATCTGCTTATATCTCTACCAAGATTTTTAAGAGACCCTGCGGCTTGAGTAAAATCTTTCAGAGCTGTTTCGGTAGATTTGGGGAAGGCGTTCTTTACAGCGCCGGACAACGCTCTAGCCAATGCTGCTTCATCAATGGGCACGCCCGTACGTTTTCTGAGTTCGGCTGCCAATAGTTTAGACTGTCTATCAACAGATTTATCAATACCACTTGCTATACTCTTAGATAGTTTGGTTTCGTCTATACCACCAGCGCCAATACCGCCAGATGATTTAGATACAGCGCCACTCACAGACTTCAGCATACCTTTGGCAACACCGTCAGCGACTTCTTTGGACATCTGCTTAACCATTTTGTTCGTGGCTGCAGCGTCCATACCACCAGAAGCACTGGACAATGCACCACGAATCATTTTAGCCGCAGCAGCTTCCAAAATTTTGGCTGATTGTTTACTTTGTTCTTTATATAGTTGTGTTATTAATTTGGCAAGCTTGGTGAGCATAGCAGAATCAGCTGAGCTTGAAGAGCCAGCTTTCCCAGCTATACCTCCGGCGGAACCGCCAGGTGAGGGCTTAGTAAATTGATTAAAATTAAAGTTGTACTCGTCCGTAGCCAAGAGTGCACCTCCGAAAATTTAATGATTTAAAATTTTAAATCGTTAATTCCTATCCCTTCTTAGTCCGCTTCTTAATGTCGGATCTGTCCTTTATCCTTTGTGCTTCTCTTGGTTTATTATATTCTATATCTTCATATAGCTCGTTAGAACGAGTTACTATTACTTCTTCGTTATTAAATGCAGATAGTTTACCCTTATTCTGATTTTTACCCCGCCTTGCGGCGTCCTCTCTATTCCGTTCCTCATAGTAAGATTTCATAAATGCATCGAGCGCCGTGTCATCTTCTATTATTAGATCAGAGGGTCTATCTTCTGGAAGCATTTCATAAATATTTTGATAATAACTGGACCAATAAGTCAAATGCAACATATCCACGGTGTATTCTGACGTCGGGACCCCAAATAAGGGGTCCGATGTCTTCTGACTGTTTATATAACGTATTCGCCAAAGATTACTTCTGGCTAATTCTCTAATAATTGTAGTATTAATACCACCGTAAAATTTTATAAATTCATAAAGAATATTATCTTTTAATATAAGATTAGTTTCATTTAATGCATCTTGATAACATGGCCAATACAAAGTGTCGTCTTCGTTGTGTGTACACACACCACAAAGAAAGAACGAGCGCTCTTCTTCAGCCTTGCTCTCAACCGACATCGCTAATTTAGAAGTTTTCTTAAATCTAAGCTCTGTAATTTCAGAGGTTAGTTTACCTATAATTTCTTTTATACGATCTCTGTTAGCTTTAACCTTAGTGGTTTTAGACAACAGGAATTGCTGAGCTTCTAATTGACTCTCTAATCTATTTAAACGTAGTTTGTTTTTTTCAGAAAACATCTGACGTTTGTCCATCAGTTCGGCCAATTCTTCTACTGGAAGCATGCCTAATGCTAATGCTTTTTTATAAGCTCTATCATATATGAATTGAGCTTCTACTTTTGTTTTGATATCAGGGTGCTTGAATTTTAATAAAATTTCACCAGAACCTTTTTCTATATATCTATAATCATACCCTACAAAAATTTTGTAAAGATATGCTTCTAAATCATTATCACTGATGTCCATTACTTTTCAGTTTTTTTCTTAATGGCTCTTTTTTTATAGGTTCTTTTCTTAGATGCTGGTTTACTTTCTTCCCCAGCTACAGCCTCAGCTGCTTTAATGGCTTCCTGAGCTTTCTCTAAAATTTCAACTTCTACTTCCTTCATAGCCATTGCTTCGGGGGTTTGTTCCAAAAAGTTAGAATCCAATCCCTGTAGGTATAACATTACTTCGAAACGAGATTTCAAAGCTAGGGCTTGATTCTTTTCTTTAAGGTAAGACTCATAGGAGTCCCACACTTTAGTGTTATCAACAACCTGAATCATACTTGACGTTAGGTGTTCGAGTCTAGCGTCGTCGGAAATTTGTTCGCAGGTATTATTCATAGGACCATTTAGTCTTTGATTCCATTGGAATAATTCTTCTCGAGCCTGTGCTACATCAACTGATAAAATTCTTTTTTCATCTACATCACTGGCTGCTTCCAAAAGCAAAATCTTTTCATTTAAATTATTTGCTAATTCTTGAGCTCGTTTTTCAAACTCTGGTCCAATAATACCTCTTCTCATTAAAATGTCCATCATCTCTGCACTGGTTGTAATGCCTTCGACTAGACAATTGGTATAGGTTTTACTGTACTGCCAGTCCGCACCTTTGATGTCCTCTGCACTGGGGATTCCGATATAATACTTAGTCTCCTCATCGGGGCCCATGAAAAACCTTCTCTCATCAGTTGTTTCTACCTTTTCTTCTGCCATTGTAAAATCCTCCTTATCCTTATCTTTTTACTTCTACTATTTCCTCAGACGTTGGCACAAATTCAACATCATAGTGTGCTGTCTGTTTTTTTATATTT
>Ga0164310_10000190_pt1 | contig 31458 bp, 65 predicted proteins | sample GuaBasSedimGuay1_FD_121795 | JGI IMG/M metagenome (GOLD analysis project Ga0164310, IMG submission 121795) | Subseafloor sediment microbial communities from Guaymas Basin, Gulf of California, Mexico - Guay1, Core 4569-9, 0-3 cm | ecosystem: Environmental > Aquatic > Marine > Hydrothermal vents... | reverse complement strand
CAATAGCTTTGAAAAACACTTTGCAGAATGGTTAAAGGAGGTTAAAAGATGATTGAAGCAATAGGGCCAGAATGGGTATGGGGTGTTTTTGTTATAGCGATAATCCTGTTGTTTTGTTTAATGGTGAAAAAGATTCGACTACTGTATTACATCTTGTTCGGTCGATAAGACCAGAAACTCCCGCTATGTTCAACAATACAGGAGTAGAAGCAAGAGAAACGATTGAAATGACCGATAAATGTCCTCTCTGTCTGAATGAGAATTGTCGCTGGCATAACTTGGTTATGGGTAACAAAGCTTGTGAGGAAGGTGACTAAGAGATGCCAGGAAGAATAATAGAAAATGGGAGGGGAATGGACAATTCAATACAAAAGGTTCTAGTATTTGATGACGGTAAAGAGCTAGAATTTGCAGAAGATAGCAAAGAGCTATGGTTGCATACCTGGCACTGCGAAGGTCATGGAAGAGAAGCATTAGCCATAATGGAAAGATATGCCAACAAGAAAAATCTAAACATAATCGTTCCTACTGTCCTTAATGGTAAGCTGATGAAAATTCTAACAGACAATAACTTCAAACCAGAGACAAGATATGAGCCAATTATAAGAGAGAACCTGGAACTAATGGTTAAAGGAAGGTGATTAAAAGATGACTAAGAATTGTGGGAGAACACATCATTATTGGATAAGAATAAGCAGGCTTGATGGAACATCATTTTGGAAATGTAAATATTGTGATGTTTCAAAGAAGGTGACTAAGGGATGATTGAGAAATTGGAAACTGAGATAATAGGAAAGTTGAATAGTTGTGATAATGCAGATAATGGGGAAAGTCTATACACATATACAGAAGTTCTAAAAGCCCTCAACCTCGCAGAAGAGCATTTCAATCAATTATTCGTAGAGAAGTTTGATTTATATATCAAACAAATAACCCAACTCAAGGCAGAGAATGATGATAAAAAACAGGTAATAGATATACTTAATTTCAATCTTGATAAACGAATTGATATAAGAAAACAAGAACACCGAGCCATCCGCAAGAAGCTGGAAGAATTTGAAGATGCAATAATCGGTTATGTTCAGATGTCACCCGACTTAGAGAAGTTGTGTAGAGAAGATTTCAGAAAACACTTTGCAGAATGGTTAAAGGAGGCCAAATAATGACCCAAGTAAGTTATAAAGAGATTAAGAGTTTTGGCGGGGATGCAGTAGATTATGTATTGGTAAATGTCATACTAAAAGAACTCAAAAAGAAGGCCAAATGATAATAATGATTAGATGTAAACACTGCAAGAGATGTTCGTAGTCAATAACCTCAAGGAGAGCCATACCTATAAGGATTGCATCGATATGGAGGAATAGTATGGAAAAGACAGAGCTTTGTGACAGGCTCAAAGGACATTATGTTATGAAGATGTGTGAGGAATGTCTAAATGAATACTCGGGTTATGATCCGTTCTGCACGGCTTACGCTTCGGACAAAACCAGAGAAGAGGATAATAAAGAACTGATGAGGGACTTAGGTTATGAATAAGAAGAGACTTATACAATTCAGAAGGAAGATATATTCAAAATACAAAATTCCAGGCATGAGCAACCTACATAGGGTTAAGCAGAACTGTGTTTTCATCCACACATCTAATGGAATCAAACATGAACAAAAGAAGTTAGAGATCTGCTACGAGCTACAAAAGAATGGGATGAAATACATAACAGAGTCACAGTCATGCAAGGATGGAAGGATAATTGATGTCATTTGTCTTGACACTGGTACTGAGGTGGAAATAGTTGATTCATCACTGACCAAGAAGACCAAGGAAGCCATAGCCAAGGGAGATATTCCTATACTTGTTATCAAGCTAGATGACAGCTTCTCGCTTGATGATCTATTGAGGAGAGAGTTAGAATAAATTTGGATAGGATATATGACATGGAAAGAAAAGAAAGCATTAAACTCTTTCTACGAATACTGATAGACAACTTTAAGGAATTATGGAAAGACATAAAGAAAGGTGACTTTAGGATGGGGATGTGAGATGATATATACATTTAGATTCAGAAGAAACAACAAAGAGAAATATTGGGAAGTCCAGAAAGGAAAGACACTGACTGACTTTCGATGGATACTTGAAAGGGTCCTGAACGACACAAAGACTAATAAGTTAGAGATAGTTATGGAAAAGATAAGTGAGTGATTGATATTGCTAAGAAGAATAAGGAATCGGGTTTGCAGTTTTTTGGTTTTGAAAGTGACAGAACGGTCAATGCAAGTAGATCGTCAGTATTTCAGAATCAAACGAAAGTTAGCATCCTAGGATCACTCAAATTTAGGGTCCATAGGGTAACGAGTTATGTCGGGATAGGTAATTTCATCATGTTGGCCTACCTTACCATGAGGGATTCCTATGTAAATCCCGTCATCTTCTCTGTATTGGCCTTCTTGGGGCTTGTATCTATCCTAGTGGTGGATTCCAAGGGAAATGTGGCTTCGGGAGAGCTTGCTAAAGGGTGGGATGTTAACCCAAGGAACCGTGAGATGATTGAAATCCTGAGAAGATTGGATAAGGCGTAATACAGTCTTTTATAACTAACTTCCCCAATACTATCATAGTGATTCAATGGCATTTCGTCTAAGTTTCGTACGAATGTATATGAGTACATTAGGCAGGGGTACACCTACACCATTCGCAGAGATCCGTGCTTTCATATACCTTAGGAGCAAACCACAGCTACGGACCAAAGCTGTCATGCAAGCAAGGCTAGTCAGGGAAGTTGATGCCACAGAGCAGATAATCGAAGGCATCGGAGCAGGGATAGAGCGAGGATCGACCATAGGAACTGACTTCAACCATGAGATCAAGAACCCTACAAAGATCACCTTAATACCACCTACAAACCAGAAGAAGGTAGTCATCGAAGGCATGGAAGTCGAGCAAGTCGACCCTGACGAGATGCCACAGATGTATGATGGGATGTTCATATCCAAAAAGTTCTCACAAGCAAGGGGCGGTGATTGGAGATATTTCAGCCGAGCCGCACAGGATCGAGTGATGAAAACCAATAATATCCTAGAGCTAAAACTCAATAGAGTCTATCGATACTTCGCTAGATTCGATTCAACAGGGAAGATAGATTGGGAGTATGACGAGTCACAATTAAAGAGATTCGAGCAAGAAGCTGACCTCAAGACCATACGAACCCGCCTGATAGATGCAATAGGAGCATTGGATACAGGAGACATCCAGAAGGACATCAATATTTTAAGAGAACTTAATGAAAGATTAATTAAATTAAGGCAAGGTTAATGTAAATTATATCAAATCAAGATCCTACAAAATCTGAATCAGAGGTTAATCAAAATGGGGGGTGAAGGGTAATGACAGAACAAGAGAACATAGATAAGCTAGTGCAAGCCACTACGATATTGAATGAATACAGGAAAGCGTTGACAGAATCAGTTAAGGAAATGGGAAAGAACATGACACAACTAGATGCACGGGTCCGTCACGTTGAGAACAACGGTAGCATCAAGAACGAATTGAATCTATTTGAAGAACGGCTAAACAACATCTCTACCGTGACTACACAGAAATTAGACAAACTTAATGTGGAGTTTCAAAGACTGAATCAAGAGATCGCTAACAAAGATAATCAAATTGGTGAAATCAATACTAATATGGCAAGCCTAGTAGAGGGTGTTGACGATGCCAAGAGCTTCAAGGTTGCTGTAAAGAACTTTGTGAAAGAATTGATGAAATAGTATGACAATATAAAGCTAACTTTCAAATGTAATACCTATAAGGAAGGTGATGTTCGTGATAAGTCAATGGGCAAAGATAGAAGGAAAGTTCCAGAGGATTACTCTGAACGAATACGAGCTAGAGAATGTGATGACCAGGCTCGTCAAGCTAAACCATAAGGAATTCATGCGTTGCTTGGAGAAGGCGAGGGCCACAACCGATGACACACAGTCTTTCCAGATTGCACTCGCACTATTCGATAAGCAGGGAGTTGCCTCTTTTACGGCCGTAAAAGACGCTCTTGAAAATAAGATAGAACGAGCGAAGCGTGGTGAAACGGAACCAATACCAAAACCACCAAAAGAACCGTTACCAGAAGCTCCAAGACCCAATTCTCCTGAGAAACCTCGTGCCAGTCCAGAGGAATCTAACAAAGCCGCAACTGAGTTAGAGAGAACACCACCCAACCCTGAGTTTCAGGAAAAGGGTTGGGATCCAGAGAGCAAAGGATATCAGGACTCTAACAGTGGTGGTAAAAATGACTGATGACTTTTGGTTAAGGTGGATGAAGTCTCGGACCCCACAGAGGGAATCAATGATTGAGAACCTACCTTTAATCAAGAAGAAGAGCATTGATTTCAAATTAATCAATATGTACCTAGAGGATCTGTTCTTCACGTCGATAGCCAAGTTCAAAGCTGATCTAATTAAGGATATGAACGAGAAGAATGTTGAAGAGCCAGCTAAAAGCCAAATTATGAAAATCATCGGTGTGTGAGCAGACGAGTTCGAGTGTGATGTGTTTTAATGCTCCGTGAACTACCCAACTACAAGTAGTCGGGCTTCTCGCTTCCTAGACGGGCTATCCTCAAGACCGTAGCCTAGAGGAGAACTCCCGTCTCCACGAGCGTAGATTTCCGTTGTTCCAACGGTATCCTTGTTTAATATGTTTTTCGATGCGTTCAAGTCCCTATCCATTACAACTCCACAGTATGTGCATCTATGCCATCGCTGTGCCAGTGTCTTAGGAACCTTGTTCCCGCAATGTGAACAGTCTTGGCTTGTTCCTCTTGGGTCAACCTTCTCCACTCTGCAACCAGCACTTTCAGCCTTGTAGCAGAGGAATCTTGCGAATTGTCCCCAAGAAGCATCATTTATGTGCTTGGCGAGGTATGGATGCCTCACCATGTTGGTTATCTTCAAGTCCTCTATGACTATCGTTCCGTAGTTATCAACCAGTTTCCTAGTGAGTTGGTGATGGAAATCATGCCTTTGGTTGCTGATCTTCTCGTGAATCAATGCAACCCTATACCTTGCTTTCTCCCTCCTATTCGATCCTTTTTTCCTTCTTGACAGGATTCGTTGAGCTTTCTTCAATCGTTTTTCTGATTTTACAAAGAACCGATGGTTCTCAATGGTTTCACCGTTAGATAGCGTAGCAAATTCCTTCAAACCTACATCTACACCTATCTTTTCCTTGTTTTTGTTCTTTGTTGGATTGATTTCCTCAACGCAACTGAAACAAGCGAACCATTTGCCTGTTGGCTCTCTTTTGATTGTAAGGGTTTTGATTTGACCAACAATTCTATTCTGTGTCCTACCAATCCTGACATTGACAATACCAACCTTGCTCAATGTCAGCTTATTACCATCAAGTTTGTATCCGTTTTGCGGATATGTGAACGACTTGTATCGCTTCTTGAATCTTGGATAGCCCACGCTTATGTCCTTTCCTGATTTCCTTTCCTTGAGTCTCCTAAAAAAGTTCTTGAACGCCTTATCAACCCTATTCGATACGTTTTGTAGTACCTGTGAATGGACAGACTTGATTTCAGCGTTAACGCCATGATTTATGCACTTGTTCATGTCGAATTTGCTCAATCCCTTGCCTTCGGCTAGGTAGGTTTCCTGGTTGATTGAGAGCAAATCGTTATAGGTTCGTCTGCAAACCTCAAGGTTCTTTTCCATTCTCTTCGCTATATCCTTGCTCGGATAGAGCCTATACTTGTAGGTTTTCTTGATTTCCATGTATTATATTGGAAATTAAGAGTATTTAAACCTTATGGTTAACATATATCCATGCCTAAAACAAGCTCATGTGTTTACAACATCAACTATCACATAGTCTGGTGTCCGAAATATAGGAAACCTATATTGAAAGGGAAGATTAAGGAATTCATAGAGGAGCAGATATATACTATTTCAGGAGCAAAGGACTATGAGGTGATTGATTTGAAAGTCATGCCTGACCATATCCATCTGTTCCTATCAGCTAAACCAAGTGAGTCACCGACTTCAATAGTGAAGGTGCTTAAAGGAGTATCCGCTTTGAGAGCGTTCAAGCGGTTTCCTGAACTCAAAAACATATATAGGAGAGGTAAGATGTGGTCGCCTAGCTACTATGTCGGTACAGCAGGGAAAGTATCTGCTGATACAATCAGGAGGTATATTGATGAGCAGGGTCGCAATTCATCCACCGATTGAAATCGGTGGTCTTCTTGCTCCAATCAATATAAAAAAGAGGATGACAGTAATACATACAGGCACTAAATGCTATCACGGGTCCGAGGAAGTTCCTTGCGAGACTGTGATTAACCAAACAGAGGAGAACAATGATGGAATCAGTAACAGTATTCGGTTTGGGTAAAGTCGGTTCGCAGATAGCATATCAGTTGGCTATGGATAACCATTTCGGCCCAATATATCTGATAGAATCAGATGAAAAGACACTGGAAGGTCACTACAACGATCTGGTGCAGTCCATAGAGGTGTATAACTCTGATTCATATATGCAGTATGGAAATGACAGATTGGTATGCCCCACTAAACCAATTCCAACTGACTTCTATATTATATGTGCAGGGACTAGGATAGAACACGGTAACGACCGGACCCTTCTATTCAACAAAAACAAGGACATCGTGGAAGAGATATTAACAATGATTGCAAAAGTTAGGAAGGAAGACTCAATCACATTCATGGTCACTAACCCATCAACTGAACTAACCAAACTAGCCCTCGATTACATACCCAATGTTTTACCAGTGGGAAACAAGGTAGATAATGCAAGGTTACGGCTCACAAAGGTGTCAGGATCCCACGAGAAGCCTAAGATAAATGAACAGTACAAGCTAGTCAAGGACAACAAGGGCTACACTAATTTCGCTGTCACCACTGAGGTAATGGAGATTCTGAGAAGGTTCAGATGACAGTGAACTACCCAACTACAAGTAGTCGGGCTTCTCGCTTCCTAGACGGGCTATCCTCAAGACCGTAGCCTAGAGGAGAACTCCCAACTCAAAGCAGAGCTTAAGGAATTAAGAAGATTGGTTGGATAGTTCACAAATGTATTCCATATCAAGGTTGATTTTGTATAAACAGAGGTTCGACATCATCAGCTTTGTGTGTCAGTGTCGGATCAATTGGTATGATAGTGATGTTGGCTAGAGTACCGTTAGGATAATAGTTCTCTTGTAACCCAACCCCTTTATTGAATACGGTTGTGCAGTCATCATAACCCATCTGGTAGACATCAACGCATGATGTCTTGAATATCGTAGTGAAGATCACGATCATAACACCGAACATGATTATCTGCCAAATGAATCTCCATTTGTTGTCCGTAGGCCCGAACAGCCTATCTCCTATCAATCCCATTTATATCACCTTCAAATCCGGCCTTCTCTCAAAGCGTTCTTTCCAATAATTCTCTGCCACCTCATCTGCTTTTTCCCAAGTATCAAAAACCTGTCCCTTGCAGTTATTACAAGTACAGAAATGACCATGCTCTTCGTTAAAGTTCTCTTGGAATCTAATTTCCATATCATCCTCAACGCTGTCTTCCATATCAACTTCCTCATTTGTACTGTACATATTGAATATTTCATGTGTGTTGAAGTATAGTGTATTCAGGTAGGATCCTGGCTTCGGATAGCCTGTTCTGAAAATATTGGCCTTTATCACCGTTTCAGTTCGGTTCAAAGTAGGAACGCAAGTAAAATCGATCACTCTACGAATACGGGAGTCAAGGCTGTTCATAACCTGTGCAGAGAACAAGTAGATTAACCCTCTCTTTCGAGACCTAAGTAGGATATTGGATGTAAAACGGTTTCTTTTCGTGATTGACATACGAGAATCACAGATAGCCCACATCTCATCAAGCAAAAGCACGCCTTTCCTAGCTATATCTATCTGATTGACCCCTTTCACATAGTAATATGGTATCTGATAGAGGTGTATGTTAGAGAATATAACCCTCTTACGGGTGTACCAATTCTTGAATGTCAATGCAACGGTTGAGAGGGTTTTTCGGTCCGGTGTTCATTGAACATCGATTTCCCGCACCCAACTCTCCGGATCTGTCTCGTTTTAGGGAACTAAAACGAAATTACAGCGAAGAGAATTGCACTCCACTAAACATAATTTAGTGAATCCATGCTACATCCCCGCCTTAATCAGTTGTTCATAATATCCCATTTTAATCAACTCCTTTCTTTTAGTGAATTTATTTTTGCCACCTTATGAAGTTCTTACCATTATTTTCATGTCCGATACTTAATCACCTCAATTCATAGTCCAATAGAGTACCTTGCACGAGGAAGGGTCTTCTAAGTCCACAAAGAAAACCGTACCCTATCAGATTTCTACTCCCCTATCTTCTTAATCTTAACATTTATGTCCTTCCCCTTGAAGTAGCCCTTAAGGTTCTTTTCCATTTTCTTCCTAGCGGCTCTCCCAAGGATCTTGTTACCTATGCTACCACCGGGCGACATGACAGGAATCCGCATCAGAACATGATCGTCCTCTTTCCAACAGGGGATAACTATCTCATCCATGAGAGGCACATCGAACTTTATTGGCATAGGTATTTTCTCTAGCTTCTTGCGGGCCTCTACCATAGCGGGCTTCCAGTCATCCTCTATTGATTTACAAAATTCTTCTACTGCCGGATATATCTCATCCACATTCCCGTCTATCCTGAATAGCATTTATCTCACTCCTTGCATTGTTTGCATTGAACGCTGTCTCTTGGCTTTCATGTCTGACAGCATTTTGTCCAGAAAATTGCTATCGTCTTGTTCTTCTTCTTGTTCTGGATCATACCCATAGGCCTCATCCACATCCATTCCTTCTCGTAATTCGGCCATTGGTTTAGGTGCTGAATCCCATACTGACATATATATCCCCTCCCTAATTCACTTGGCTTTAACTTTAATTGCGTTTGAATTTAATTCAGTTAGTTGTTTTCTATATATATCATTTTAGAGAGGTGAACATATCACCCATCTTGAGCTTCTTGTCTTGGTTCATCATCCCAAGTCCACTGCTCATAAAGATGAACTCACCTCTTGATGCTCTGGTTCGGCTGATTCTTAAACGCATGAAATCCTCGGCATATTTCTTTGCGATATCTGATTTGAACATCTTACCCAACATGAATAGCACTGGAAGCGTGAACACCTCATGAGGCGTGACATCTGTCACGGTCTTTAGTTTTTCGCCACTGGGGTTCAACAACTCCATGTAGAGTTTTGCCAACGCTTCCTCAGATTGAGGTATTCATAACTAGCATGAATACATACCCATGAGGCTGTCGGCGATATTTGCTTGACTCTCATCTCTTTCCATTAGTTCACCCCCACTAAAATCTTAGTTCCTTTTTCATATTATCCGTTTTTCCAATATGATTTCTTTATAGGCATCTAACCGAAACCACCTAACATTTGGTAGGAAACGAGTGTCGTGATTGCAAATATGACAACGAACAATATAAGTGCAATCACCCCTTTCCCTTTCCCTATTTTGAGGAACCCACCACCGCCACCGTCTATGGCATACCGTTTCAAATGCTTCATGAATGACAAATCAAAGGTCTGTCTCAGTTTGTCGGGTGTTATGTCCTTGAATTCACCCCTCTGTTCCCCAAATGTAGGGTTGAATGGTGCTAGAGTCTCTCTTACTTCGGATCCGTTTGCCTGAAAACCAACTTCAATATAATTCTTATCGTTAGTTGGCTCAACAACAAAGTTACATGGACGTAGCTTGTCATGTTTGAGTAAATATAATATCTTGTTCTTCCCGAACATACCTTGTCCCTTTACTATGAATGGTCTGACCTGATCTAAGATGAATTCCTTATCCCCAACCGGTTCTCCATACTTGACTATTCCCCTACCGTTGTAAATCTCGATGTCAACTTCCTCACATGAGTAATCAGTGTGGAATATCAATGCCCTTTCCAACACCGCTCTAGAACGGCTAGTCTTCGATGATGTTTCTTGCTGTTCTAAGGCACTCTGCCAATTCTTTTCCTTTTTTCGTAAGGACCCAAATCCTTTCATTGTTTCCTTTCACCCCTTTAAGTCTAATCAGTTTAGCATCCCTGAGAGCCGATAGGAAGTGATAGCCAGCAAACATATAATGTCTAGCATCTTTTACGGTGAACTCTCCCCTTACATCAGTTAGGAATTCCATTGTTTTGTTGTTCAATCTGATGATGTATGCCATAATGTGAATTTATTTAACAGTATGACTTAAATGCTTTTAACACACCTTATTATATTCTACAATTCATTTATCTAAAGTGGTGAACTAAATGAAAGAAATGACAAAGGCACAGGCAAGTGCTTTCACCCGTAACTTTGTTCTCGCAATAGTGGGAATTGTCATCGCTGTTCAGCTTATCCCAACACTTCTGTACGCAGTGGGTAATGTGACAGGCGTTGCACTCCTTTCCGCTTCACTTGTAGGAACAATTGTGGGTGCTGGAATCGTTCTATTCATCGTGGAAGCCTTCATGTAAGGTAGTCCCCGTTGGATAGTGTTATGGGTAGTGTAAACTACCCTTCACTTTTTATTTCTTCTTATTTTATCTTATTTATGGACAGATTTCTCGTTATCATTTCTATCACTTTCGTCTTCCTTTTCTATGGTATGATGTTCTCGATCTGGATGATTGACATATCATTCGGTGCGATTGCTAGTAACGGAATGGTGACTGATGGAGTGAATTTACAAGATCCGATGGTATTCTATCATCAACATCTCAGGAATCTAGTCATATTCGTTGTAGCCACATTCACCCTGCTAGAGCTTCTCATCGTCAAGAAATTGTGACCGTATGACATCAATATATAAGTGTTCTAACTAAATTAAATCCATGCATCTTAAAGTATTATCTATTTTCCTGTTCAGCATACTTTTGTTAGTCCCATTGACCGCTATTGCGGAACCCTACAACATCTCAAGCTCGGATGCTAATAGGTTTTTCGTTAAGGGAACCCAAGCACCTTACGACCCGAAAATCTCCTGTTCAGATAATTATCCAAACCGTTGCGTGATGTTGATATATAACGAAGGCGGGTTTGGTAACAAAGTTCAGGCCTGGTATTCAACTGATGGATTCGAGACATCCCTTGATTCATGTGTAGCACCCCAGTGCGTTGAAATCGGTTCATATTCTATTGACTTATCAGGTATCGCAAGTAATCAATCACTGCTTCCTTACTTTCACCTTCCCTATGATGTTGTGTGGGACTCAGGAAAGATAGCAACTGATGCGTTTTTCATAGTCATTGGAGAGAAGACTTACAGATATCTACCAGGAGTTGACAATTCAGGATTCCCGTTTTATACACCATCTTGGAACGATGTTGTCATAGATGATATCACAGATAGATTCAGTAATACTGCTTGCATATCAACGGATCAGAGATGTTTGATTCATTGTTGGGGTCTTTCATTTGATAATAACGACCCACAAAGCCTTTTCGTTGGATGTGCTTATGCGTATAACCCAGGACCACCAGGATTCTGTACTGTTGGTAGTAACTGTCCTGGTCTTATGAGAACAGTGTTAGCGGAATATAACATATCAAGCAAGAATTACGGAACACTTACAGCGATTGGTTCGGAATCTCCCGATGATACTGACTGTGTGTGTGCGTTGGATACTAGCGTGGGTGGTGGCAACAACTGTCCGAGTTCATTAGTAGTGGATTACTTAAAAGGTGTTGCGATAGCCAATGGCGGATACTATGGATATAATGTAACCATGTCAGGGACTGGGATATTCAGTCAGGATATTGGTGCTTCTTGTGGTGATATTGATTCAGCACCATCATCCATAGCAGGTGTATCGAATGTTACTTTCCCTACGGGAGATGCACAACATCACCAACTAGGTTCTGACTTATATTGGCTCAACGCATCACAAGGAATATTCAAAGCACAGATTTCAGGGTTCTTTGCGGGGTTCGGTACAAGCGAGGCAGTGAGAACCTTCGATAATGGTGAGGTTGCTAACGAGTCAGATTCGGCCTCAGTTTCAGGTGGTGGAACTGCTAAAGATTATATTGTTTGGAGTTATTATAATGAGACAGTTAGTGGTGATGAAGGCATATATGTTTATAGACAATCCCTGATTCCTGTTCAGGTTAATATGCCATCAGGGATAAACATTCAGGGTTCGTTAGCCTGCACTACGGATGAGGGCGAGAACTACACAGACTTTGACTCATCATCTACTGGCTTTCTGGAACTTTCTACCCCATGTACCTCGAACAATCAGATAACCTTAACTACAAGCGAATCACTACCTGGTGACTTCACATATACTTTCGATGCAACAGGTTGCGAGTCATCAGGGTTTATAATTAGTGCATTTTATAGCGAGGATGTTCCGATAGATTTCGAGTTCCAAGTCAATGAGGATCCTGTGTTCGGCAACGGCCAAGCTCTGCAAGACGTTGAGATTACCCTTTCAGGTTACGGGACAGAGAACACATCATCATCTGGATCTGCTACCTTTGAGCTTAACCCGATACTAGGTGCAAACTTCTCAGTCAGTGAAAATACTTGCTCGGCCGACTTCCTATTAGACGGGACCCCAAGGACTTACACCTTTATTGCAGATAAATCAGGATATATCAGCGAGATAGGGACGATTACGCCAGCAACCAAGATAGCTGTCGGTTCATGGTTGTTTGAAGACAGGTTGGCTATCACGCTAGAGGAGACAGGGACATTCATAGAGGTAAACCTAGAGTTGCCTGGTGGGATACCATTCACCCCATGCAACTCACCCGATGTTACCTACCAAGGCTCAGTTAGCGGGGTGACAGAATCATGGGTTATAGAGAATGGGATACAAATCGCATCAACTACATTCACTGAGTTCCCCGCTTTCCTCAAGGTCAACAACTCAGGATCCTCTTACGATGTCAACATCACGATAACATACGGCAACGAATCGATTAGCCAAAACATCACCGTGACCCCTGATGACAGTTTTGAGATCAACATAGTTATACCAAAGGCCATAACCCAAACACCATGTACCCAACAGTGTGATTGTGTGGACAGCCAATGCATCGGACAGTACCACTATGAAAGCTCCGGTTGCACCGATGGATTCTGCAACTACACTGTAACCGATTGCCTCTCAGATACATTATGTGATGACTCAGGCGGTTGCTTCAACATCGATACAGGCGTTGCTTGCGTGACACCTGGTTCCCGAACAGGGTGTGACTCGGGTTGTGTCAACGATGACATCCTCGAATACGGTGTGTGTGGTTCAGGGTTGACTTGCCTGAATAAGACCAAGACCTGTGTGAGCGGATGCAACGCAACAGCGGGGGTTTGTGAAGAAGAGCGGCTCTGCATAATTCCAGTTGCACAGAAGTTCCAAGTTGGTAGCGATTCATTCTTCGTTACCTGTGACCAATCCAATGCAGGGACAACCTTCTGTGGTGCTTCACATCTCATAGATGACAATCTCACAGGATTCCAGGTACTCAAGAGCCAAGCTATGACCACATGGGGTAATGTGAATAACATCCCTGTAACTCCTGACGGTTGGAACTACATCGAAACCACCAACGCCAACGGTGATGAGATTTACCTCTTCCTCACACCTAGAATCACTTGCTCAAGCTCATGTGAGATGAGTGTTGAGTTCTGTGGGGCTAACGGTTGCGATAGCGAGACTGGTGAGTGCATCGGAGTCGGTAGCGGAGTTGATCCAATGGCTACACTTTTCGCGGGGTGGGGACTGGCAGTGACGGCCTTCATCAATACTGTGTTCCCCAACATCTACGCTAAGTCAATCTTTTCACTAATAGTGATATTCATAACCTCAATAGGTATGCTTCTAATAGGGCGGGGACAGAAAGACATAGCCCTTTATGTACTGGGTATGGATGTGATAATAGCGATGATATTCACCTTCGTTGGGTTCTTGCCGTTTTATGTTGCTATCATAATGGCTATCGTAGCCGGATTCCTTGTATTCAAGGGATTGTTCCAAGGAGGCTGAAATGGCATCTGATACCACCGAATTTGCAGGGTTAATCTTCTTACTGGTGTTTATGGTATTCATCTTTTCATCAATGACAGCCTATAATGCGACTATTGAGTGTCCAGAGCTATCTAGCGTATTTGATCAAGATAATCCTCTTCTTTCTGCGATATTCTCAGTGGGTTTCATATTCAGCCCGTGTTCAGGGATACCACTATGGGCAACTCTTCTAGTATTCGTTCCCCTAGGTATAGCGATAATAGTTAAAATCACGCCTTTCATCGGGTAACTGTATTACACACATATATAAGGACTGAATCGAATTATTACCATGAAGATTCCACTATTGTTCATATTAGGTATGATATTCTTTATTCCATTACTGCCTCTCGTCTCTGCTCAGACAGAACAATCAATCCTCTTCGAGGACGATTTCTCAGGAAATCTCAGCCAATGGAATGTTACAGAAGGAACATACACCATTGATTCGGGTGTTGCGAAGTCTGCCACTGATGGAACTACATCAGTGATGTTCAGTAATGAGACATTCACTGCCGATGAGTTCACATTGACCTTCAGAGCTAATGCGAATGTGGGTAGTCTAAATGACTTCGTTTTCTTGGAAATAAATGACAGCTATAATCTTAGAGTTCAGATGAATCTTGGTTCAGGTTTTGGTGGGCTAAGTGTGAAGTTTCTAGAAAAGGTTGATGGGTCCTCAAACACAATCTTTACTGACCAGAACTACTCTTACCTTGCAGACGGGGAGTGGTATAGCGTAAAACTCTATGTCAATTCAGGTTCATACAGCTTCAAGATTTGGAATGAGTCAGACTCAGAGCCTGTCGATTGGATGTATGAAGGCTCTTTAGACCCTGATTTAGATTTGACAGATGGTTACAGGATAAAACTATACACCGCAAATCTTGCTGTTACTGAATATGGACAATATGATGATATTCTGCTTACAGTAACATCGCCACCCACACAACCAACCCCACCAATCAACAACATACCAAACGGACTGAATGTGGTTGCCTCGATTGCTATCGTAGCAGGGTTCTTACTATTCCTCATATTCCTATACATGGAGAGTGGCCTGAACACACAAATCATAATCTACGGGACCATCGGTGCGGTTATAATCGTGTCATTGTTGGGTTATTTACTTACAGGATCCTAGATGTATTACACACACATATAAGGACTGAAATCGAATTATTACCATGAATAAATTATGTGGCCTCCTAGCTTTCTCGATAATCTCGGTTTTCTTAATCTCAACCTCTCAGGCTTATAATGTGGACTCAACTGAGTATCCCTACTGTCAGAACATAACTCTGGACATGATTGCTGGAAATCTACCATCTGGTTATCAGGTAAGATTCCTCTATCTCAACTCTTCCAATGTCGGTGCTAATTGGAACTGGTCAAATGAGTGTGTTAACCTGAATACCACAAGAGCAAGGGTAGCCGACTCTGATTATAATGTAATTAACTGGACGGTTCTTGATTGTGATCCTGTGAATGAGAGAGCCGAGTTCGCTATCAACTTAGAGGAAGAGCTTAACACTACCGGCTCTATCTACCCTCTCTGTTACGGTAACGAGACAGCCACACCAAAGGAACATAATAATATTGTCATACCATTATATTTTGAAGGTTGGGAAGACGATTGTGCTATTTCACCTTGGGCAGAATCAGTAACAGCCGGAATAAAAACTATCTCTACAACCATAACGAGAGGTGGTTGTTCGGCAATGCTTTTAGGTGTTGGTAATGGGTCAGCGGCAATTCGGTCAAATATGACCACCCTGAATACAGATGGAAAGACTTTCTCAATGGATATTTACTTCAATGCCTCTGCATCAGGATCTAACTCCGTATCAGTTCAGGGAGACCCTTCATCAAGCGAAACCATAGACCAGTTAGGTCTTTCCTGGTCAACTGGCTCAAGTTGTGTGACTTCAAGATGGTATGATGGAGCAGACCACAGAGGTTCTATCTGTTACCCTGATGATGTGTGGTACACAATCGAAGCTAGAAATATAAACTTTACAACAGGCACATTCGATATATATGTAGATAATATTCTGGATACCGCTGGAGCAACCACATCAACACGAGGATTTGAATCAGGCGGTATAAATTTCGTTGACTCATCGAGTGTTGGGTTTGCATCGTTTTATGATAACATAATGATAAGGGATTATGATGCAGACGAAGCTAACATGACATTCATTCTAGGTGCAGAGGAGTCAGGCATACCACCCGACACGACTTCACCCACCCTCGACTTCACTTCCCCGACTCTCAGCAACGGCACAGTAAGCTCTGATAGTTGGATTTTCATCAATGTGACAGCAGATGAGGCTCTTGATACCTGTCTAGTAGAATGGGGTACAGTCTACAACCAGACCATGACAGTTGACGGCTCTTACTGCTACCTGAACAAGACCAATAGTTCAGGAACGATAGACTTCAAGGTCTATGCTAACGACACCTACGGGAACCAGAATGTAACCGAGTCAAGGCGAGTCTTCCTTGATAGCATCAACCCTTCTGTGACACTGGTAGATGTAGCCAACTCAACCTCACTGAGCGTTCCACTGAACTTCACCGTAGACGATACCATAATCTTCACCGATGACTTCAGCGTTGACCTGAGTCAGTGGACCATTGTGAATGGAGATTTCAATATAACCAATGGGTCTCTTCTCCAAATAGGGAGTACTCCAGTACAGGAGAATATAAAGACTGGACCCTTCGAGGGAGTCAATGACATCAATATCTCCTATAAGCTAAGAGGTGGAGGTTCTGAGATATTCGCATCCAATGTGAGGATGTTCTACATCGACCCTGATATTGACGGTGCCGCTTACATAGATTCACAATTCTATTATGGAGATTCCGATGATTGGGATGTCACCGAAGAGCATGAAGGAAGCACCAATCTCTATATAAATGATGAGAATGTTTCTCATGAGCTTGATGTATGGACCTACTTCAAATTCAACCTTGACGGTACGGACTTCAAAGTCAAGCACTGGCAAGGTGCTTCAGAACCAGATTGGCAGTGGCAAGGGTCACATAGCCTGTACGGAACCAGAGAAACCTCAGATATATCAGATGGATATGGTCTATACCTAGCAGAACAGAGCCTTACTTCAGGTGAGTACATAGAGTACGATGACTTCCTTATCCAGTCATCCGATGTCTCAGGCACTGATTCATGTTGGTACTCTACGAGCGATGACAGCACCAATGTGACTCTGCCAGGTTGTTCCAATTCCACAGTGGCTTTCACAACCTACGGAGCGAAGACTATCACCATTTGGGCTAATGATACTGCGGGTAACATAGGGTCAAGCACAATCACCTTCACCCTCTCAGATCCAACAGTCATACCCATAGACAACATACCAAACGGACTGAATGTGGTTGCCTCGGTTGCTATCGTAGCCGGATTCCTCATCTTCTTGATAATCCTCTTCATAGATAGCGGCCTCAACACCAATCTCTTGATTTACGGCACGATTGGCTCAATCATCATAATTTCCATGCTGAGCTATCTCCTCACAGGGGCGTAATACATCCATATTTATATGACAATTCCAATTAAGATACATGAGTCGGTTATTCATCTTGTTAATCCCATTATTCCTACTTCTCTTAATACCAACAGGGTTGGCACAGATCAGTATTAGTGATAATGATTGTCTAGATAAGTGCGAGGACTCAATTCTATACAAGAAAGGTACATGGGATGAGAAGTTAAGACAATGTGTTTATGCAATAGAAGAACCATGCAAATACGGATGTGAGAATGATCCTAAGATAAGTACTGTTCCTGTATGCAAGAAATATCCTGACAAGCCACCTGAGAATGCGACTGATTATGAGAAGACGATATGGGAGATGACAAAAGATATCTATGACCAGAACAAGTATAGGATAGATATCACTGTTCACGGCACTGAGTACAGTTCTCAGCAAGACGGTCTCGTCTATCTCCAACTGCTCAATGAAGATTACTCTCCTGTGAATGACTCAGTATGTAGGGTTTCGATATACTTTCCGGATGGGTTGACAAAATGGAAGAATGAACAGGATATGACATACTCTGGTGAAGGTCTTTATTTCTACGGGTTCACCACACCAAACACCGCTGGGGTCTATATGGTCTCTGCATATTGCATAACGCCTGAACCGAACAGCACCATATTCTCGGCGAGCCATGATTTCGAGGATAACGATGAAGCAGGCGGGGACGGTGATTGGATTACGGATTGGTATGAGGAAGGAAGCGTGACAATGCCAACCAATAATGCCTATGAGGGTACAAGGGCGTTGCGTTTGAGGGGCGGTTCTGGTCAGCCATATACTGACCGTTCTATGAATACGACATCTGATGTCGATAGGGTCACTGTATCTTTTTGGGCGAAAGCTGTTGGCCTTGAAGCTGATGATGACTATTATTTCATATTCTCTGATAGCGGTGAGGTGAATTCATCGGTAGAGGAACATTGGACAGATGGTGATGACGATAATGTTTACAGGTTCTATACCTATACTTTCTTGGCATCTGATGGGTGGAATTTCGATGATGAGGTATGGGTGGCTTTTGATGGTGACAGCATAGACAATACTGGTGATCGTCTGCACATAGATAACCTTAATATAACAGCACAACAGGACAGCTATAATGTTTCAGAGTACCAGTTCATCAGGGGTTCAGGGGAGATTCATATCTCTAATGGTGGCCTTTCAGAAGGCCAATTCGTTGCTTTCTGGATGGATGTGGATGCAGGTGATGAGTTCTCTGGTTTAGCTTATGGCAATTATTCTGTGACAAGCCTTACTTATGACACCCGTGATGTCGATATAGATATAAATGGGTTTGATTATTTTTATTGCTCAGACATCCTTAATTTCACATTCTGGAACACAAGCATTGGTGACTGGCAAGAGATAACTGATTACTCATGCTCAAGGAATTCTGCACTGGATCTTGACACTCTCTCATTCACTCACGAATTGTCAAAAGATGAGATCCTTAATCTCCAATTCACATTAAGGAACAAGTACTGGCGTTTGATGCATGAATACTACTGGGTATCGAATGGTTCGATGTCTTTCATAGATACGATGTGTGATTATTATTTCGCTGTTGAAGGCCTTGTCATGGATGATATACCGCTGAATGAGTCTCATTCCAACGGATATTATAACGATACTGTGGAGTCATGGTGTACTCATGCCAATGATGCATATTATTACCTGGAGCAGAAGTATAATGCTTCGATAAACATGAATATGAGCAAGGATAACTTCCCAGCAAACACTGCGAACTTCAATCTATTCAAATCCAATATCGTGGAAGTCAGAAGAGACCTGTATCCAAAGTTCGATCAATATGTCAATCCACTGATAAACTTCTTTCTCTCATCAGCCTTATACAATAATGAAGAGGTTGATGCAGTAACTGGTTTACCACTCTTTGACACTTTTGGCAACAAATCAACCATTAACATAATACGCAGAGAACTTAATCAGGTTAATACAACCGTCAACGATATATCGTTGGATGTTGATAATATAAGGGATTTCCAACTCAATGAATTGAGTAACAATATGACTGAGGTTTTGATATACTTGGACTATATTAACTCCACAGCTAATCGCACATGGACTCATATAAATATAGTAGGTAATCTCACAGATGATGTTTATGACCTTGTTTACAATCTAACCATAGGTAACGTGAGCGTTCAAGCAGATGTTAACTGGTCAGAAGGCGAGCTTGTTCTCTACAACATAACCTCACCCGTCCAAGCCCTCACAGAGGTAGTCAGGTTCCAAGCACAGGATGTTCAAGTGGTCACCACAACCGATACCTGTGATGATGCTAATACACTTAATCATCATGTTAACACAACCAATTGTATAGGGGACAACTGCTTTGTGACCGAGTTCGATTCAAAACAAACCTGTCTATATGGTTGCACGAACAATATGTGTCGTCCACCACCCTATATCAGCATCTTAGTGGGAATATTAATAGCGGCCGTAATATCATCATTAGTTTATTGGGCATGGAGAAGATCTGGATGAAAAGCGGAGTCAACACATTGACAATGGTAATCGGGATGGTTATGGTAGTCTTAGGGTTCCTGTTTCTGAACTCAATCTCATTCCTATTCCCTAGCGATGTAATAACCATCTTATACTCACTACTCTTCGCAGGGTTTGCAGTGGTAGCCTTACTTAGCTTTTTTTAACTTTGTTTCCTTTGAGAACTCTTTTTTCAGCTTCTTGAATGTCTCATTCTTCTCAGATGAGAAGAACTGTAAGAAGTAATGTTCAACCAACTTCCTCATCAACTCTGACTTCTCTATGTTCGTGGCAACAGAGAATGACTGTATGAAGTCGAACATACTCTCACTTGAGCAGGATCATGAACACAAAATCCTTTAACTCTGAATATGATCTTCTTTGTTTTTGTCACTGACATCAACTCCTTAGTCTAATGTAAGACATGAATATTTAAATACGGGAACTACATATAACACATGGATATTAAGACCCGTAGGAACCTGAAAAGGAAGTTCGAGAAGGTAATAGTCGAACACTTCGAGGAAGATCGAAGGAAGCTACTTAGGATTAACGAGCAGAAGAGAAAGGTGTTGATCAAGAAACTGCGAGAGGCCATTTCTTAATCGTATTACACAGATATATAAGGACTAAAAACCAAATCTTGTTATGTCTAAAGCAAATGAGCAAGAAAGCGTAGTTAAAATCGTTTCTAAGTGGACTAAACTTGATCCTTTTACAGTAGGCGAGGCTATCAATCGTCACGAGCTAGAACACCGTTTACTTGCTCTAAAGAAATCAGGTAAGCTAAAGGGGTTGATTTAATGTCCGTATTCGAGCCTTTCCTTGAGACAATTAGGGAACAGAAAAAGGAGTTCGCACGAGAGGATCCTGAACCAATCAATCAGGTTGAAGAGGAACCTAAAACTCAAACTCAGGCTCAACCCAATAGAGAACTGGTACTCAACGAACTGAACAACATACAGCGACAGTTGATTCAGTTAAGGAACACGATATGATATGTCAAATCTAATGGATATGCTACTACAACCAGAGGAGAAGAGAACCAGGGACATACTCTCAGAGGTAGAGAGTTCAATAGCTATGGGTAAACCAAAGAAAGGCAGAGAGTTACTCAGGAAGCTAGTCGAGTTCGAGAGAGCATTGGGCAAAGGCGTTGTCACAGGTGGCATAGGCTTAATGAAGAAGATGGCAGAGGTCAAGGATCCTATGCTCCAACCTCAACAGTTCCAAGGACAACCAATACAGTTCCAGGGAACACCAATGGTTTCACCAACAACATTACAAATCCGGCCACTCGATAACAAGGCTCAAATCGATCAGATTATCAACCGAATCGAACAACTCAAGGAAGTGATTTAATATGCCGAAGACTAAAGTGAAATCCTACCTAAGAAAAGTAAAAGGATGTAAGAGAAAGGTTAGGGTTAAGTCATACACGAGAAAGAAGTGAGGGTGGTCATATGCCTAGAATTGAATCCACTAAGAAAACTTGCAGATTAAGGTTGAAATCTCCACAAAGATATGATATTCGTTCTTTCAGGACCAAGAAGGTTAACCCAACCACTATGTTAGTTATAGCCTGCCCAAAGAGTAAATACAACAGGAAAAAGAAACGGTGCAAGGTAGCCACTGAGGTTCAATCAGTCATCAAAAAGAAACGCCTTACACAAAAAACCTGTCCGGTTTCAATATTCAAGGGATTTATTATTAGGATAAGTGCTAAAGATTTGAAAAGGGTGATTTGATGGCACAAAAGCTCATGCAGAAGCGTGAATTCCCTGATGAACTAAAGGTAGAGTTATTCCAGTTAAGGGAAAAGCTCAACGAAATCAATGCTAACACCTTCGTTCCCCTGGTTCTTTTCAACCGTGACGAAACCGTTAGGCTTATCAGAGAGTCTAAAAAAGACCTAGAGAGGTTGGTGAAGATGGTTTAGATGTCAAATGAATTCAACCCATCGAAGTCAATGTTCGGTAAGCACAGATACGGGTTAGAGCAATCCATCCTTAGAAGTGTCCAGAATGATACCGACAAGGCTATGGCTATGGTCGATCCTCATATATTGAAAATCAATCTCCCAATTATAACATCGTTTCCCTTCGAGAAACGAAGAGAGGTTGCTATAAAAAGATTGAATCGTTCTATTCAACTACTGAAAGAAATGGGAGTCTGATATATATGCCGAACTTTGACGGAACAGGGCCAAGGTTAAGAAGTACTATGAAGAAAGGGAGAGGTCTAGGTAAATGCTAGAGAGGTTTATATGGGAAAGAAAGTGTGGACATCAAAGGGTTGGTTCAATGAATCCAAAAAGGAATTCAATGAATACAAGAAGAGCAAGAACCCAAGAAAACTAGCTCAAGCAGGTGAAAAACTCTGGAATTCGCTTAGTCTATACATTGATGAAAAGACAGGTAAGAGAATGATTAATTTCTCTGAGATAAGAAAGGAAGCACACAAGGATCCAGAGATTAGAAAGTTTTTTGATGATGCATACTGGCTTCACATATTCTTCTATCGTGGATTCACAGAGGATATTGGGATAGAGGAAGGGAAATTTAAGAGGGTATCAACTTGGCTAGGTAAGAAGATATTAAGGAGTGTGGCTTAATGGGTAAGCTAGAAGGTTATATGTACCTGGCGTTGTATTTCGTGATGCTGATATTCGGAGGGATAACAGTCATATCAACTAATGTTCTAACCGCAATCACAACTTTAGCGGATCCGTTTACCTCTTTCATCATGTTCATGGTATCCATAGGCATTTTCTTTGGTGTCATTCCCTATATGATATACTATTCAAGTACCAAGGAAACTGGTATGTCCTCGTAGAATACACGAGCAAGCCCGCAGAGGGGGCACCTACTAGAAAATGTGCCTATAACGGCCTTAGACTGTGGCTGTGTGGGACCAGAAATCTTCTCTCTACATCTCACTAATTTTCTCAATGATCCTGTTTCGCCTGTCACGAAGGTTTGATTCTCTGTCAATACACTCTGTACATACAATCTGGTCAGTACCCTCGAACTTTATCTTGGGAAAGTTAATATCATCCTTATATCTCATGCAGTTCAAGCAATAGCGTTGTTTCCTCTGTTGGAACATAATTTTACCCGCTTTCTGTTCGGATTTCCACAATGCTTTTTCCATATAAAATAATTGTAAGCTAAACCTTATAAATCCTCTCTGGATCTACGGTCTACCTCAAATAATTTCTTCTCTAATTCACTCATCTTATGCTTTATCTCTCTTACGGTCAGTTCCAATTCTTCTAAAGTCATCCGTCCAACTCCTTTCACATCAATTTTTGTAGTAAAACAATAAAAAGGGGCCAAAGCCCCTAAGTGGATCTCTGAGGTATCTTTACGGATCTAGAATCCTCGTTGAGTTTCTCTATCACACTACGATACAGCTTCTTGGAACCATTTGCACCCGTACAGTAGCTAGATTCCAAGATGAGAGACGTATCGTTGAATATCTTTTTCTTAAACCTCTCTTTCAGTCTCTGTCTGCTCATAACAGTCATCCCATCATAGTAAGTTGTCGTGATAACTGCTAGGAAAGAGGTTGTTGTGTAGGGGTTTGACTTATCTATCCTTCCAAATACTTCCTCGAACCAGATAACGAACTCTGTAAGGGCATTATAATCATCCCTTCCGAGCCTGTTTATATCCTCAAGAGTCTTATCCATCCTTGCCGAGTGAGGAACGAACTTACCATCGTCTCTAGTCCAAGCCGTCATGTATGATCTCATAAGATTCACGAAATGGATTGCGTGTTGCGTTCCGTTTGGGTGGTATATTTTCACTGGTACAGGGAACCTCTTTTCCATCATCTTCCATATGGGTATCGTATCGGAATATATTTTGATATAGTCGTTAGATGATTGTCTTCGTCCCAAATTCCATGTGGTAAACGCTTTCCTTTCCTCATCGGTGTTGAGATTCTTATATACGGCCAATGTAACCTCTATACTTGTGTCTGGATTCAGGGATAGATACCTTTTTATCGCCTCTATCCGATGAACACCGTCAATAATCCTATACTTTGATTTCCTATCATTGACTACCAATGGTGACTCGAATGAGCCTGTTTTCTTTAGTTGTGCGAGAATCCTGTTCACCTGTGGCCTCGATACCATCCTGGCGAACTCAAGAATCTCGAATTTGTCTATGTTAGAGCTATCGATATTGAAAGTCCTAACCTTATGTCCTCGTGTCATATTATCCTTCCTTAAAGACTACTTAAATTTTGTCTTTGGTAGAAGACCCACCGTTGGAAAACCCTTGGTGGGTCTAGTTATGTATTACACTTGGGGTTTATAAAGGTTTTTGCCGGACAGCCACCTCAATAAGAGGAAGAGATACCTCTGCAATCCTCACGGAATTGTTCTTGGTGGCTATCTTTCGTCCTCAGAAAACCCCTTTAATTGTCCTGGTTAGCCGCTTGACTTTACTCTTTGGTGGTCTACCAACAAACTTCCTCATACAATCACCTTCCTTACATAAACTAGAGCAACCTATTCTAGTGTTCTCCGCTCCCTCTAGCCTGTTAGCTATCTTGACAACCTGCACTAGAGTTCCAGTGTACCTAACTTCCTTGTCACGGATCCTGATTATCTCGAACTTCCCTGTTCTCAGGTTCTTGCGTATAGCTAGACCTAGACTAGCGTACAGGTCATACTCAGTCAGTGAGTATCCCTTGTTCATCGGATCCTCTTGCATGAACTCATGCTCGCATATCAGTGACATTGGTATCACTCCTTGATGTGAATAGGTATATGAACTATCGGAAAATGTTTGGGATTCTCGCTACAAATCATTCTAAGCTGGAATAATTGTCGTTCCAACTCCCATCTGAATCCTCGGTTTCCGTTCTAACAAAAACCGCTTTTCCCTGGACAGTTTCTATCGTTCCTTTCATATCACCACCACCTTAATTTTCTATGTATTACAATTAAATTAAGGGTATTTAAAGGTTTTGTCTACTAATTAATAGCGAGATTATGGTAATTATGGCATAATTTCCTTGAATATTCTGTTGGCTCCGCTCTTAACCCACTTACACATCCAACTCACTTATATCCTCTATCTCTATCGGATCTGCACAGTCAAGCAAGTCCTCAAAGTCCAATATCTCGAAAGCTGACCTAGCATCTTCCTCTGTTTTAGCTCTAACCTTGGTTAGCCCTCTGATGTACCAGTGGATCTCAAATTCCTTTTCCATTCACAATCTCCTCATAACTTTTACCGCAAATCTTACAAACAACTTCCCAATCAGGATGTTCCTTCTCGAAATGAGATTTTATGTGGTCGTGAAATATCTTATCCTTCCCGAACACTGTTTTTGCGAGTTTAAAGGCTTTTCTGATTAATCTCTTATCGCATGGATAGATAGGCATCTTCCGTTCCAATTTCATAATTATTTCTTCTATCCGCTTCTTTTCTTCATTGCTCATCCGGCTCATATCTCCTTGACCTCTCTTATCCTAAAACCGACTCCCGGCACTTCACACCATCTCACCGCTATGTTATCACCGTCATCCAAGAACATCAGCCTACTGTCCTCTTTCTGAAAATAGATGGTGTCAAATTCATTCTTTTCACAACCACTATCAAGTCCTTGGATACTGCAATAGGTATCCTCGCAAATTGAAATGGGACTGCATCTGTCTACGCTGAATCTGATGTAGAGCATATCATCCTTGATCCATTGCCCCTTAATCTCTCCTGAGTATTCCACCATTCCTAAACAAACCCCTGGGATGAATCCTGTCACAAAGGAAACCAATATGATAGCTAGTATAACCGACCAAACGATGCCCGCAATAGCTATTTCTTTTCTCATCAATAATGTTTGTCAGCAAACCTTTTAAGCGTATTACATTGATATTTAAGTATGGAATCGGAAAAAATACCTATGAGCAAACTAACACTCAATGTCTCTCAGAAGGACAGGTATAAAAGAAAATGGAAGAACGAGGTCAAGGGGATGGGAACCAATGCCCAATGGGGTCAGTGGGGTATCAGCTATGAATACCAATCACCCAAGCAGTCATGAGCCCTATATTTCGTTCATCCAGTTAGCAGAAGCAGGTTAAAGGAGTTGATGTGATATGATAATAGCTACGGTAACGTTCAGGGATAAAAAACAGAAAGTGATTTGGAATGAGGAAAGAAGGAACTTCAAGAATATTTCAGCAGCAATGAAAGGGGTCAAAGAAGAGTTTGGTATTACAGGAAAGACTGAGCCGATGTTTGTTGACACTAAAACAGGCAAGACCAAAAAGGTTGGGTTTGTCAAGAGTTATTGGGAGAGATATGATGATTCAGGTAAGAGATTCCCTGCTGAGATGTGGGTTAGCTTTGATGAATGCAAGCCAGTGAATATGAGCAAGGCTTCGGTAAAGAAGAAGCTGAAGAAGTTGATGTGATATGAAAAAAGAAAAATATAGCATGGATGTGCTGAAAGGGTTTGCAAAGTCAAAGAAGGAGTTTGTTGCATCCCTGAAAAGGAGAAGAAAGAGGCTAAATAGTGAACTAATGACACGTGAAGGTGCGAGCATTGACGTTGCCAAAGCACGACCAGGGATGGTCACAATGGAAAAGGCTTACAAAGGAGTCCGCTATGGTGGAAGATTGCATAAGAGGATTCTATCTGAAAGCGAAAAGAAGCGACTTGGTGCGAAGGAAGTGTTCGGTGATTGGAATGATTATGTCAGGGAATTCGAGGGGATAAAACCAAAGAAGGGCGAGCATTATTATGAGGCAAGGATTAATGTTGCTGACCTTGCGGTGAAGAAAAAGCAATTAAGGAAGGTAATGTAAATGCCTTATCTGTTCAAGACATCAAGGGGAAGAGAGATAGGTGCTGATTGTGAGAGCAGAGAGAAAATTCTAAGAAAGGCAACAAAACGACCAAGTGCCTTCAAGAAGCCTACCTATTCCGGCAAAGTAGTCCAAGACAAGAACACCAAAACCCTAAAGAAAGGCATTGCTTTCTTGGAGACAAAGCCCAAGGGAGTCATAAAGATGGGTCTAGGATCCGGTGCGATGCTTGGGGGATTGGACAATGAAATCACATATTTTCCGGTGAAGAAAGATGTCTGTAAGAAGGTAGAGACTCTTAGAAAGAACCTTGATAGATTGAGTTATTTCCCGACAGAAGGGGATTTGCTTTCAGTTGCTACACCCACACAAAGGAGACTGTTAAAGAAGAAGGAAAGGCTCGAAAAAGAGGATGAGCCTTTTAGGAAGAGGATAGCCCCGAAGATAAGCAAGGATTGGAAGATGTCAAGGACAGCCATATCAGGATTGGTCAAGAAGAGAGTAAGTACAAAGGGACTGAAAACGATAAAGGACTTCAAGACAATAAGCGGTACGATAAGATTCCCAAGAGATACTGTAAAGGATGAGCTAAAGAATTGGGGATACACTCTCAGGGACATCAAGCAAGTCCATTATGGTAACTTCGTTCCAGCCATCTTCGATATGAAAGACGGAAAGCAAGTAGCGATAGCACCCAAGATAGATAACGGCACTCTATGGTTTATCGAGGATACTGTAAAGGATAGGCTTAAACAAAAACAAGAGACACTAAGGAGCCGGATAAGGCATCTTGCTGAGAGAAGTAGTGACCAGTTGAGGAGCGTAATATGATAGTAGAAAGAAAGGGCAAGCTGGACTTTCCCCTGGATAAAGGGCTGACTTATAGGGGAGTCATATACATCCCAAGCACTACCGACAGGAACAAGAAGATACCCGCTAACGAGTTCAACAGAAGGATAAACAAGATTTCTAGGAACATATCAGAGACATTCGGTGGCAACACAGTTCAGAGGATGGGTTTCGGGAATTGGATCGGACCCGGAGACAAGCTAGTTAAAGAGAGGATAGCTAGGATAGAGTTCTTCGCTGACAAGGACTCTTACCTGGATAACGACTCCGCACTAGGTCAGTTGGTACATAAGTTGGCTAAACAATGGGGTCAGGATGCTATCTCATTCGAGTTCCAAACTGGTAAGGATCCGAACACCCTGCATTTCGTTCCTTCTAAGAGAGAGGAGTTCCTACCCATGATATATAATTCAAAGAGGAGACTCAGGAGAACAATTTAAATCTAACCAATGTTGCGGATCCTGTAACCTATGCCTGGTATCCGACACCATCTAACCGTGATGTAATCCCCTCTATCCAAGAACATCAGCTTATTATTATAAGCGTATTACACTAATATTTAAGTACTTGAATAGAATGATTATCATGGTTAAGAAAAGAATAACCAAATTCAATGTGCTTGCGGAAAAGTTAGCATCAAATGGGGCTAAGAGGATTCTTGATGACATCTATTACTTAGAAAGAAGAGATAGTAACTTCTCCAAGACACTAGCTAAACCTGAGAATGTCAGGGGAAGGTTAGTTGATTGGTGGAATGAACCAGGAACCGAATCAAATGTCCTTATGCAGAGACCTAGCTTTGTACTCATGCAGTTACTAAAACGGAAACTCAAGAAGATAGTATAGTTTCTAGGTCACACCCGTAATAACACATCATACAGTCAGAGCAGTGGACACAGTATTCCTCCGTAGCCACGAACCCCTCTCCGCAAGCCCTGATACAGTCCGCATCTCCACCACCACTGTTAACAGTAGAACACTCGTGCGGAACCTTTGGCCCACCATTACAGGATCCTGAGATGACATAGAACGCACCGAGGACTAAGAAAGTTGCCAACATGATGTAAGGCAGATAGTCTATGATCTTCATCTTGAAACGTTGCTAATAGAAGTAACCCGATTTGAATGATTCCTCTCCGAAGCTCCCAATCGTTATCTGTCATTCCCATTCAGGCTCCTTTAGATTTAATAGGATTTTATTCGCTTCTTTAGCCGCTATTTGAAGTATGCCGTTCTTAACTGTCTCAAGAATTCCAATCCCTTCTAAGGTTTCGGTTCCATGTAGAATCTTCGCAATCTTCAACATCTTGACTTTGTTATCATCCATTCACTCACCCCCAACATCATCTAGCTTAACATTCTTCTTTACTTTATCTGAATATTCAGTCAAGGATCCGTCTTCGTTTAAAGCTAATACCCTTCCACCACTCTTACTCATCATCAATCCCATCATAGCCGACCTAATGTGAGGATACATCACATAGTCAGCGAGTTCAGCCATGCATCTAGGACCCTGATTCATACCATCTATTATGCTATCTGCCTCTTTCCAAGGAATATCTGACCCGAACTTTGATGGTATTGTCTTCTTTTTCCAGTGATTCTTAACTCTTTCAATGAAAACTCTTTTAGCTTGTTCTTCTGTTATCCCTTCTGCTTCTATCTTCATTAGAAAAGCCTTTTCTTGCATACCTTTCATGCCAAGAATACTCTTATCGGGCATAATCCACTTAATCACGAAAATCACCCCAATGAACGAATACAGGTCTCTCTGGATCGAAGTTACCTCTGAATATTGAACGCCAAACCTTCTCAAACTCTTCGGGAGAGTCCGCACCTTCTGGTTGCCATAGATAGTCCTTCACAAAACCAAGAGGAACGAATGTTACTCTCTTAACTCTATGATCATCCCATTTCCTAGTCCTCGATGTGCAGAGCTTTCTACCTTGTTTAATTCGTTCCCTGCTCCAAGCGTTGAATGGTATCCGTTCAGTCATGTGATTAAACTTTGTCGTAAGACTTAAAAGAGTAGGATATTGGGCCAAAATAGGGTAAAGAATTTAAAGCTATTTGATAAACTTTCATCTAATAAGATTAGCCTATCCTACTGCGGTCATTTCCCTGTGTCATCAGGGATCCGGCCCTCACTTGCGTGAGGACAGTTACTTATTTTTTAGTGTGAAGTTTTAAATAAATGGGTGAGTATTACATTGATATTTAAACCCATAAATGGAAATAGTTAACATGACAATCCGAACAGAGTTTCTTAGGTGGCATAATAAACACCCTAATTTTGCCACTCCTTGGATTGAGAAATTAGCAGTCAAAGGAAACAAAGTTGTAGAACTAAGTTCTGGAAGAAAGATGTTCCAAGATGATTACAACAAACTCATGTATGGTGTTACCATGCTAGAGAAGATAGGCCCAAATAAATTCAAGACATTGGTTGGTAAGCCTTTCCAAACAGAAAATGGTGCTATGAATTATTTTAATAAATTGAAGAGGACGATTTAGATGACAACTATAGGAATAACAATCATGCATAGGGATAATGACTTTATTATATACAGATCCGTTTCTGGTGATTTGTCTCATGGATTTCATCTAGTTCCGGCTTCTTCGGAAAGAGATGGAATGATTGGTATCGGTTTTGGGTTTTCTTCTAAAAAAGATGCAGAAAAATGGATGAAGAAAGCTAGAAAGTATGGTTATCGTTCAGATAAATTCAAGAAAATGTATGATAAATATCTCAACAAAGCAAAATTCGGTTATCTCTCTTTTACTCAATCTAAGCCTTATCTTAAAGATGCTTATGGAGATAAGGCTAGAGAATACAGGAAGCGTCTAAAGGATGTGACATGATGACCAAAGATGCTTACGGAATGAAGATCGCAAAGGTGATATGATATGGTTAAATTCAAGGAAAATGAGGTATTCCTTCCAACGAGGGATGTTGGTTTTGACAAGAAGAATGATGAGTTTGTAATCAGTATGCGTTCCAAGAAGGATTGGAATAAGCAAATAGAGATAAGGATATTGAAGCAGAGAGGAAGGGTTAACAAAGCAATGCTTATGAATGTGTTTGACCTTTCTAATGCAAAGCTCAAGAAGGTGACATGATGCCTATAAGAAAGAAAACGATATACCTCATAATTCATAAAGGAGAAGTAATAGGGAGAACAGCCACTAAAAAGAGTGCAAAACGCATCTGCAAGACATTCTTCCCTAAGAATTGTAGTTACAAGATCGCAAAGGTGATATGATATGGAAAGAGGTTGGAAAGCCTACTGAATTAGAGATCATAAGCAGTAAAAGTGGTATTGAAATAAAGAGGAAATCGGGTGGTGCTAGTTCACATTGGAAATTCAAGAATAAAAATCAGATGAAGAAGGCACTGGGAAGTCTCGATAATCTTCTTTGAAAGTTCAGAAATGTGATATAACATGGTTAAAATCTCTTGGGACAACAAATGTAGTGAATGTGGCAAAAGATTCGCCCTATTCCATGCCCATAGGGATGACGGATCCTTGAAATTTGGGATATAATCTATTTTTAAAGTTAATGTGCGTTATATAGATATGACAATAGCCATGATAAATTATGCTAACAATAAGATACTAAAT
>Ga0164310_10000189_pt1 | contig 31549 bp, 43 predicted proteins | sample GuaBasSedimGuay1_FD_121795 | JGI IMG/M metagenome (GOLD analysis project Ga0164310, IMG submission 121795) | Subseafloor sediment microbial communities from Guaymas Basin, Gulf of California, Mexico - Guay1, Core 4569-9, 0-3 cm | ecosystem: Environmental > Aquatic > Marine > Hydrothermal vents... | reverse complement strand
CCATATCTACCCAATAATTTAAAAATTACATTTTTATCAGCCCACTCCTTAGCTGTTTCTATATCCCTTAAAGCCTGTTCAACAGAACGAGGCTGACTTGCCAATTTTCTTGCTTCCTGCCATCTCTTCTTCTGCCACATAAGCTGTCTTATATCATTCTCAATTTCTTCCAGCTTCTTTTCCAATTCAAACTTTACCTTCTCTCTCTGTTCAGGCGGAATATAAGCAAGAGCTTGCTTCACTGTTTCATAATCAATAACATCCCTCTTCAATTCGCCAAACAATAAATCAGCAGGTTCAACTACATACTTTATATGATTAAAAATATCCCTGTAAACATCATAAGGATTAAACTCCTGCGGAACAATCGTTGGAGGCTTTATCCATTCATCTTTTATAAGGTCATAAATTCCCGGAGAGAGAAAATCTTGAGCAGGATTATATTGAAGATAAACCTCTATTGGATGCTCTCCTATAAATTCCCTATTGTCCCTGAACCACTTAAAAACATCTTTTAGCCAGTCTTCAGGGCTTTTATCCTTAGGCAACCTTTCTTCGTGAATCACCAAATGAACATCTATATCAGCGTCATCAGCATATTGATTAGAAGTGATTGAACCGACAATCCTTATTTCTTCGGCCAAGTCCAACAAATCCAATAAAGGATATTCATCAAGATGTTTTAAAATCTTTTTCTTTACAGACTCTTTAATAACATAAGAACCATCATCTGCTTTTACCCAAATTTCAGGGCAAAGTTCCTGCCCTCTTGGGAAATCAATCATTGAATCTGTTAATTGTTCTAATAACTTCTTCATAACTATAAAGCACTATAAAGCCATCCCTATGGAACGCCTCTCTTCAGGCCAGTCCTCACACAATTCATTCTCATTGTTTTGCCCCCTTTGGCAGTTCCATAGGGAAAATTTCTAATAATAATTTTCAATCCAATTCCGAAACCCATCAAGCAATTTATCTCCGCCAAGTTCTCTAAACTCGTAGTCGTAAATATACCTTCCATACTTATCCCACAGCTGCCTGAACTCCTTTTGGCCAAAATTCTCCCAAACGCCGCCTTTTTCTTTTGCCCGGCGAATAAGTTTCTTTTTAATCTTGTCTACATCTTTGCGCAAAGAATCCACTATCTTTTTATAATCAGTAATATCCTCTCCAACACGCAATAATTCTTCTAACAGTCTTTTCAATTCAGCCCTCCTTATTTTTAACTATAAACCCTCGCACTAACTCATCAGGAATCCTTATTCTTGCGCCATCTTTAACTCTTTTCAAAATCAACCCTTTAGGAGTGTCTTTTTGCACAATATAATCTACGCCAAACTTGTCTTCTACTCGCTGCCCTTCTTTGAACTTCCCTTCTGAAACAGAAGGCTGCTCTTCAACCACAATTGAAAACTCTCCAACAGTCGGCGATACCCTTTCAAACTCTGCAATTGCCTTCTTTTTGGCCTCTTCTTCGCTTGCTGCTGTAACATCCATAGTGTAGGTAAAATCCACGAAATATATTTTCTCTTTTTCCTCTGCCTCATAAGTCCACGCTCCAATGCTTTCTGACAATCCCAGAAGTTTCTCCACTTTTGTTAATCCCTGGCTAAAACTGTTAAGCAAAGGAGCAAACGTTTTTTTGAACCAATCTTTTAAGTTTTCCCACCATCCTTCAGTAATACTTTCTTTAGAAGTTGTCTTCACAGTAAGACGTGGTTCCTTTACCACTTGTAGTTTTTCATAAGTTTCCCTTAACAACTTGTCAATCTTTGGAGTTAACTCCTTCCGCACCGCTTCATAAACCTGCCAAAACGAAGGGCTTGACTTTCCCCTTGTAACATAAATCAAAATCTTCTCCAGCCTTATGCCGTCAGCCTTAACCTTTTGGAGATAATCCATAATAGGCGCTTCAATTTTGCCTTTCTGCGCTTTCAAATCCTCAAGCTGTTTCTGTAACTCATGAATTTTATTCTGCAAATCCACTAAAGCATCCACGAGTTTATTCTTGGCTTTCGGCATAACTGTTGGCGGAATGTAAATCTTCTTTTGCTCATTAAGCTTAACTTCTTCTAAAACTTTATCAATTTGCTTAAAGATCTCCATTACTTACACCTCCCCCAAAAAGTTTCCGATAAGCTTCCAAAACTTTCTTTCTCATTTCCTCTGTCAACTCTATCGCCAAAGTTTCATCAAGAAACTTCTTCTCTTTTTCATTAAGCTCTTTTTTCTCTGAAAGAAGCCTGGCGATAAACAATCTCTCAACCATTTCTTTTACTTCAGAATCTGCTTTCGCTTCGCCGCCATTGCCGCCTTCGCCCGCATTAGCAGTGCCTTCGCCGCCTGTCGCGCCAGTTTCTCCTTCAGCTCCGCCTTCTCCACCAGCAGCTTCTTTTTTGCCCTCTTCTCCGTTTACTGACTCGCTTAAAGCCTGCCACTCTTTATTTTTTTTCAACTTATCTATCAACTCCCTGGCTTTTTTGCTTGTTTCAGGGTCTCTATTTTTATTCCATCTTTCAAGATTAAGCAATGCTCTCATAATAGCAGGTTTGCCTTTTTTCTTTGCAAGGTCAATGTAGTGTTTTAAAGGCAACTGATAAAAATGTTTCCCTTCAGGGACTTCCAATATGCCAGGATGCTCTGTTTTGATTTTTGTTGTCTGTTCAATTAAATCTTTAATCTTATCTTTTTCCTGAGCATTAGGGTTGGGAACTCTGCCCTCGTCAACATTTGCCTTAACCATTTCTAAAACTTTCTCAAAATTCATCTTTCCCTCCTTTTTTACTTCTTCCCTAATTTCATTCCATTGTCCTTCTGAAACTTTTACCAAAGACCCATCTTCGGTTTTTACTTCAACTCCATTATCAAAAACACGAACAATCGTGCCTACTTTTCCGCTTTCAACCAACTTTACTTTTTTGTTTATAAGACAAAAGTTATCTCTGTCAATTTCTTCCCGTATAGCCTTATATAATTTTTCAGCTAAATTACTCATTTACCGTTATCACCTCCTTCAATTTCTAAAAGAGTAACTTTATTGCCGTCAACATCAACCCATTGCCCCTTTTTGCCGCTCGCCTGCCAATCAATCAAATCTTTAACTTTATCCGATACCTTGCCGCCTCTTCCCCAAAAAGCCACTTCTTTTCTTCCATTCTTGCCTTTATAAAGTGGCTTCAACAAAATCGGCAAATCAGAAAACCTTAAATTCAACAAATCTTGGACAACTTTAGGCGGATTAGACAAATTTGTTATAACAAAGCCTAAAATCTCAAGAGCTTTTTTGTCTTTAGGGATTATCTTTAATCCTCCCTCTACCGCCTGGTCAAACAACTTATCCACGCCTGTCGCAGGGTATTCCTGACTGTAATCAGCCAGCCGTGTAACAAGATTTTTGTAAACAGTTAAATCCTTTGCTTCATTGAGAATAGATTCCACTAACTTCATATTAACTCCTCCATGCTTCTTTTAAGAAAATCCAAAAACTTCTTTGTAAAACTTCTCTTCCCTTTAGGGAAAACAACATTCTTTACCGCCTTAACATCACTATGCCCGCTGACTTCTTCCAAAAGCTTTTCGTCTTCAATAAGAATAGACTCTGTTATACTCCAATCCATATTTACAAGCCCTTCCCAAACAAGAACAAATTCTCCTTTATATACATAACGAATTCTTGAGCCAGCAAGGAAATCATATTCCTTAAACACCTCAAAGGCATTCATAGGGTCGCCGTTTTTAAGCGCCTCAATAAGCATTTCCAATCCGCCTTTGTCCCCCTCATAAGCTTCAAATAATTTTTCTAAAACAACTTTTAAGCTTTTATCCATTTCCTCAAAAGGAAACACAACACTTTTTGGGGTGAGGATTTTTGTTATGCCAAATAACTTAATCCACAAATCAAAATCCTCTCTCATCTCGCCTACCGGGCCTTTCTCGACTGCCTCCCTTAATGCCCTGGTTAACTCTCTCTTAAGTTTCTTCATTTCCTCATCTACAGCTTCAATCATCTTTTCAGCCAGATACTTTCTTAAATCAATTACTGCCATCCCTTCTCCTTCCATTCCACCAAGAAAATCTTTTGCAAAAAGACAATAATAATCTTTATCTACAATCGCCTTCGCCTCATCTTCAAACAAAACTTCATAATAGCTATCCTTCTCAAGAACTTTGATATTCCATCTATCTTTCATATCGGCCAGTCTCTTAAGCCATTCCTTCCAACTAATAAACCCTGATGGCAAATAAGCAATATTAGCTGTTGTAGTAACTTCGCTTATAACTCTATTTACTCTTTCGAACATTGTCCTCCACCTTTTTTATTACATCTGAATATTTGCTCCCCAAATACTTTGCCAAAGTCCCTATATACATCGGCAAAACTTCCATAACTATCTGTAAATGTTTACAGTATGCTCCTCTCTGCTGAGGATTTCTTATTTTTGGCAGCCTCCGTTCAGGCTCAGTGTATTTCGCTTTATTCTTTGTTAGAATATAAGCCGGTCCCCAAAATCTATATGCCGGACAACTACAAAATAATTCAAAATCCCCTTTCATCATTATCTTTGTTGCCAGCTTTATTAAATCTATCCTTGAGCCGTCAGAAAGCCAGACTTTCTTATCCTTGGCAAATTTTCGAATTTGTTTATCAAGGTCTTTAAATCTTACCCAATTATCATATCTAACACCAGAATCTGTCCCTGACTTTGTTTTAAACTGCCAGACGTCGCCTTTCTGTTTTATCAACCTTGTCCCTCCGTTTCTGCTTACTTGCTTTACTCTATCTTTAAATGAAGGAAACAAATATGTAATATCATCCTGTTTTTTTCTTAACTCCGTATAAGTCAGTTCAAGAAGCTTCATATATCCCATTCTTTAAACCCTTCTTGCCAAAGCAACCCATCTTCCGTCAACTGCTAATTTTTCCTGCAAGGCTTTCTGTTCGTCTTTACCTTCATCAAACAACTGCTGTCCATCATTTTTTACTCCAATAATATCAGACTTTCTTAAAGTATTGCCTTCAATCTGTTTAAGTAAAGCCTTGCTGTATCCTAAAATCCAATCTAAAATATATTGGCTTTTAATATCCTCATCAGGCAAAATTCTTCTTGTTCCCATCACGCATATTTTTGTTGCTTTTGAAGGCATATTTTGCAGAAACAAATACCCACCCTGGTCTGGATTATCCTGATTTTCAACAAAAGTCCAAGCAAACTCTGTCCCCAAATACTTCTTAATTGTCTTAAATGCTTCCCCTATAACTATCAAATCGCTTGTAACATTATCAATAACCGTAATACCCAATAAACTCCATAAAGGCAAATCATGATAAATCCAGGTAGTTGCCTTGTCCGGAATAACTTTAACAACACTTTTAAACTCAGGGTCTAATTGAACTGTTTTCGTATTAAGGCCTGCAGCATACATTTTAATCAATCTAAACCCTGAATTGGTATTCCAATAACGGATAGCATTATCTATCGTTTGCAAAATAGCTTCTTCAGGCGTTGCCAGCTGAATAGGCAAAAACTCGTTTTTAAGCCACCTTACAATTTCTGATTTCGTCATTCCTTTCCTTCCTTAAGTTCTTTAATTAACTTCTTTAAAAAATACTTAAAATCTTCGTAATATTCATCATAAACAACATCCGCCCCTTCAAACTCTTTATGCAACTCTATTAAAACATCTCTTAAAGTCTTGGAATTCTTGACTATTTTGCTTATCTTTTCTTCCTCTTCTTCAGTCAGCTCTCCTTCGTATATATCCCACCAACCAGTAAGAGTTGCCCGTTCAGGGTTATCCCCTTTCCAACTTTCTTCATAAGCAACCCAACACTGCCCAAAATTCTCGGTTTCACTTAACTCATCCAAATTTTCAGGGAGTTTTAAATCTATCCCTTCGGCTTTCAAAGCCTCATTTATATCCTTATTAAACTCATCAAAAGCCTCTTCCGCAGGCTGGACTTCAATTTCTATATATGCCTCTTTTTTGGGTAGCTCAATTATCATAACCATCTCTCCTTCCAAAAAATATTTTCATATATTTCTTTTACCCATTCTTCCATTTTCACCTTTTTTTTAAAGGCCTCCCGGGGGAAGGACCTTCGCAACCTCCCCCCGTTTGACCTAATTATCCTTAACCTAAGTTAGTAACAGTCCCGTAAGTATACATTCCGTAATTCACTACCTTAAAGCCGCTTGCCGACAGAAAGCCTTTCTGCGCTTTCAAATCGGAAGTAACTAAGGTTGGAGTAGTGAATAGAGGAATGTAAGGTGCATAAATAAACCCTGCGAAGAGGTAGCTGTCCCCTCTAAAACCCATTACATATTCATTAGTAGGCAAGAAAGGATCTTGAATGACTAACCTTCCGCCTAACCTTCCGAGCACAATAGGCCCAGTAGGAATGCCCTCATCAAGGTTTGGATCAGGAACAAAATCAGGCTTTAACTGCCTGATTACCCTTGCGACATTATTGCCGCAAAGAATATATGAGCCAAACCCTCTTAAGGACTTTGCGAAGATAGCATTGCTGCCTTTCTCCACTCTGTCCTCAAACTCATATTTCTTCCAAAGCCATTCCTGTCCATTCCCTACTGTGGCATCCCATTGACCTATTGGGTCAGCTGCATTAACGTTATGAGCAGCACTGCGGATTGTATCTATTCCGTAGTGGTCAATCTCAAACTTGATCTCTCCGCCAAGAAACTTAACAATTTCATCCTCCAGCACTAACCCGTGAGCCTTCTGCAAATCAATTGATGCCCCAATGGTGTATTTTGCCCTTAATGGAAAGTCCATAGCCTCAAGTATCTCACTAGTCAAGTTAATATCCACTTCAGGCACGCCATTAGCGCTCTTCTCATAAATATACTCATAAGAAGATGCTAAAATGGTTACACCATTGCCAGGAGCAGCATTAAATGTAACATCATAAGCACCGGTCGCATAATCAATTGTCCCAGAACCGCCAGCGGAACCAACTAAATTACCAGCGCCATCGTCGGTGAAAGTTTCAACCCCATCCGTAATCACAAGGGTTCCTGGTTTTACAGGAGCATACTGTAATGTTCCTGTAAAATTTGTTCCAACGCCATCACCGGTAGCAAGAGCCTCATTAGACACCTTAGGCATAGCATACTGACGCTGTGCTTCGCCATAAGCATGCCCTGTTCTTGCCCCAATCATGGTATCGCCAGCTTTAATCTCTCCCTTATTAGAGCCGTATTTCACATCAAGATAAAACACAGCTGCCTGCCTTCTATCCAAAGCCTGCACAATAGCAATCTTATTCAAAACCAAAGAAGGAAGTAAAGCTGCTATTACAGGAAGCTGTATCCCTAAAAATGAGATATTATCCTGATATGTGGTTTCAAACAATCTCTGCCTTGTGCGAATCCCGCCATCAATGAGTGCGTTCTCCAAACACTGAGCAACATTCATCTTATCCCAGTCAGTCAAGGTGCGCTTCTCTTCGACTTGGACTACTTTCTCAACTGCATTGATATAAGGTTTCCAAGCCTCTACAAGACGCTTTCTCCTCTGCTGCATCTCATTAAGGCGAGATTCAATGATTTTCTGCAAATTATTCATTGAATCTACCTCCTTTTCATTCCTTTATAAACACTGCCTATTCGTTTAACCAAAGGGTCCTCCTGACCGCCAGGGACGGTTACTTTAACTTCGCCTTCTACAGGTCTCAAGTGGAGCGCCTGCTCTCGCAGTGCGTCCCTAACGTTTTCCAAAAGGGCATCTACTTCCTCTTCGTTCTTGCATTGTTCAAGAAGCGCTTGAACATTAGCAGAAACTTTGAGGCCTATGCCCTCTGTTCTCAATTTTATATACTTATTCAAAAATTCTTTCCGCTGTTCTGCCAATTTTTTCTTTAAACCCTCTATTTCTTTTCGATACTTTTCGCCAAGTTCGGACAACTGCTGTTTAAGTTGTTTTTCAAAACCCTCCTTCGCTTCCTTAATGTCTTTCTCATACGATTTTTTAAGGGCCTGAATATCGTGCTTAAACCCCTCTTTAAGTTGAGCAATCTTCTTTTCATATTTTCCCGTTGTTTCATCAAGCTTTTTCTTTTTTTCCATTATTAACTCGGTTGCTTTATCCAGAAGCATTTCCTTTTTCTCAAAAATCTCTGCAATCTTTTCCTTTTCTGCCCGCAAGATTGCAATTTCTTTCCTGCTTTCAGTTACATTTTCAAGCCACCCTAAAGAATGGCAACCCTTATCCAAAAGCAACTTCTTAAAATCTTTCACAGGCAGCTCTACAAACATCTTGCTTGGCGCAAGGTTCTTAAAAGCATTTTGGTGCATTGAAGTCGTTTTTGAAAACGGCCTTTCCTTTATGCCGTAGAACTTGTTGCCCTCACGGTAACCAATAGGCGTTCCGTAAGAATAAAGAACATCGCCTTCAAACCAGAGAGAAGAACTTCTTCCCTTTTCCTTCCCCATTAAAAAATCATTTATTACGCTGTCTCTTGTCTTCTCTTCTATTTTAACCTGCTCTTCGATAACTTTTACCGCTTCATTAAGCTGCGTTGTTTTCTTAAGTTTCTCAGCCACTTCCGCATTGAAGTAATCGCTTAGTTTCTCTACAAACTTATTCCAATCAAGATGTTCTTCAATTTGGCCTGTTTGTCCCTTTACACGTTTAATAAGGTTTTTGATATACCCTTCTGAAGCATATGGCGAATACTTGTTTGCAACCTCCTTAACTATTTTCTCTTCGGAAACGCCCTGTTTTAACAAACCTTCAATATCTTGCATAATATCAATTTCCATATCCTTAAAAAACCCTTCATTGATGTCTTCTTTCACATACTTCCCCTTAGCCTTATCCCAACGAAGCCATATCGTTCCCTTAGGGAAATTACCTTTCTCTCCCTTGCCCTTGCCCTCTGGCTCAAGGAAGAATTGCCCATAGCTCATCTTGCCAACACGATACTTCTTTCCCCTGATTTCTACAGGCTCTTTGTCCCACTTCCTCTCAATTTCTTCTTTATCAAACTCTATTGCTTCTCCAATTTCTTCTTGCTGAACATAATCCTTTAAAACTCTTTCAAACTCCTTTACAAGCTCATCAGCCTTTTCGTTCATCTTTTTCTTGAGTTCGTCGTAACGAAGGATGTTATCTAAAGTCAAGTCAACGCACACATGCCTCGAACTTCTTCCTAAAGCATAAGCCTTAACGCCTGTCTCTCCCTCAAACTCTTTTAGCTTTTCATTTGCTAAATCCCACCAAATATCGTCTACTCCTTCAAGCCCTTCAGCCTCTTCAGGAACCTCAATTTCCCACAAAAGATGCCTGTCATGCAGTTGAAGCATAGGTTTGCGCAGCTCCTCGCTGTAATAAACAGTCGCTCCAGCAGCCTCAGCGATTTCGTCTAACTTGTCAGGCACAAAATCTTTCCAATACCCTTTCTCAAACTCGTTATACTCACGCGGAAATTCCTTCTTTAAAGCCTTCATTATTTCTTCATACTCATCCTCGTCTATATCGTCTTTCTCAAGGGCAGCTTTTAAAAGTTCGCTTCCTTTCTCTTCAATATCACTCTTCATATTCCACAAATACTCAGGTAAAGCAAACCTCTTGGCTACTGCTTCCGCCTCTTTATCTACTGCTTCTTTAACAGGTTTTGTCTTTAAACCTAACCTCTTCTTAACAACTCCCATTATGTATTGGTAATCATCATCAGTTAGATCTTTTTCCTTTTTGCCGGTTTGTTCCATTCGCTGTTTTTTGGCTTCCTGATAATACTCCTCGGCTTTTGCGGGGCTTTCCCCTGCTTCCTTAGCCAGAGAAGCCAACGCTTGTGGCGGTTCAGTTATAGCAACAACTTTCTCCCACACAGTTATAAGTAAAGCTGATTTCCCGTCTACTTCTTTGCCTCCAATATCAACAGGAACATTCTTGATATAAGGTTCAATTTTTGATTTAGCTACCTTCCATGACTCTTCATCAGCCGGTATTTCAGGAAGAGTTATCTCAGTTGTTGTCCCCATCTTTTCGATATTTATAGGAGTATCTCCAAACACTTCTTTTAAAACAGCAACTACCTGAGGAACTATACTTTCAGACACTCCTTCTTTAACCCAGCCAATATAAAATTTTCCTGCTGAAGGATTCCACTCTACTTCAAAACCTCCTACCTTATGAGTTATCCAGGCCGTTGGATGCCCGTCTTTAAACAATTTTTCAAAATTCTCTTTGCCGATAATATCTTTTAGCTGTTCAGCAGATACCTCCATCTCATTTATTTCTTTCAGTTTCTTTCTTGCCCTTCTTGCTATAAAACTGTAATCCCTGCTAATCAATTCTTCCTCTTTCTTGCCGGTCTTCCCTAAATATTCCTTCTTTGCTTCCTCATAAAACTTCTTAACTTCTTCAGAGCTTTTGCCTGTTTCTCTCACCAAACTCCCTATATCCGCAGCCGCAATAATGTTATGGCCTGCCCTCTTGAGGTCCTCAATATTTTCATTTTCAGCTTTCTTAATCTGAACATATTTTGTTTCTATGCTTAAACCAATTACTCTCCGCCCCTCTTCATCGGTATAATGTTCAGGATAATACAACAACACCCTGCTCTTATCTTCACTATCCCATTTAAACTTGTATTCTTTATTCTCCATCTCTTTAATTCTATCAACATATTCTTTATAAGTTTTTGGAATATCATAATTAGCGTTAGCAAAAGGTTTTATTAAATCTTTATAAACCTTATCCGCAGTTCCTTTAGGAACAAAAGCCACTCCGTCTACCCGTGAAGGCCGGTCGCCTATAATTTCAAATTTCTCTTCCACTCTCTTATAAAGCAATTCTTTTTCTTTACCCATTATCTCCTTCTTTATACTCTCAACCAAAGCCATCGCCTCAGGGCTTTGTATCTTCTCCGCCAATGCTACTGCAAAAGCAGGGTCTACTTTCCTGCTTTCAACACCAGTCCTTAAAACCGAAAGCAAATTCACATTCTCTGGTATGGCATTTATTGTAGAAGGGTCAGCGGTAAAATCTATGGTAACAAAACGATACATTTCAGGAACAACTTCCCAATACTTATTTCCGTCCTCATCAACCTGCTCTTTTAATTCCCCATCAGCTCTTGTTGAAACTCCAAGTTTTGAATTAGCACGCAACAGCGTATTTACAATATTTCCATAAGGAGTATCAACAACATCCAACGTTGCTTTAACTTTATTGTCTTTTTCATCTATCCACATTTCTGTTACTATATGGCTTGTTTTCTCAAGATTGCTCTGAGTGGTATCACGAGGATGTTCAGCATGGCCAAACAGCGTCCTATTCTTTAACTTCTCCCGAATCAAAGGGTCATTCAAAACCTTCTCCCAAACCTTCCTGCGGTAAATCCTGCGGTTGTGGTTAAGTTTATCCAGATTGCATATAGGGTAAGTTACCCTCGCTAAAACCCCATCCGGCAAATTAGCTTTATCTGTTTCCACCAACTTATAATTGCCAACCAGATATTCATTAAGTTTCATCTTGCCCTCCTATACTAATTCTTGGATCTCTTCCGCTACTTTCTCTTTTAACTTTTCTAACTTATCCTGGTCAATCTCTTTTGTAACATCAACAAACTCATCCTTGTCCTCATCGTAAAGTTCAACTTTTTCTATATCAACATCTTCAACACCCCAATAGCCGCCTTCTTCAATTCCAAAATGGTGAGAAAAACTTGTATCCACCCAGGCCCAATCAACTGTTGCTGTTATCCAATAATTCTTGCCTTCAAAAGTCATTTCAATTTCCCACCTTAATTGCGGTTCGTCTTCTTTTATCTGCTTTTCCATCACTCCTTTTCTTAAAATTCCATCCAGAATGTCTCGAACTTCCTTAGGATAGTTAGGATTTTCTTCAGCAAAAACTTTTGCTGCTTGCACAAATTCTCTTGAAAGACTGTTATCCTTAACAAACTCTCCCCATCCTTTAATCTCTGCTTCTATATCCACGGGCTTATCTTTATAATTTTGCTTGCACCACTGCGCTATGCTGTAAGCCAATTCCGAAGGCTCTCTTTCCTCCAATATTTTCTGCTGCCTCAACAAACTTTCAAAAATATTCTTCATAACTCAACCCCCAATTTCTTTAACTGCTCGATTTTCTTAAGGAAATTATCTATCACTCCCGTAGCTGGCTGTATATTGTAAGAACTAACACTATTGGCGGCTTCAGCCGCTCTTTCAAGCGCTTCTTTAATTGAACTGCCTGCGCCTAAACCTGTTGCTACAAGGAAATCTCCCGGCACATAATAAAGGCCGTCTTCTGTCTTAACCACTCTCCTAAACCCTAACCCAAGCTCTCTTTCCCTTAATTTGCCCTCTTCTATTGACAACTTCCTCCACCTGTCAACTTCATCGGTATAAACTCCAATCTCAACTTGATAAGGATAAAAATACTCAAAATCATCTATACTGCCGCTTGCTACTCCTTTAAGAAAATCCCAGTAATCCTTTATCCCAAACGCCCACGAGGCGCTGCAAGGAAAACTTATCCTGCTTGTTGTATCTATCGCTAAAAATTCCTTTCCTGTCCAGAAACCCTCAATACAAATGCTTCCTTTAAAGCCCTGTTCTTTAAGCCATTTTTCAAGAGGTTTAAGCCAGTGTTCAGTAAAAATGCTTTCTTCCACAAACTTACCAATGTTGCCTGACCCTTTATCCTCCATCGTAAAAAAATGTTTCTTTAAGAACTTCTCCCCGTTAAACCAGGCATCTACGCCTATCTCAACTGCCTCTTCTTCAACAGCTTTCTCAATCACAAAATCTATTTTATCAGCATAAGGGCCAAAATTGCCGCTTTCAAGCAAAGTCCTTGCGCTTTCAACGCTGTCTGTCCTGAAGCTTTCCACATTTCCCCTGAACAAATTCACTTTAATAAAGAAAACTTCCCCCTGATGTTTCTCCAAATAATCAAGAACGCCATTTACTCCTTTAACTATTTCCGCTTCCGTTGTTTTTATGCCTAACTCTTTATAAACTTTCCGCATATAAACCCTGTCAGTTTCCAGCCTCTCAACAGCAGGCGGAGCGCCCCAAACATTAAACTTATGCTCTCTTAGCTGCTCAATCAAAGCAGCAAACCCTACATCCACAAATATCACTGTATCAACCTTATCCAGCGCTTCCGCTATATCCATCACTTTAATAAGCTCATTAAACCCATCTCCAGAAATATAATCAGAAACAACCGGGAAGGCCGTCTGCCAGGGGATATAATAATAAACAGGCTTGTTTTTGTTTCTTGCTGCGCTTAAAGCATGGTCTATCGCAAGGTTAGTATCCACTACAAGAATGTTATCCTGCCTTGCCGGTTCAATCTGTTCTTTTAACCCAAAAAAAGCTGCCAAATCCGCCCTTTCTTTAAGTATCCTTTCAAGTTCTTTCCCTACAATTCTCTTCATCTTACTTCCTTTTCTCATTCAACCATCTTTTCCACATTGAACAAAACTCCTTCGGCAAAAGCTCGCTGTCAAGCTCCCAGCCTTTCCTCTTCTTATTCCACTTATATAAATAAAACTTTTCCCCATCATAAGTTATCTTCGTCTCATCAGACATATAAACTTCTTCGCCTTTAGTTTCTTTTTGTTCACGAATCTTAACAATTTTATACCGGCCCTTTGCTTCCTCTTTTTTATCTTTAGCTTTTGGAATAAGCTGGTTAACAATATAATTTCTTGCTTTATCCTCGCTGTTAAAATAAACATCTGCAAACTTCATCTTCTTGCGGTCATATACCCCATAAGCTGCTTCCGTTATTTTAAGAAACCTCGTCCTTTTTTCCTCAACCTTCCGTTTTGCAAAGAACTCTTTCTCCAACTCCTCAACGTCATATCCTCTCTTAACAAGTTCCTGCTCAATCCATTCCCGCCAGATAACATCTTTAGCATTAAAACTTCCTAACTCAATCATTTCCTCATACTGTTCCCATTCCTTTAGAAGTTCCCTATCGCTCAGTTTTTTCAAATCTTTCTTCGACCGCTGCTCAACCAGGGGGTTAGTTATCTCTATTTTCCACACCATCTTATCCAAATAAGGCACAGTCCCTTCTATTCCATACAATTCCACTATCTCGCCTTCCTCCGCCTCAATAAAAAAAGCATCAAACTCATCAAGCTCTTCCAGATTGCCAAAATAATCTTTAATTGATTGAACGCCTTGAGAATTGCTGACAAACTGAAGGTCAGGAAGCTTTTTCTCCAACTCTTCCACTGTTCCAAACAATATCGTCTTTACCTTCGGCTTGGTGCTGCTTTCTTTAGCCACAACCATAAACTTCTTCGGATCATCTAAATCCTGCGCTACCACGCCTTTCTTCTCCCTTGCCAGCCTTTCGGCATCCTCTTTCCTGGCTATGCCTTTAGCAACAACAGTTTCTTTTTTTTGCTCAAGAATCTTTAAATCTGCCAGCTCCTCAACAGAAGTTGTCCCTTCCTGCCACTCCACCTCGGCTTTAGTTTTGTCAACAAGCCTTTTTATCGTCCCTAACACGCCGTTTTTGCTCACAATGCGGTTAATAAGATTCTCATTAACGGCTTTCTTTCTTACAAAAACCTTCATTTTCTTACCATTCGGCGGCGCAGATGAAGGTTCAACTTTTCCTTCCTTATAAATCTCCCATCCAATATCTTTTAACTTCTTTAACAATTCTTCTTTTCTCTTGTTAAGGCTGTCTTCGTCATTTGCATAAATAACAAACGAACTTTTAACTTCTTGCCCCTCTTTTCTTACAGTTGTCGGATGGCTTACCCAATAACTATCCACCGCCTTATCCAGTTCCCACCACAGATCCTCCAACCCCTCTTTTAAGGCTGCCACTGCATGGTCGCCTGCCTTATAATCTTTCTCTTTCCTCAAAAACTGTCTAAATTCCTTTTCAGGCAAAACAAACCCAGCAACTCTATGAGTAAAAAGGTCAGCGTCCCTTTTAGAGCCAAAAGGGCCAAAATACCGTTTTTTATTCACATCTATCACATAAAACTTTTTTATATCTTTCTCTACTATCTTTCCTTCTTCTTCTACAAGAACTTTTAAATACCCCTGCATAACCTTTGCAAACCCATCGGCTTCAAGAAGCTTATCAAAATCCTTATAAGCCAGCCCTTCGCTCTCTTTTATCCAAACCCTGTATCCTTTTATGCTGTCAGTTACCTCTTCGCCCTCGCCAGTAAGTTCTCCTTCAGCCCCCTCGCCTTCAGGCGCACCCTGGCCTTCAGGTTCCTCTTCTTTTCCCCTTTTCTTTTCCTCCTCTTTTTCCTGCTTGCCTTCCTCTTCTTCTTTTTGGCCTTTTTCTTCTTCCTCTTTTTCAAAATGAGGAATAATATATTTATCTATAACTTCAAAAGCTACTTCATTTAATTTCAATTCCCGCAATGCCCTCATTATAAAATCATAAACATCCTCTTCTTCTTTTTGCTCAAGAACAATATTATCTTCAGCATCAACAACTTTAATCTTTCCTTCCTCTTCTTCAGGATAAATCAAATAAAAATACCCTTCTTTGCTATTTCCCAATAATTCTTTGGCATTAACCTGTTCAAGTAATTTTTTCATATCTTCCTCCTCACATCAATCTACTTAACTCTTTAGTTATTTTTTCATAAACTTCCCTCAACAGCCTCTTATATTCAAGACCGCCTTTTTCACACTCTATACAAATATGAGTCCCCAAACTAAACAACCCTTTAGCCTGAACCCAATCATTCTTAGCCTTGCCTTCACTTACTTTCTTTAAAGTCGTATAAACTGATTTTCCTTTCAGCTTCTCAAGAAGCCTCTCAAGAAGGTCCTTGCCGGACGGCAAAAGATTAAGCTTTGCCTCTGCCAGCGTCCTCTTGCCTTCCAAATAAAGCCATACAGCCTCATTTACAATCTGCTCATACCTTGAGCCTCTAAAATCAATCTCAGCTTGTGCAATTTTTCTTTTCAGCTCATCCATTGTTACTCCTTGAAAATTACCAAGCCGTTATCGGTTGTATCGTAATCCCCGTCATACAAGGACAAAAAATGCGCCCAGCCGTCTGTATTAACCGCATTTTCAGCAGCCTCGTTTACATCTAAATAAGGAGAAATCTTATTAAATAATTGGTCTCCAGAATAACCTAACTCCTTTTCCAGCCAGTTAATTACTCCTTGATCTTCTATATTCTCCAAATACTCATCAACTGCCTTTCTTTTCTGCTCTTCAGTATATTCCCCATCTTCGCCTTCAGGTTCTTCAGTTATATAACTCTCCGGGCTTTCCTCTACCCAGCTTTCTATATCAGCCCTCAAATCGTCAAGAAAGCGAGAAGTATCTACAAACCCCTCAAGCCAATCTCTCGTAAAGCTCTCTGGCTGTTCCTGTAAATCCTGTTTAACAATTTCCCTTGCAATTCGTTCAGCCTCATCTTCATTGCAGATAATGTTATACTCCTGCCCATCTACCTCTACTTTACCTGCCTCGCCCCATGAGGAATACCTGCCGCCGCTTAAATCAAGAGTTTCTTCAATCTCTTCCCTTAACTCCTGCTTATCCCTATCAGCATTTTCTTTCATAAAATACTTGACAAGCTCTTCAATAATTTCATTTTCTGACCATTCAACCGCTTCTAAAATCTTTTTAAACATACCTCCTCCTGCCTTACTTAAAATGTTCAAAAACCTCAAAATAATCGCTTTCTCCTCTGCCTTTCCAGTTAGGAAGCTCTACATAAGCCTGAACAACCCACAATCCTGCCTGGTCAATATCGCCAGGCTGGACAATATATTTAAGCTTTGTTGCCCCCTCAATCACTGCCAGCCAGACAACTTCTGTCTTATCAGGTTTTAATACTCTAAGCTCTGTCTTTGTAGCCTGGCTTATATCTTCAACACAGTCAACAAGTATCTCCGTCCCGACATCGCCTACATAAATTTTATTTGAATTATTAGGAGTCATATCTCTCCTCTAAATCCAGCTTTGACTTTATTTCCCTTGTTATTACAAGCCTGTTTTTCTTCAAAACACAAAATACCGGCTTGCTTTTAAACTCAATCCGCGGGGCAACTTTGCCCTTTAAACCAAGCCTTTTCTCTACCCGGCTATTCAATTCAACTCTCATAACTTACCCAGAACAGAACTTAATTCTTTTCTCAAACTTAACACGCTCCTAAGCCTTAAAACCTCTCTTGCCTTACGCAACAATATCCCTTCAAACCTTCCATAGCCTTTCGCAGGTATTAGCATGCCATAACTATATCCTCTCGTTATTATCGGATTAACTGTTATATTCATAAAGGCTGCCTTTCTTTTACATTCACTTCCGTTGGGTCTCCCACGCTGTCCTTCAAAATAAACCTTCTTAGCTCAGTTACCCCATCAGGCGCATAATAAATCAGTTGATTATTTTCTATCTTCCAGCGCCCCAGTTCAATTGCATCTGTTACACTAAAAATAAATACATCCTCAACTTTTTCCTCATAACCCGGCGTCAGCACTTCATATTCAGCCACTATTATTTTTGTTTCTTTAACTGCTTGAAAACTGGCCCATAAATACTTATATTTCCCGCCGCCTGCATCATTCAAAGTTACCCACTTTTGCGTCCACCCGGCGCCTTTCCAGGTATTGTCAGCAAAATCCAGATACTCCCCTGTCTCCACATCCCTTAAAGATACCCGGACATCCAGGCCTTCCTTGCCTTCTCCATTCACCTTATAAAGAAGTTCAACAGGAATTGTATCTCCAATATTTACCCTTAAAACACTCATAATACCCTTTCTACAATATCAGATTTTTCTATATCAGCCGGTGCAATATTATCAGGGTCAATAACATTACTAAACTTTATCCCCACTGAATAACACGCCTCGGCCACAAGTTCTGAACACAACCATCTATGCCTTAAATCGATTGGCTCATATTTTCTTGGTATTCCCAAAATTAAATATAAACCTAAAACAATCAATTGAGGCCAATCATATTTACGGCCTACTTCTTTCGCACAATAAGCAACAATGCCGTCTATTTTTTTCTTGCTAACATTTTTAAACCGATATACTGCATAGTCTAACTTTCCCTTTTCTTTAGCCTTTTTATAAACATCCATTAAAGTCCTGCTTACGCCCATTATTATTTTCGCTTCTATAACAGTATCTGAATTCTCAAATACACCAATATGATTGTATGTTCCGCCCGTCTTAGCTCTAATTAGCTTGCCAATTATACTGTTATGCCTTACCAACAATAAATCGCCCTTTTTCATGCCTCCTCCAGGTCTACAATCCTTAAAACCGATACTTTTCCGTTCTCCTGTTGGACTTTTGCCAAATCGCCGTTTATTTCAATTACTGTTCCTTCTATTGTTCTCTTAACTTTAGGGTTTCGTTCCTTTGCCATCTTCCAGATATATTCAGGCATTGTAAATTTCACTTTATCCCCTACTACCATCTCTCTCCTCCCTTACAACACTATTGTTCTCTTTCTATACAATTTAATTTCAACATAACCATTACTGGCATTATCGCCCTCAGGGACAGTTATCTCTATCCAAAACTTATAATTAGGCGGTATCTGCGAAGAACAAGCTTCTGTATTCAGCTCATCGCCCATTGGGCAATCGCTCTGCATAAACAAATGTCTAACATACCAACTAATAATTGTATCCTCTGTCGCCAGCTGAGGGTTGCCATCATTGTCGTAATAATACTGCCCGGCAGGGCAGACAATCATAAAATCTATATAACTGCCCTTTAATTTATTAAAAAAATAAATACATCCTTCTTTTACATACACAGGGTCAAGAAATTTAAACTCCATTCTCTTGCGTTTATAACCTGTTGGCACTCCATCGGTTACAATATCATCATCATTGCTGAAATCCCAAAATAACTCTTTTCCATCGCCTATATTTGTATCAGAATCCGCCTGCCCTATAAAAACTGTTGTAGTGTCTAACGGCCTTGACTCTGCCCGGACATAAGTTTTATTATCTTTTGATTTAGGCGTTAAAACTTTATTAGCATTAGGTTTATAATTAGTTTCAAAATCAGTCTGGTCAGAAGACGCAGGAGATACTTTATCTATTATACAAAAATACTGAATTGAATCCTCGACAAACCAAATATAATACTCAGCGTCGCTTTCATTATATTGCAGCAAATGCTCCAGGTCTTTTGAGCTCGCCAAATTCTTTAGCTCTGTCCAGGTCTTTTCTACTCTCATGCCTTCACCCTATAAGCCACTGCTATTGCCTTCATCTTAGTTGAAGACTTTAACGCCTTCGCCTTAACAGTAAAATTCTGCCTGACATCAGCAGGGGCATCCCATTTAAACGCTACCTGCTTGCCATCGTTTCTTACATTTATAGGAAACAACATTATCCCATTTGTATCAAAATAATAAGTTGCAGCGCTTTTTAAATTAGCCAATGACTCTCTAAAAATTTCTACCGCATCCACTATCAACACAAGTTCCACATCATCCCTGTTAAAACTAAGTGATATTCCATCAAGCTTCCCGTCAAAATCCAACGAAACAAGCTGCGTATCTTCAGTTTCAGATAAAGCTACAACTGTATCAGATAAATAAAAACGAGGAGAAGTTCGCAACTGCTCCACTGTTACTGTTGTTTCCACATTAACGTCCATTTTAAGTCTTGCGGCAGCATTAGATTTATAATTAGTTTCAAAATCAGTCTGGTCTGTTCCTCCGTCCTTAATAATGTTGCAAGTATAAACAAACAAACCTTCTGCGCCATACAGGAAATACAAAATCGAGTTTTCAGCATATTTCCAGCTAATTATATTATTATCTATCAATGTTTTAAATTCTGCCCAGTTAAGCCTTATATTCATTTCAAATACCCTTCCCAGCGCCCAAATATTAAATAACTTCCGCCTGTTAATGTCCTTCTTCTCATTCTAATAGCTTTGGTGCCATTGCCTTCTATTTCCTCTGCTAACAAATGCTGGTCTGAATTACCATTTGTAAATATTGCGTCTATTATCGTCATATTCGTGCCGTTGCCGTTTGGGTCAAACCAAAGCTCAACCACACTTGAACCATTACAATACTCGGAACCTGCGTTAAGCCTTTGGATAAATAAAATTTTCCCATCTGGTATAACATAAACATTATCATTCTGCCCTGATACACTCCCATAAGCAGTCTGCTTAACCAAATCAGTTTCCGGCGGCGGAGCAGGCGGGTCTTGAGCAATCTTAAGCCTCCCGTCTGATGTAACCTCAGCAACATACTCTGACAGGCCTCTAATCCTGACCTCAACATCCCCTCTTGTCGGTATATCACCCATTTCTTGAATAACTCACTCTGCCTCTCTCAAACAGGGGTAGGCGCGCCTACCCCTGTCAAAGGGAGGCGAAATGAAAGGATTACACTTCCACCCCCATAATCGTGCTATAAAGGTCCTGTGCCTGATTATCCCTGTTAGTCCTTACCACACGAACCATCTCTCCTCCGCCTGCTTCTGCTATTTCAATCGGCGGATTAAATTCAACCTCCTCTTTCAGCTTGGCAGCGCTTGTAAAAATAACCGCTTTCGTAGACAAACTCGACGAAGGGCCAACCTGAATTTCAGCTTTCATCGCCCCAGAAGCAGATATAACAACTTTCTTTAAAAGCAAAACCTTCCCGCTGCTAACAGAGTAATCATGGTTATCAACGCCGTCTTTCGCAACTGCCACGCCCTGGTTAAAATCGTGGACTTCACCGCCTATCTCTTCTTCTACTGTTTTTACATAAATAGGATTAGTTGCCGAGTTAGCATTGCTATCCCTGCTTATAGGGACAGCAGTAACTCCTATCGCCCTCAAGTTAACCTGCAAATTATTATTTACATCAACCCCAGCATCCTCCACTCCATCACTGATAGTAATCCTGCCAATCAAGTTAGTGCCAGCAGGAAGCTCCCCTGCTATATCAACCTGAAGTTCGCCATCAGCATCAACCTTTACTATCTGAAGATTAGTTCCATCCCCGCCAAGAAGCACTATTCCATAGACATCTGTCTGAGCCGCTCCGGCTTGATACTCATGGCCTACTCCGCCGCTTACTACATCCACTTGAAGACGGCCATTAGCATTAACAGCTACTTTCCGGTTAGCAGCCCCATCCCAACCATAAACAAGAATGCTGTCCTGAGCCTCGTTTATGCCGCGTATATCTAAGTCTTCCGCAGAAACAAGAACTGCATTAACATTGCCGCCTTCTATAAAAATCGCTGAGCCTGGTTTCGTCCTCACCTGCAGTTCAACGCCGCTAAAAGTCATCACAGGCAAACTTGAACGATAATCAGCCATTTCTCTATACCTCCTTTACTTCTTTTCTAAGCTCCTGCAAGTGTTCATTTTGAACCTGCAGCTCATAATCTATTTTTTGAAGCTCTATTTGCAGTTCAAGTTTCCTTAACTGAAGTTTCTTAATTCTCATCTTAGCTTCATCCAGCTGTATCTGCTGCCGTAATTTTTGAGCCTCAGGGCTTAAATCTCCAGGTATAGGCAAATCAGCCATTATATCCTCTTCAAAACTTACCACCAAACGCTTAAGTTATCTAAACTCTCTCCGGCCGGGATAGTAGCCCTTACTCTCAATTGCTGCCCGGCTGGTTGAGCCGACAAATCAACCATCGTTCCATTAGTTGCCGCTGTCCAGGTTGTTCCGTTGTCTCTGGAAAGCTCAAATGTAACTCCTGCAGTGGCTTCAGCATATAGAAACACGCTATCTTTTGAGCTGCCCATATCATATGCTTTAGTTACCACTACAGCATCGCCAGTTCCTGAATCCAGAGGCGCATTTGCAAAATCAGAAAAAACAGCATCATCCACAGCCGTATCAAAAATACCAACCTCATCTATATAACCTCTATGCGCAAAATAAGGAGCTGTAAACTTATACTTGCCACGATTAAAATCTGCGCCTAAAACTATTTCAGGGGCCGCAGGTATCACTAAATCAGGCTGGTAACTATTAACGATCCTTGTTCCATTAAGAAACAAAGATACCATCTTAACAGCCATATCAATCTTAAATCCTAAAGAACTCCACTGATTTAATGGCAATGTATCCTGAGGCATTACATTCACTCCGCCTCTTCCCCTGAGCATTACATAAGGATGTCCGCCGCTGATAACCAATGCTACGCCATAGTCAGACCTGTCATACTGATAAGCAAATACTACTGCGCCCCAGCTATAAACCAAAGCAGTAGGATTAACACTCATTATTACGCTCATTCCTTGGGTTAGGTTAATCCCGGAAGCATCTATTCCAACACCCATACCATGCACGCCATCAGGCGCAAACAACAAACCTCTGCCAAACCTTCCATCTACTCTTGAAATACACGGCCCATATATTAACCCATGATTGCCTTTGCCGGACCAGTCTACTATTAAATCTCCTTCTTCCTCATCCATATGATACAAACCAACTGCATTCTCCATTGGTATGGAAAATGCAGTCTTAACTTTTTGATTCACTGAATCCAAACTCCAGTTGCTGCTCAGCGTATCATCTATGCCGTCCGCTTTGGCAAATACATCAACAAAACCATTATAGAGACTGTTTCCTGCTGCTTTCTGAACTGCATCTATTTTCCAGTTAGTCCTTGCAAAGTTAATGTAATTAGCAAAATTCTGCTTTAAGGCCTCTTTCAGCTTCACCTCTATTATTTTGCTTGTGGTAGTTGCCAATTCATCAATATCCCAGAGCCAATCCCTTGCGTCTTCTATATCATCATTAGTAATAACCGTAGCTCCTGCCTTTACAGTTACTTTTGCCAAAAGAATAGAGCCTTCCGGGACTTCATCAGGAATAGGAACAGCTGAAGGAGTTCCCTTTACTACAAAAGCATCACCCTTTGTATGCTGACGTTTGCCATTGCCATCTACAGCGGGCTTCAAACAAATTAAATCAATTCTGTCATAAGACCCATCAGCTGGCTCTATTGCTACCATTTCAAAGTTATTAGCGTTAAGATTTCTATCTCCCAAAAAATAACCGTCAATTAACGCAAGATAATCATTTACCTTCACTGTCATTGATGTTCCGTCAGCCGTTACCTTTCCATTCAAATCAATCAATTGCCCATTGCTTTTCAAAGGGAAAAGGCCGTCTCCATGAAGATAGTTAGTGCCTGCCATTACTTTATCAATATGATACCGGTCTGCTGCCAGCTTTGCATCCTCAGGAACATCTTTTAAATGTTTTTTCCCCTTAAAAGCTGAAGCTAACTGAGCTTCGTGCTTCACAACATAATCTTCTAAAGCCATTTTTAACCTCCTTCTTCAATTATTCTTTAAATAATCCAAAACCGCCTGCTTTCTCGTATTCATCTTCATTAAAACATCTACTAAAGCATCTTCGCTTAAAATTTTTGCTTCCTCTATTGCGCCTGTCTCCAACAGTTTGTCTCTTGACTTTTTGTTTTCAAAAGGAATAAAAGCTATTTCGCCCTTCTTCAATCTATAATGCTTATCCTGAGCCTCTATCGTTATGTCTTTTTTGGCTTTTACAAGCATTTACAACCTCCTTCTTTTTTTAAATTTCATACCCCATCAATGTCCCATAAAACTCTTGCACGCCTGTTTCTTCGTGCTTAACTTTTATTGAAATAACTTCTCCGCCGTCGAATTCCACAGGAGGAAACCTTTCGCTGACATTCCTTTTGGCTGCTGAATTTCTTTTTTCCATCAATACCACGTCTCCTTTACACAACTTAAATATGCCGTCTGCTGTTCCTGATGCTGCCCATCCTACAAGATAAAACTTTTTATCTGTCGCAACTGTCAAACCAACAACTGTCCATTCCTCGCCGCCTGTTATCTGCCCGCTTGAGCCAGGGTAAAGCCGTATCGGCCGTTCTGCTGTAAATAGGTTACCTTCTTTATCGACAACTGCATAACTCTTATTGCCATTTTTATCAACAAAAACATAAATTCGATTGATTTCTGCCATAACATAGCATCATTTTTTGCCATTATCTCTTGCTTTCTCTTTAACATTTGCTATAAGCTTAACAGCTTCCCCAAGCAACATTAAAGTATCCCTCTTTGATAAACCGCTATGAACAACAAACTGGTTGCTGTTATTAAAGCCGATTGCAACAACAACCCTTTCTAATTTAGCGCTTTTTGCTTTTATTCTATTTCTCACTGCCTTCCTCCTTCTTTTATAACCCTACCTTAGGCGTTGCAGGAGTTATTAAATTCGTTTCCTCTTTTAACTGCGACAACAGCTTAATCACATCTCCTAAAAGCATAAAACAACTGCTCTTATCCATCCGGCTCTGCACAGTTAACTGATTTCTTTCGTTTATCCCGATAATCATCAAAGGCTTAATATGAAGCTTTTGTTTTTCCTTTCCATTGTCGTTCATCCTTTTCCCCTCCTTTTTGTCTCTTTTAACATAACATAAATTTGCAAATCCCCTAACACCTTATCAACCTCTCCAATCAGCCGTCTTACTTTTTCCATTTTTCTCTTTAATGTTTCCTTCTCTTTCTTATTCATCTCCTTCGCTAAACTCCTGCCTGACCTCTTCCGCCTCTTTGCTGCTTAACGCTTTTGCGTCTACAAAACCATCATTGCTCAAATAAAGAAGAACATAGTCTTTGCCTTCAAGCTCAGGAAATTTCTCCTTATCTTCCGGAAGTATTTCCATCAACTGCATACTGTCATTAAGATACTCTCCGTCGCCGTTAAGCATTTGCTCATAGAAGTAAGGCGCCCAGGGCTCCTGTCCTTCAAACTTGCCCGGCTGCCTGACTATTCTCTCAAAATCTTCTCTTGTCTGTTCAATTATTTTCCTAAACAGCACTTTTAACCTCCTCAGCCTTTTCGGCCTTCCGGCCTGTAAATTTCTCCCACCTTTCTATAATTACCTCAGCATACAAAGGCGAAAGCTCTATCGCCCTGCATTTTCTTTTTAATACTTCGCAAACAATTATAGTCGAACCGCTCCCGCCGAATGCTTCAGCCACTATTCCGCCCCGCCGTGAAAGCACCTTCACAAACGGAATAAGAAGTTCAACCCTCTTTTTCCCGTAAACAACCACGCTGCCTATATCATCGCTGCCATCTGAAACCGGGCATTCAATTACATCGCTCATTAAAACCTTGTTTCTAAAAGGAGCTTCTTTGTGGCTTCCATAAATCGCTATATCAAAACTCTCAACCAGCCAGTCATTCTTCTCCAAAAACTCCTTAAACTCGGCTTCTTCTTCATGATTAACTACTCCATCCCCGCCAGCAAGCATTATCTCGTATTTATTCGGAATAACCCTTTTCCCCAAATAAGGATAATGCTTATTGGTCTTTTTCCAGATAACCATATTCTTTACTTTCCAATACTTCTCTATCGCCAGCCACAAGCCTACTATATTCCGCCAATGCTCAAAAACCATTATGTTAGAACCCTGGGGGCTTCTAAAAGCCGAAGCAATAGAAAGCCACTCATCATAATCAACCACCCTCCCGGCAATATCTACACCGTCATAAGTGGCATTCTTTGTCCCAAAACCGGTTCCTTTCTTATTTCCTTCTATCTGATAAGGCGGGTCAGTAAATAAAAACTCAAACCTTTCATCGCCAAACAACCTCTCCCAGCTTTCCCTCTTCGTGCAATCGCCTACTATCAGCTTATGCTCTCCTAATACCCAAATATCGCCTTCCTTCGTGTATCTTGGCTGGTTCTTCTTGCTTTCAATTGCTTTCTTTTCATTAAACCCTTCATCCTTTTCAGTAATTGAAAAAATATTATCAAGCTCTGACTCAGTAAAACCCACATCCTTAAGCATATTCTCATCAAAAGCCTTCAGCAATCCCCACGCCCAATCTCCTGTGTTCTTATTAGAACGAAGAAGGTATTCTCTTGCCTCTTCTTCTGACAAAGGCCGTGAAGGAACTCTTACATCTATCTCCTCTTCCTCTTTGCCTAAATTTTTCAGAGCCACTATTCTCATATTCCCTGCAATTACTCTGTTATTCTGGTCTATTGCCGGTATCTCCACAAGATTAAACTTCTTTAAACTTTTCAGCAGCTGTTCTGCTGCCTCTTTAGATATAGTTCTCGGATTGCCTTCAAAAAGCTTAAGGTCTTTTACTTTTCGTTTCTCTGTTTTCCAGACAAGACTCATTTTTCCTCCAGCTTTATCCTTTTTGTTTTTTCAAAAAGTTTCCCGTCTATCCTCACTACACGAAGATTGTCTTCGTTATCAAGATAAGTAATTTTATACTCATCTTTCTGGCCGTCATATTCCAGCTTTTCTACTCTCAAAAAATCTGCCATTCCTGCCAATTCTTTAAAAGCTTCCTCGTTGGCTTCCTCAATCTTTTTCTTTGCTGCCCTCTTAATATACATAAACTGGCTGCCGTCAAAATAAATATTAAAATTATTAAGGTTCTTGCCTATCTCCTCAAGAACATCGCTGCCAAAAAAGAGCTTGGCTTTAAGGACTGTTTCGCCCGGATCATTCCTGAACTCTTGATATTTCTTTAATTCCTCAAATATCTTTCTCATCGCTCTCCTTTCTTTTCTTTAATCCCACCATAACCTCACTTCTCCATTAGGTTGGACATACACCTCATCCGCCTTAGTTGCCGCTACGCCTGTCGCATCCCACATTTTCTTCGGCTTAACATAAATAACTGGCGAATATTCCCTCGCCAGTTTATACCTAGCATCTCTGCCAAAAATATTTATAACCTCTGCCACAGTATCAGGACTAAACTCGTTGTATTCCCCAATAAGCTGCGCCTGTTCTGACAGCTCCTCTGCGTTTGTCCACTCCCCTTCCCATTTAAGCTGCCTTACGCCAGCTAAATCTTTCCACTCAAACTCTTCAAAAAGGACCGCGTCGGCATATGCTTTAACGAAATCACGCAACTTTGCCGGGAAGTTCTCTTCAATATATTTCAAAACCTCTTCTTTTGACTCTTTTATGCTTTCAAACACTTTCTTCATATTATAACCCCCTCCAATCTCCTCTAAATAGCAGGCAATATAACCACATCTCCTTTTTCATTAACACCAATCTCCATACGCTTTTTGCCGCCGCCTTCTCCTATAAACTCTATATCATAATAAACCATCCGATGCTCTTCTCCGCTTTTCTTGCCTTTGGCTCTGCTCTCATCTTTATAACTAAGCTTCAATACTTTTAGAGAATCAGCCAATTGAATCAATCTTTTAAACTCGTCTGATTTACCTTCCAATATCAGCCTCTCAAAAATTTTCTTCACCCTTCCTCCTTGGTTTGCTTCTAAGCTCCTTCTCTAAACTTCTTCCATAGCCATTCAGCCTCGTCTTTGTTTTTAAAGAAAAAAGGCTCAAAATTTTTAGGAGCATCCACTTCCCTAACAAACACCCAGGCTTTATCTCCTTCTTTCACTTTTTCCTTAGTATCCACATAAGTGTAGCCTTTTTCGGCAACTTCCTTATCAATCACTACTTCATGGGGCGGTTTATTACAGTCAGCCTCTAAAATCCTCTCTAAAATTCGTCTCAACACTCCTTATCCCCCCAATATCTTTTTAACTAAGTCAACTCCCCTTGAAGTTCTTTTAATAATCTCTTTTCTCACTTCAGCTTCCACAATGTCTCCATCCGCTTCTTCCAGCTGCTGTCTTCTTAAAAGCGTCTGTTCTAAAAGGCCTCCCAATGAATTAGACGGAAACTTACTCTCTTTCGGTTTTTCTCCCTGAATGCCTTCCGGCTTTTTATCAACCCTTCTGGATTGATAAGCCTCATTAGCCTTCCCTATCCTCTCAACTTGCAAAACAATAATATCCGCCGGAAGGCCGACAGGGTTTACTGCCAAATCATCAATAAAAACCTGCCAATCTTTAACATAAGCTTCTTCCTGGCTTATTATTCCGTCATAAACAATCCCTTCCTTCTCAAGCCATGCCTTTACCTCATCATCATCCCTGCCTGAAAAAATATAAATCTCATTCCCTCTTTCTTTAAGAGTTTTCACTGCTTCCACCACGGAGTTAACAGGCCCGCCTATTGAGCCATCCTCTTTCATAACAGCTAATGTATTATCAAAATCAACTGCCACTCTCATTTTTCTTCCTTCGGCTCAACTTTGACTTTCAAATCCCCATACTGTTTCTTCCACATCTCCCTCTGCTCCTTAACAGGCACCCAGCTTAAAATATCAGTATTTTCAATCCTTCTCTTTTCCATCAAAGGCTCTTTCGCCTTTTCCTCTATCTTCCCTTTAAGCTTCTTTAAATCAAGGTCATTCAATTTAAGAATTTTCTGGTTAAGATAATCAAGAAGCCCTTCTTTATCCAAATCCTCGCCGCTGTATTTAATAATCAAATCAGCCAGCTTATCAACAATATCCACGCCCTTATCCAAAGCATCTTTAAGCTCTTCTTCCTCCGCAGTTGACAGCTCTGACATCTGAACTTTAAACAGGCTTGTATCAGGCGATTCGCCCACCAAAGCCAGATGTATCTGGCATAACCTTGTTATCCCGGCAATTAAAGCCCTTTGCAGCCTCCTTGCGTTTCTCGCAAACCTTATGTCCAGCCTCTCTAAAGCCGACCTCCCTAAATTCGAAGGAAGCTCTCCTGTAAATCCTCCTAACAACTGCAAAGGCACTCTCAAAGCAGTTGCCAAAGCATTCCTCAGCTCTTCTATATCTACAATCCACTTTATATCAACATCTCCGCCTACCTTCTCAACAGCCAAATCATTAACATCCCCCCACACAGGCACAATCAAATCTTCATTCGCCGCCAGAGCATTCCACCTTTGAGTAAACTCCGGAGAAGCAGGGTCAATATTTAAAGCCCTTGCCTTCGTCAAAAGCTGTTCATATTCATCAAGAATAGCATTTATTGCCTCAATATTGCCCCCCTGAACCTTTACTTTCCAGATATATTTCAACACCCCTCTTGATATTCTTGCAATAAGAAGGCTGTCCTCTGCCAGCCTTAATCTCTTATAAACAGGCAAAGCATTAAGAATAAGGCTTGTTCCGTATTTGCTTGTTATTCTCCTTATATGAGGGGAAAGAATGTTAATAGTGCGGTATTCTGAATAAAGAGGGGTTGCAAACAGAGGCCTCTTTTTCTTTACCCCCAATAACCTAAAATGAATATACTTCCATGGCTCTTGCAGCCTCTCTTCCGCCATAGTATTGCCATGAGGAGTATTAAAGAAACCCAACAACCTTCCCCTATAATCAACCCTTGAAATACTTATAGGATGTTTTGAATCATCAACAGCCAGCACCCCTATTCCCGGCTCTCCTTCAACCTCAACAAACAAATCCCCCAAAGAAGCAACTGTATAAGCCCAGTCAAATATCTTCTCTTCTATCCCTATTATCTCAAGCAATTTAGTTAACTCGTCCCGAATTTTACCATTCTCTGACGTAACCCATACTGTCGAGCCATGCAAAGACGAGTATGCCGTCGCCACCTCTGCGTATAATTCTAAAGCAGCCCCAACCAACCAGTGTTCTGTTGCCCTGTCAAACTCTTTATACAGCTGGCTTCTTTCATAGCTTATCCGCAGTTCTTTCTCCAGCTGCCTGCGCAGCTCTGAACTACGGATGCCTATCTTCTTCAATAACTCTACTTCTCTTTCTGACCAACCGGAAACATTTTTGACAACATCTGAGGCAGGAATTGTTCGTGGTTTAGGGAAGATTTTTCTTAACAAATTTATCGGATTAGCCATCTACCACCTTACTCCCTTCTTAACACTAACTAAGCCATCTCCTCCATCTTGCCTCTTTTCTCAAGCCTCTAATAAAGGGATGCTCTTCTTCCTCTTCTTTCTTCTCCTTTTCTACCCCAAAATACCCTTCAAGAAAGTTCTTAAAATACTCTACCAATTCGCTAATAGTTGTATCCTTCCTTTCCACCTGCTCGCTAAAGGCTTTTACTGCCTTTCTCGCTTCCTCAGCCGTTATTTTCTTATCTTTATCCTCGTTAACCTCTTCTTCTTCTCCGTTACTGCCTATCATATACTCCCCGCAGTTAGGGCATTTTATCTGGTTGCAAGACACGCCTCTCTGGCTATGCTCTTCCTTATACCCGCAGCCGGGACAAACGCAGTATTTCGCTCCGCCGTCGCCCTGCCTAGGCCCGCCAACGCCCTGGCCTCGTCCTCTCTGTTCTTTCAACACCTCTTCAAGTATTCTCTTCATTTCCTCTATCCTCCTTCCCTAATTCATCAAAAATTTCAACACCCTCTATCCTCTATCCTCTCTTCCTTTCCCTCCTATATTTTCATTAACTCCCCCGCCGTTCTTTCCTCATAATACATATAACCGCTCCGACTCCCCAAATTTCCCCTATCTCTTCCAATTTTTTTATTTCCAGCCCAAAAACAAAGGCTTTTTTTGCATAACTTTTCATTTACACCAGCCCTCTTCTATGCTTTCCTTTGTCCTTTTCCAGCACCTTGAGGTAATAAACCTTTCTCCGCCCCCTTTATAAAAATGATACATCTTTAATAAGCCTTGAGGAGGCCTCATTCTGCTGTCCTTATACTTCTTTATAAGCCCTTTGCAAATATTCTTAAGCCCTCCTGACAGACGTTTCCTTACTGCCTTTACTGCTACTCCTTTTTCCTCTGCAATCTGCTTCATTTCCCGCCCTTCGTAAAAATAAAGCTTTAAAGCCTCTTTCTGCTTTTCCGTAAGGGCGCCATTATTCATTACATCCTCAATCATCAGCCTCTTGCAAAGCCTGTCTACAAAATCCTTCTCCCGGCCATAGCAATCAGCCGTCCGGCTGCTGTCTCTTTCATCAATATCTGCCGTGGCTTCCCCTGTATGGACTATCTTTCCCAGATTAAGCTTTTTTATTCTCTGAATAACTGCTCTTGTAAATTTCAGCACCACCCAGGCAGGGATATACCTTGGCTCAAGTTTCTCAGGGTTAACCTTCGAAACTACCTCAATAGTGGAAAGCATTCCAATATGATAAATATCCTCAATCGTGAAAAAATCCTGAATTTGATTTTTAAAACGTTTGGCGAGTTTGTTAGTATGGTTGGAAATTAAAGCATCAAGATAAAAAAGAATACGGTAAAGATAAAAAGGCTCACCCTCTTTTTGCCACAAGCTTATATACTTGTGGACAAACTTTAATCTTGAACGGTGTTCGGTATAATCTCTTATCTTTACCTCCATAGCAAAGTGTGTATGGTTTACCTATCCAACTCATCGACCTCACACCGTCCTTTCTTACTTTTTGAAAAAGGGCTTGTGTTCAGTTATATTATAGCAAAAACCTCTCTTCTTTTCAAATAAAAAATACTATAAAAGCCCCGCCCTGCGAAGGTTAGCTATCTCTTCCACGTTAAACTGCTGTTTAAGAGCCATAAGCTCCACAACTCCAATTTTCACTTCACTGCCCTGGCTCTTGCTCGCTTGCTCCTCCGCCTTTTTAAGCACTTCAAACGCTTCTCTTGGCGTCCAGTCATCCCCTGAACCTGCCATCCACGGCCAGCAGGAATACAACATCCCGTCTTTATAGAAATAATAAAGATTTCCTGTCGACTGTTCAAAAACATACTTTCCCCGAT
>Ga0164310_10000187_pt1 | contig 31813 bp, 45 predicted proteins | sample GuaBasSedimGuay1_FD_121795 | JGI IMG/M metagenome (GOLD analysis project Ga0164310, IMG submission 121795) | Subseafloor sediment microbial communities from Guaymas Basin, Gulf of California, Mexico - Guay1, Core 4569-9, 0-3 cm | ecosystem: Environmental > Aquatic > Marine > Hydrothermal vents... | reverse complement strand
GGTGCAAATTTTGGTTAAAATTTACAGAAAATTTAATTTTATGGTATAATAAATTGGAATGAAGAGTTATTTTCCTTTAGCTTTAGTTATATCTTTGGGAGTTCACATAGTAATTATTGGGGGGCTGCCTCATTTCCCTCTTTCTTCTTTTAAAAAATCACCTTTAAAATCTCCTGAGACAAAATTTATAGAAGTTAAAAAGAAAGAAATTACCCCTCCTAAAAAAATATTTTCAAAAATTGCCCCTCCTTACTTAGACGTCAAAAAAGAACTTTTTTCAACTTCAGAGACAAAAAATAACTCTTTTAGAAAAATCAAATTAAAAAATGATATCTTGCTTAATCCCAAAGAATTAATCTTAACCAAAACTAAACAAGATTTAGATTCTTACCCTCCTTATATGAATTATTACGAAAAAATAAGAGAAAGGATAAAGAAAATTGCCTACGAAAACTTTAACGTTAATTCCTCAGGAAAAGTATTCTTAAATTTCACCATCAATAACTCTGGAAATCTTATAGCCATCTATTTAGATGAAAAAAATTCTTCGGCCCCACAAATTTTAAAAAGAATAGCTAAAGATTCTATAGAAAAATCTTCACCTTTCCCTAAATTTCCTAAAGAATTAGAAAAGTTTAATACTCTCACTTTCAACCTTTCTATACAATTTAAAACCAATTGACATAATAAGATTTAAGTGTTATAGTTAGTTTCTATGAGGAGAAAGGCAACAGTTACAGGAAGTTTTTATCCTGGACAGAGTTCCTTAATTGAAGATTTTATTAAGGAAAATATGCCTCAAAAACTTCATCTTCAAGAAGCTAAGGGGGTAATGCTTCCTCATGCTGGCTATATTTATTCAGGAGGAGTAGCTGTAGAGACAGTGGCTAAAACCAAACCTAAAGAAATTTTGATTATAATGGGACCTAACCATACGGGAAGAGGTGCTTTATTCAGTGTTTATCCTGAAGGAGTATGGGAAACTCCTTTGGGAGATATTGAAATAGCTAAGGAATTAGCTCAGAAGATCACTGGAAATAATTTACTTCAATTAGATACTCAAGCTCATTTTTATGAACACTCTATTGAAGTTGAACTTCCCATTTTAAAATATTTTTTTGGAGATTTCAAAATTGTCCCTATAGTTTGTAGTTTAGCAAATATCTCTGTATATAGAGAAATAGCTAAGATTATCTATCAGGCTTTAAGGGAAGAAAAAATTTTGGAAAAAAGTTTAATAGTGGCTTCTTCGGATATGACTCATTATCAACCTCAAAAAATTGCTTCTCAGAATGATAAGTTTGTTATAGAGGCTATCCTTAATTTAGATACTGCTGAATTCCTAAAAAGAGTAGAAGAAAAAGATGTTTCTATGTGCGGGGTAGCTCCTGTAGGGATAATGTTAGAAATTCTACAACTCTGGGGAGCAAAAAGCTCTTCGTTAATAAAATATACTACCAGTGCTGAAAGAAATAGAGATTATTCTTCAGTGGTGGGCTACGCAGGAATTATTTTTAACTAAAATGAACGAAGAAATAAAAAAGAAAGTAGACGAAGACTGGAAAAGACAAGTAGAAAAAGAAAAACAGCAATCTCAAAAAAACCAGGAAACTTTCCACCAGCCCAGTTTTACTATATTAGTTTCCTCTTTAAGCATGCAGGCTATGATAGCTATGGGAAAGTTAGAAAGTCCTATTACTGGAAAAAAAGAAGAGAATTTAGAACAAGCCCGTTTTTTAATAGATACTTTAGGTATACTCCAAGAAAAAACCAGAGGAAACTTAACTCCTGAAGAGGAACATTTCTTAGAAGACTCCTTATTTCATTTAAGAATGAACTATGTAGAAGTACAAAATTTAAAAAATAAAGGTCTGTAAGGAGAAGGGATGATTGATGAGGAATTATTAAAGATTTTAGTTTGTCCGGCCTGTAAATCCGATGTAGTTTTAGAAGGAGAAGAGATAGTCTGTGTGGGTTGTAAGTTAAGGTATCCTATAAAAGACGGTATCCCTATAATGCTGGTAGAAGAAGCTAAAAAGCCTGAAGATGAAAATAAAAAAGAATAAAAAAGTATTGGTAATTCATGGCCCTAATCTTAACCTCTTAGGAAAAAGAGAAGTTTCTGTCTACGGCAAGACTACTTTGAGAGAACTTAATACACTTTTAAAGAAAGAAGCCAAAAAATTGAACTTATCTCTGGAAACTTTTCAATCCAATTCTGAAGGTGAAATTGTAAATAAAATAAATTCCTCTTTAGGCAAAGTAGACTTTATAATAATAAACCCTGCGGCCTACACCCATACCAGCGTAGCTATAAGAGATGCTCTCTTAAGTGTAGAAATCCCCACTATAGAAGTTCACCTTTCCAACATCTTCGCCCGAGAAGAATTTAGAAAAAAATCTCTAATTTCCGATGTAGTAAAAGGAGTAATCTCTGGTTTAGGTATACACTCATACCTACTTGCCTTAAAAGCAGTAAAGGCTCTAATCAGTTAAGTTGTTAAGTTCAATAAAAATTGGAAAAGCGATTCAAAAAAAGATTTAGGAAGGTTATTTCATCAATCAAGAGAGAAAACCTGGATTCACTCTTCGTCTCTTCAGAAGCTAACATTCTCTATCTTACCGGGCTAAGAATAGAAGGTTATCTTTTGGTCTGCTCCCAAAAAATAATTCTTTTTACTGATTTTCGCTATTTTTTGGAAGCTAAGAAAAGGACAAAGAAATTAGGGATTGATTTAGCTATCTATGAATATGATATTTTTAGATTTATTGCTAATAGAATAAAGGGGCTTCTTCTTAAAAAAGTAGGCTTTGAAAGCACTCACCTCTCTTACCAAGAATTCTCCGAATTAAAAAAACATCTTAAAAATGTAGAACTAATACCTACTTTCTTGCTGATAGAAAAGTTAAGAATGATAAAAGATTCTCAAGAACTCTCTCTTATTAAAAAGGGAGTAAGTATAACCGAAGAAGCCTTTTCTTTCTTAGAAAGCACAATCTATGAAGGTTTAACTGAAAAATTCTTGGCTGTAGAAGCTGAAAAATTTATCAAACTAAAAGCTGAAGATATAGCCTTCCCTCCGATTATAGCAGTAGGAAAAAATTCTTCTTATCCTCACTATAAAACTGGAGAAGCAAAAATTAGAAGAAAAGAAGTTGTCTTAATTGATTTAGGCTCAAAATATTATGGATATTGCTCTGACTTGACAAGAGTCTTTTTTTTAAGTAAAATGCCCCATTATCTTAAAAAAATTATAGATATCGTAAGAAAAGCAAAAGAGTTGAGTCTGAAAAAGATTAAGGAAGGAGTAAAAATAAAAGAAATAGACAGAACAGCCCGAAACTACATTGAAAAAAAGGGATTAGGAAAATTTTTCCGCCACTCTTTAGGTCATGGAGTGGGTTTAGAAGTCCATGAGTGTCCCGGTATAAACCCAAAAAATGAAGAGGTTTTAAAGGAAGGGATGGTTATAACTATTGAGCCAGCCATATATCTTCCTGATAAATTCGGAATAAGAGAAGAAACTATGGTCTTAGTAAAAAATAATCGGGGGGAAATCTTAGATGAATATAGCTGAAGTAAAACCAGGAATAACTCTAATTCTAAACGAAGAGTTATTTTTAGTCTTAGAAGCTGAACACGCTAAATTAGGAAGGGGTTCTGCTTTTTTAAGAGCTAAACTTAAAAATCTTAACACCGGAAAAGTTATAGATAGAACTTTAAGAGACTCAGACAATATAGAGCAGGCTTTTATTGAAAAGAAAAAAGTTCAATTTCTTTATCAGGACGGACTCTTTTATCATTTTATGAACTTAAAAACTTACGAGGATTTTTCTCTAAATAAAGAAACTATTGAAGATGTTGTCCCCTGGCTTAAAGAAAATTTAGAATTAGAAGGTTTATTTTATAGAGATAAGCTTATAAATTTACAATTACCTGCTTCTTTAGAATTAAAAGTAGTAGAAACTGAACCAGGTTTCAGGGGAAATACTGTAAAGCAAGGAACAAAACCAGCTAAATTAGAAACGGGAATTACAATCCAGGTTCCTTTATTTATAGAGAAGGGAGAAGTAATAAAAGTTAATCCTCAAACTGGAGAATATTTAACAAGAGCCTAAATAAAATAAATTATATAAGCGGGAGGAAATTATGGATATTGAGAAATTAAAAGAACTTATAGAATTTATGAAAGAAGAAGACCTCTTAGAATTAGAGATAGAGGAAGAAGGTAAAAAAATAAAGCTCTCTAGAAATCCCAAACAAATTAATGTTAGTCCTTCTATCCTTACTCCTTCTGCTCCCCAAACTGCTCCCCAAATGTCCCCTAAGACAAAACCTCAAGAAAAAAAAGAAGAAGGTCTTATAGAGATTAAAGCTCCCATGGTAGGTACATTTTACAGAGCTCCTGCTCCTGATGCTCAGCCCTATGTAGAAGTAGGCTCTCAAATTGATTTTGGAGATGTAGTTTGTATAATTGAAGCTATGAAACTAATGAATGAGATAAAATCTGAAATTAAAGGAGAGATAGTAGATATTTTAGCTGAAAATGGGGAGCCTGTGGAATATGGACAACCTCTATTTTTAGTCAAACCTTTGCCTTAAAAATGTTTAATAAAATTCTTATTGCTAATAGAGGAGAGATAGCCTTAAGAATAATCAGAGCCTGTAAAGAACTGGGGATAAGAACAGTAGCAGTATATTCAGAAGCAGATAAAGACTCTCTCCATGTTCAACTTGCTGATGAAGCTCTCTGTATAGGAGGCCCTAAACCTCAAGACAGTTACCTTAACATCTCTGCAATAATCTCAGCAGCCGAAATTACTGATAGTGATGCTATTCATCCGGGGTATGGATTTTTAGCTGAAAACTCTCACTTTGCTGAAATATGTGAATCCTGCGGGATAAAATTCATAGGCCCTAAACCTGAACATATAAGATTGATGGGGGACAAAGTCCAGGCTCGGAAGATTATGAAAAAGCAGGGTCTACCAGTAATACCAGGAAGCCCTGACCCTATAACCAGTAAAGAAGAAGCTTTAAATTTTGCTCAGAAACTTGGTTATCCCTTAATTATAAAAGCAGCTGCTGGTGGAGGAGGGAGAGGAATGAGAATATGCCATAGCGATGTAAGACTAATAAGTGCTTTTATAACTGCTCAGAGTGAAGCAGAAGTAGCCTTTGGCAACTCTCAAGTCTATATAGAAAAATATTTAGAAGCGCCTCGCCACATAGAGATTCAAATTGTAGCTGATAATTATGGAAATATAATCCATTTAGGAGAAAGAGACTGCTCAATTCAAAGGCGTTACCAGAAACTTATAGAAGAAGCCCCTTCACCGGGGATTAATCCTAAGCTTCGAAAAAAACTAGGAGAATACGCAATCAAAGGTGCGAAAGCAATAAATTACTTCAGTTTAGGAACAATGGAATTTTTATTAGAACCTAAAACTAACCAGCTGTATTTTATGGAAATGAATACCCGAATCCAAGTGGAACATCCTGTAACCGAAGAAATAACTGGTGTAGACCTAGTTAAACTTCAGATACTTCTTTGCTCAGGAGAAAAAATTCCTTTTAAACAAGAACATATAAATTTTAAAGGACATGCCATTGAATGTAGAATAAATGCTGAAAATCCTGAAAACAATTTTATCCCTTCTCCAGGGAAAATTGAATTTCTTAACTTACCTGGAGGTCCCGGGGTAAGAGTAGATACTCATTTATATCCTGGGTATAGTGTGCCTTCTTATTATGATTCTCTCTTAGCTAAACTAATTATCAAAAGAGAAACCAGAAAAGAATGTTTAAAAACGCTAAGAAGGGCGTTAGATGAATTTATGGTTGAACCTCTCAAAACTACTATCCCTTTCTACAAAAAGATAATAGAAGACAAAGATTTTATTGAAGGCAGATATCATACTCATTTTTTGGATAAATTTATTCAAGAAAAAACTGAAGAATGAATCATATTGTTTCAGAATTAGGAGAAATAAAAATCCATAAAAAGTTAATCACTCAGGTATCAGAAACTGCCGCCTTAAGTGTAGAAGGGGTAATGGGTCTGGCTTGTGGTTCTAAAGGATGGTTAGCTAAAATCTTAAAGCACTTAAAGATAAATTGTATCAAAGTAGACACAGGCAAAGACCTAAAGATAGAAGTGCCAATAATTGTAAAATATGGTTATAATATTCCTCAAGTAGCTGGCAGAGTTCAAGAAGAAGTTTTAAACAGTCTTTTTAAAAGTTTAAATATAGAATCTGCTTATATAATAGTAAAAATTAAAGGCCTGGCTTTATAAAAAAGGGGGTAGAAAATGGGTTTTTTTTCTTCTCTAATATACATAACTGTTTCCTTTTTTACCGGAGGTTTACTCATCCTTATTGCTCTTAGTTCTTTCTATATTCCTCAAATTGAAAATGCCCTAACTACAATTTACAGTTCTCCCAATCTCCGCTTAATTTCAGGATTGACTGGTCTATTAATAATCCTTATCTGCATAAAAACCATCCAATCTTCTTTAGCCAAGGTTCAAAGAGAAAAGACCATAGCATTTGAAGGAAATTATGGACCAGTAAGTATTAGCCTTTCAGCAGTAGAAGAAATAATTAAAAAATTACTTCTTGAATTTAAAGAATTAAAAGAAGTAAAACCTCAAGTTATTGCTTCAAAAAGAGGATTAGAGGCTGTTATAAGGATAGCCCTTTCTTCTTATACTAACATTCCTGAATTTACTTCTAAGATTCAAAGTTTGGTAAAAGAAAAGGTACAAAATATGCTGGGTATAGAAGAAGATATTCAAATAAAAATAGAGATAAGAAAGATTCTTTATCCAGATACAAAGCTTAAAAAGAAAGAAAAGAGAGAAGAACCTTTTGAAGAAAATCCTTCTATCCCTTATAGAGAATATGAGTCTTAAAGCTACAAAAAAGGAGGTTAAAATATGCCTAAAGTAGGAGTTCTTACTGGAGGAGGAGATTGTCCAGGATTAAATGCAGTAATAAGAGCAGTTACTCGGACTGCTATTAATAACAACTGGGAAGTAATTGGGATAAAGAATGGCTGGCGAGGATTAATTGATAAAGATTATCAAACTTTAAATTTAGAATCTGTGTCAGGTATTCTTCCTAAAGGAGGCACTATCTTAGGAACCTCCCGTACTAATCCCTATAAAAAAGAAGAAGATTTAGAAAAAGTAAAAACAACCTATAAAGAACTGAACTTAGAGGCTTTGATAACTATTGGAGGAGAAGATACCTTAGGGGTGGCCAATAAACTATCTCAGGAAGGTTTAAACATAGTAGGCGTACCTAAAACTATAGATAATGATTTAAACGCTACTGACTATACCTTTGGATTTGATACTGCAGTAAATATTGCTACTGAGTGTATAGACAGACTCCATACTACCGCCGAAAGTCATCATCGGATAATTGTGGTAGAAGTTATGGGAAGACACGCCGGCTGGATAGCTGTTTACTCAGGCCTCGCTGGAGGAGCTGATGTTATCCTTATTCCGGAAATCCCTATAGATATAGAAGAAGTATGCCAGCTAATCGAGAAAAGACATAATCGAGGAAAAACTTTCAGTATAATCGTAGTAGCTGAAGGTGCGAAATTTAAAAATGCTAAAGAAGTGCTGAAGGATCAGGAAGTAGATGAATTTGGACATGTAAAACTAGGAGGTATAGGTAATACTTTAGGAAAACTCATAGAAGATAAAACAGGCTATGAAACCAGAGTGGTAGTATTAGGCCACATTCAGAGAGGAGGCACTCCTACAGCTTTTGACAGGATTTTAGCTACTCGTTATGGAGTAAAGGCAATGAAGATGGCCTTAGAAAAGAAATACGGAAAGATGGTAGCTTTAAGAGGAAATCAGATAATAGATGTCCCTCTTCAAGAAGCAGTAGCTGAACTTAAAACTGTAGATTTGAAAATTTACGAAATAGCTAAAACTTTTTTTGGTTAATAAATGAAAGAAAAAATTAAAAGTTTAATATCTTCCCATATAGAAACCACTAAAGAGTTAGAAAAGAAAATAGAATTAATTCAGTCTATTACTTCCCAAATTATAAAGTCTCTTAGAGAAGGGGGTAAAATTCTAATCTGTGGAAATGGAGGAAGTGCTTCTCAAGCTGAACATTTCTCAGCAGAACTGGTAGGCAGATTCAAAAAAGAAAGGTTTCCTTTAGCAGCTTTAGCCTTAACCACCAATACAGCTATACTTACTGCCCTGGGAAATGATTTTGGATTTGAGCATATTTTTTCTAAACAAATCTCAGCGTTAGGGAACAAAAAAGATACGGTTATCTTTCTTTCAACTTCGGGAAATTCTCTTAATTTAATAAAGGCTGCGGAAGTTTCTGAAGAACTGGGTATATATACAATAGGAATTTTGGGTAAAGGGGGAGGAAGGCTCAAAGAAAAGGTTAAACTCTCTTTAATAGTAGATTCTCAAGAAGTACCCAGAATTCAGGAAGTCCATAGTTTAATTATTCATATTATTTGTGAATTAATAGAAGAGGAACTTTTTAAATAAGTCCTCTTTTTTAAACCCCCTATGAAACTTTATGAGTTCCAAAGTAATTAAAGTTAGCAAATTAGCCTCTTTAGTAAAGACTTTAAAAAAGAAGAAAAAAAAGATAGTCTTTACTAACGGTTGTTTTGACCTCATTCATCCTGGACATATAAAACTTTTATCTTCAGCTAAAAAGTATGGGGAAGTATTAATACTGGGACTTAATTCCGACTCTTCAATAAGAAAGATAAAAGGAGAAAAAAGGCCCATCTTTAAAGAAAAGGAACGGATAGAAATTCTTTCAGCAATTACTTACATAGATTATATTGTAGTATTTAAAGAAGAAACCCCTTTTAAACTAATAAAAATAATAAAACCTGACGTTTTAGTCAAGGGAGGAGACTGGAAAGAAAAAGACATTGTAGGAGCAGACTTTGTAAAAAAACAAGGAGGAAAAGTAATAAGGATAAAGTTAAAAAAGGGCTATTCTACTACAACTTTGATTGAAAAGATTAAGAAAAATTATGAAAAATAAAATCTTAAGAATTGCTGACGCAAATTTTAACCGAGCCAAAGAAGCCTTAAGAGTGATAGAGGATATTTTTCGATTTTTTACAGAGGATAAGCTGCTTACTCAAAAAACCAGAGTAATAAGACATGAATTATCCAATATTTTTAGTAAGAAAATGCTAAAAGAAATGCTTTCTCACAGGAATTCTCTCCAAGATATAGGAAAAAATGTAGATTATTTAGAACTTAAGAGGAAAGATACTCAGGATATACTCTTTGCCAACTTTCAAAGAGCTAAAGAATCTATAAGGGTATTGGAAGAAATCTTTAAGATAATTAATAAAAATAAAGTTGGTAAATTTAAAAAAATGAGGTATAATCTTTACTTTCTGGAAAAAAGTGCCAGAGAAAAATTTAATTTACATAATAATAGATAAAGATTTACTTTCAGAAAAAGGCAAGAATCTATTTACAATTGCTAAACAAATTTTCCAGGCAAAACCAGACTTTATTCAGCTGAGAGCTAAGAAATCTTCATCTAAAGATTTCTTTTATACGGCCTTAAAGCTATCTAAAATGGCTAAGAAATATAGAGTTAAGCTTTTAATAAACGACCGGGCAGATATTGCCCAAGCAGTAGAAGCAGATGGTCTTCACTTAGGAGAAAAAGATTTACCTGTAAAGTATGCTAAAAAAATATTGGGTAGAAAAGCTATAATCGGGAAGACCGTCCATTATTTTAAAGAAGCCCTAAACTCTCTAAAAGATCCCGTAGATTATGTAAGTATTGGGCCAATATTTAAAACTTCTTTGAAACCCCACCTTAAACCTTTAGGGATAAAAGAAGCTTTAAAAATATACTCTCTCTTTAAAAATAGAAAGATAACCCCTTTTTTAATCGGGGGTTTAAACTTAGAAAGAATAAGGCTTCTTCTAAGAAAAGACTTAAATAACTTTGTATTATGTAGAGAGGTTCTTCTTGATAAAAATCCTAAAAAGAAATTACAAGAATTAAAAGGGGTGATTTTGAACTAATTATGAAAAATTCTATACTTAAAAAAATAGCTAAAGAAGAGAATATATCTTATTCTTCTTTAATAAAGAAAATCCAAGAAGGCAAAGTAGTAATAGTTAAAAATAAGAAAAGAAAAGTAAAACCCTTAGCTATTGGTGAAAATTTGAGGATAAAAATAAATACTAATATAGGAACATCCCCTTTAAATCCTGAAATTGGAGATGAAATTAAAAAATTAAAAACTGCCCAGGAAGCAGGGACAGATTCAGTAATGGATTTAAGTATAGGAGAAAATATAAAAAAGATAAGAAAGCTTATTCTTAAAAACTCCTCAGTAATAGTAGGCACTGTTCCCATCTATGAAGCAGCGGTAAGAGCAGAGAAAAAATATGGCTCTTTTGAAAAAATGAAATATACAGACATCTTAGAAGTAATAGAGGAACAAGCCGAACAGGGAGTAGATTTCTTTACAATTCATGCGGGAATTACTAAAGATATCATTAAAAACAAAGAATTAAAAAGTAGAAAAGGAGGTATAGTCAGCAGAGGAGGAGCAATAATTTCCCGCTGGATTATAGCTAATAACAAAGAAAATCCTCTCTTTGAACATTTTGAAGAAATTTTAGAAATAGCTAAAAAATATGAGGTAGTATTAAGCTTAGGAGATGGCTTAAGACCAGGAGCAATATCCGACTCTTTAGACTTTTTCCAGGTAGCTGAACTCTTAAATTTAGGAAGGTTGGTCCAGAAGGCAAGAAAAAAAGGAGTAGGAGTAATTGTGGAAGGGCCCGGCCATGTGCCTATCAATCAGATAGAAGCTAATATCCGTTTAGAAAAAGAAATATGTAAACAAGCTCCTTTTTATGTCCTGGGTCCTTTAGTTACGGATATAGCTTTAGGGTTTGACCACATTTCTTCAGCAATAGGAGCAAGTTTAGCCTCTCTCTATGGAGCTGATTTTCTCTGTGTAGTTACCCCCAAAGAACATTTAGGTCATCCCGATATAGAAGATATAAAACAGGGGGTTATCTCAGCTCGGATAGCTGCCCATTCTATAGATTTAATAAGAAACTCTAAAATAAGAAAGGCCGATGATACCATTTCTTTTTTCAGGAAGAAGAGGGAATGGAATAAACAAATAGATTCTGCTATTTACCCTGAAGAAGTAAAGAAAACCACGAAAAGACTTAAACTTTCTAATGTATGTACTATGTGCGGAAAATATTGCTCTTTAAAAATAATGGAGGAGTGTCCTCTTATATAAATTCTTTTAACTTTTCAGCCTACGGATAAAGCGGGCGTAGTTTAATGGCAGAACACAAGCTTCCCAAGCTTGTTATGGCGGTTCGATTCCGCTCGCCCGCTTAAACCTGGTTGAATAACAGATAAGTTTAAAATTTTTCAAGATACTTAGATGAATAAAGAAGTTTTAGTAAGAACAAAAGAATATCAGATATTAGAGAAAAGGATTAATTCATTTCTCCAGGGCTATAAACAAAATTTAGCTCTTCTCGGGCCTTCCTTTTCTGGAAAAACCCATCTAATAGAAACCTTCTTAGAAAATAACCTTTTATCCAAAAAATTTATCTTTTTGTATACTGACTTAGAATTTTCGACTTTTCCCAATTTTACCTTTCAGGTTTTTTCTTCTTTACTTTTCTACTACTTAAAACAAAAGGAAAAATTTATTAATGACTATAATTTAGATACCTTAATTTTAGAAAGCCAGGAATTCATCCCAAAAACTATAGAAAAAATAAAATCTATCTTGACCCTTTCTCATTCTAAAGAAAGGGCTTCCTGGGAACAAATTGCTCAAGTATTAGATACTTTTACCGACGAGACCCAACAAAAATTAATCTTCGTTATTGAAAATTTTACTCTTCTTAAAAACTTTTCCAAAAAATTCCTTCTAGATTTGGCAAAATACATAACTCTTCAGAAAAATATTATGTTTATATTTATAAGTAGAAGGAAAAAAGAAGCAGAAAACATACTTTCTGAAGAATTAAATCTTATCTTTGGGAGTTTTGAAAAGATTTATCTGGGTAATTTCTCTCCTTATTATGCCCTAACTTACCTAAATAACAAATTAGGAAACCGATTGGAAATTTCCTTTAAAAAATTCTTGATAGAACTTACTGATGGCTTCCCTCTTTACTTAGAAATTATAACTAACGAATTGCTCAAAGTGCCTAAAGAAAAAATAGAATTTGAAAGTTTTATTAAGAAACTCTCTTATCTTCTTAACAGTGAAAAATCTTGTCTTTACCAGATATTTAAGGGAAAATTGAATCTCATTAAACAAAATCTAAAAAATATCTTTTTAATAAATCCCCTTTTAATTCTTATAAGTTCAGGTTATACTCGGAAAAAAGAACTAGCTTCTTTATTGAAAACGGATAGTAAAAATTTAAATAATAAACTGTCTAAATTGGCAGAATTAAATATCTTAAATAAAAATGGCTCTTTTTATTTTCTTCCTAATAAACTTTTTTCTTTTTGGCTTTCTTCAGTTTTCAAAATAGAGATTGAGCTACCCCTTGTTCTATACAATGACAAAGAAAAAATTATAGAGAAAAAAATAAAAGAAAAGTTTGAAGAGTCTGAGGAAGCTAGAAAAAAAGATAGTTTTCAAAGATTTTTGGAATTAGTACAATTATTTAAAGACGATACAATAAAAACAGGAAAGAAATTAATATCTCTACCCCACATAAAAAGATTAAAAATTGTCCCTGCCCGCAATAAAAATATGAAATTCATTATTGGGGAAGCAAAGCGTTACTATCTTATATTAGCCTTTAAAGAAGATATTGCCCAGGATACCGACATATTAGAATTCAGTACCCGCTGTAGTTATTTCCGAAATAAACAACCTAAAAAAATATTTATAACTTTAGGAGGGGCGGATTATACAGCAAAACTCTTAGCTAAAGAAAAACGGCTATATTTCTGGGAGAGAGAAGAAGTAAACTTTCTTTTAAAACTTTATAATAAACCCCTGATAATATGAGAATCTTAGTATTATCAGATACTCATATTCCTTTAACAACAAAAAGTCTTCCTAAGATAATTGTAGAAGAGCTTAAAAAGTCATCTCTCTGTTTACATGCTGGTGACTTTGTAGATATAAGAGTAGCCGAAGAAATATCCAAATACACCAAACTAATAGGTGTTAGAGGAAACATGGACTCTCTGCAGATTAAAGAAAAATTTCCTGCCAAACAGATTATTAGTGTAGAAGGTGTGAAATTGGGAATTATCCACGGAGAAGGCTCTCCTTTCAAACTCCTGAAAAGAGTAGAAGAAGAGTTAGGCCCACACTTAGATGTTTACATATTTGGCCATAGCCATGCTCCTTATAACGAAGTTTATAAAGGAAGAATATTTTTTAATCCCGGTTCTCCCACTGATAAAATCTTTGCGAAATTTAACTCCTATGGTATATTAGAAATAGAAAAGAAAAAAATAAGAAGAGAGATTATCAAAATAAACCCTTAAAAGATAATGGAAATCCTCTGGGCACCTTGGAGAGTTAAGTATATTAAAAAAATTAAGAATAAGACTTGTTTTCTATGTAAGGCAATAAAAGAAAAAACTAATAGAAAAAATTTTGTGCTCATTAAAACTAAAAAAGCTATTTCAATATTAAATATTTATCCTTACAATAATGGGCACACTTTAGTTGCTCCTTGCAGGCACATAGGCTCTTTAGAAAAGTTAACTCCTCCAGAAATAGAAGAAATATTCTCTCAAATAAATAAGGTAATCTCGGCCTTAAAAAAAGCCTTTAGACCCTCAGGCTTTAATTTAGGACTAAATATAGGAAAACCTGCTGGGGCAGGGCTAATTTCTCATCTCCATATTCATATAGTGCCTCGTTGGCAAGGAGATACAAATTTTATGCCTTTATTAAATTCTACAAAGATTATAGCTCAGGCTTTAGAAGAAACTTATAAAGAAATAAAGAAAAATCTCAGTTAAATGAATAGTCTTAAAGGTCTTAAAAAAGAATTCTTAGCAAGTTATGCCACCAACTCCAGATATTCTCGAGGAAGAAAATATAAAGAAAGAGAACACTCCTACAGGGGTCCTTACCAAAGAGATAGAGATAGGATTGTTCATTCAGCAGCCTTCAGAAAACTAGAGTATAAAACCCAAGTATTTATAACTCACGAAGGAGACTATTACCGGACAAGACTTACCCACACTTTAGAAGTAGCCCAAATAGCCCGAACAATTGGGAAGGCTTTAAATCTTAACGAAGAACTAATAGAAGCAATAGCCTTGGCTCACGACTTAGGTCATACTCCTTTTGGACATGCTGGAGAAGAGATATTAAACGAACTCCTAAAAGAAGAAGGAGGGTTTAACCACAATATTCAAGGCTTAAGGTGTGTGGACTTTTTAGAAATAAGATACCCTGAATTTATAGGCCTTAATCTCTCCTGGGAAGTAAGAGAGGGTATAGCTAAACACTCTACATCCTACAATTCTAAGGAAGCCCTAACTGATTTTCCTGACTTAAATATAGATGAACAACCTACCTTAGAAGCTCAAGTAGTAGATATAGCTGATGAAATAGCCTACGACAACCATGATTTAGACGATGGTTTAACTTCCGGCCTTCTTTCGGAAAAAGACTTAAAAAACATAAGACTCTGGGAGACTAAAAAAAAGGAGGCTAAGAAAAAGTATCCCCGGGCTAAGCCTGAAATATTAAAATTTTTAATCATCAGAAGCCTTATAGACCTTCAGGTTACGGACCTAATCACTCACACTAAGTATTTACTTAAAAAACATAATATAAACTCTTGGGATAAAGTAAAAAAAAATAAAGAACGTTTAGTCAAATTTAGTCCACAAATTGAAAAATTAAGAACCCCTTTAAGAAAGTTTCTCTATGAAAATCTCTATCTTAATCGAAAAGTTTTAAGGATGACTGAGAAATCAAAAAGATTTATTAAGGAGCTATTCTTAAACTATCACCATAACCCATGGCAGATTCCCGAAGAATTTAGAAAAAGAAAGAGAAAAACTGATTCTTTAAAAAGACTTATTGCTGATTATATTGCGGGCATGACTGACAGATACGCCTTGGAAGAATATAAAAAATTATTTGACCCTTATGAAAAAGTATAAAGAAGTATTTAATCTAACCCATGCTATATACCGAGCTGCAAACTCTTCTTCAGATATAAAAAATTTAATTTCTGCTCTACTTAAAATAATCCAACAATCTTTTTCTTTAGACTCTTGTTCTATAGTTTTATTTTATCCTAATAAAAACCCTTTTATAAAAGGAAACTTAAAGAAGAAAAAATTCAGCCTTAAAAAAGGAGGTAAGACTATTTTAACCAAAAAAGAAAGAGAAATTTTTAAGACGGGGAGGGCCTATTTTTCTAAGAAGACAATAGTAGCGCCTTTAATCTTTATAAATGTTTTAGGGTTGATTATCCTGAAAAAAACTAAATCCAAAAAGTATTTTGAAGATACCGAAAGAAAACTATTAATTCTATTGATAGAAGAAATCTCGTTGGTAGTAAGAAATTTTCAGATTTATGAAGAACATCGTAAAACGATTATAGGAATAGTAAAGGCTTTAACTCAATTTTTAAATAAATATAGTCCTTCTAGTATTATCCACACTCAACTCATTCAGAAAATTCTTAAGGAACTGGCTAAAATAATCCCCCTCACCCAACAACAACTCACTTCTTTAGAATATGCTACCCTTCTTCATGATACCGGAAAAATAGATATACCTCAAACTCTTCTTAAGAAAAATGCTCCTTTGTCAAAAGAAGAAACAGAAATAATCAAAAGACACCCTAAGAAAGGTGTAGAAATATTAAAGAATCTCCAAGCCTTAAGACCGGTAATCCCCATTATTCTTTACCATCATGAAAAGTATGACGGCTCAGGGTATCCTTCGGGACTGAAGAAAAAGCAAATACCATTAGAAGCAAGGATACTATCAGTAATTGATGCTTTTGATGCTATGTTTTTCGGAAGACCATATAAAAAATCCCTAACCTTAGAAGAATGTATCAAAGAACTGAAAAAAAATAAGGGTAAACAATTTGACCCTCAGATAGTAGATAGCTTTATAAAAGTTCTGAATATTAAAAGAATAAAAAAATACTTGAAGGAAAAAAGCCAAAAAGTATAATAATAAAAAGGCTATAATTTTCTATCTTTATTAAATTAAAATGGCCGAAAGAAATCAACTTTCTCTTTTTCAAGAACCAAAAAAGGAAAGAAAGAGAATTACTTTTTCCGTAGATAAGCTATATATTTTCTCTATTCTCCTTGTCCTAAGTTTAGTAATATCCTTTTCTTTAGGGGTAGAAAGAGGGAAAGCTATAAGATTAAAAAATAGTCCTGTTAAAGAAGATAAAAATGTAGGGATAATTAAAAAAGACATAAAGATACATAAACCTCAGCTTCCCCAAGAAAATAAATCTTTAAAAATAAAGGAAGCTCCAAAAGAAGATATTAAAGAAGATATTAAGGAAAAAGAAATATTCTACTCAATTCAATTAGCTACTTATACTAAAAAAGAGATAGCTGAAGCTGAAGCTAAAAAACTAAAGAGAAAAGGACTAAATCCTTTACTACTTAAAAAAGGGAAATACTTAGTCTTGTGTGTAGGAAAATTTAGAACTAAAGAAGAGGCTAAAAATCTACTTGCCAATTTAAAAAAACGTTATACTGATTGTTTTTTAAGAAAACTTTAACTTAAAATGGAGGAGGGCGATGAGTCTGCACCCGTCTTTAAAAGATTCAGGAAAAATTTCTTCAAAAAAGACTGTTCTCAAAAGAGACGAGAAAATTAAATGGTTTATAGAGAAAAAAGAGTGGAAAGAGGATTCTCCAGTATTAGGATTGCCTAAAATAAAGATTGTTAGATTGAAAGTTTCTAAGAAAGAGAAGAAAGAGGAGAAGAAAGAGGAACTTCCTCAACAAGAATCCCCCAAAGAAACAGGAACATCTAAGTAAATAATAAATAGCCTTTATGCTATTAAAAACTATTCTTTTTTTATTTCTCATCTTTATAAATAGTCTTATTTTTGGAGAAGACACATTGGGCAGAACAAAACAACCTACTATAGTAAGGACTGATTCTACCTTATTCTCAGAAGAAGTTGGACATATTCCTAAAAATACCATTTTAGAAATAATTAAAGAAAAATATGGCTGGTTTAAAGTAAAACTTCCTAAGAATTTTTTTGCTTTTGTTTATGCAGATTATATCGAAGAAATAGGCCAAAAAAAGGGGAAATGTAAAGCAAATCATCTAAATATTCGGGCAAAACCTGCCCTAAAATCTCCTATTATCGGAAGACTCAAAAAAGACGACAAAATAAAGATAGTGAAAAGAGAAGGAAATTGGTACAAAATAAATGCTTATCCTTACAGTTGGGGTTGGGTATATAAAGATTCTATAGAAATAGTTTCTGAGAAAAAACCTTCTCAATTAAGCAGAGAAGAAAGGAAGAAATTAGCAAAAAAAACAGAAGGGGTAGTAGAGGAAAAAGTAGAGAAAGGAACAGAAAAAAGTCAACCAGAAGAAATTCAAACTACAGAACTTTCTTCTGAAGAAGAAACACTAGAACAGCAAACAAAAGAACAGCCCTCTCTCCCAGAACTTCAAAAAGAAGAAGAACCTTTAGCCGTGGGCATCTTAAAAAAAGAAAATAGACTTTTTTCAATAATAAATTACAGGTTAGAAAATGAAAACGGAGTAATTTTTTTAAGAATATCCTATCCCTTATCTAGAAAGGCAATGAAACTATTAGATAAAAAAGTAAAAGTCTGGGGAATATTTAAGAAAAAGAAGAGTTATCTGGTTGTTAGCAAAATATCCTTAGAGGAAGATATCTCTGAAAAACGCCTCTCCAAAGAAAAACCAGAAATAAAGCAGGAAGACTCTTCCTCTCTGAAAAAAAAGAGCGAAGAACTTCAAAAAATTCTCCAAGAAGAAAACCCTTAAATTAAAAAATGATAATAATACTAATCATAATTCTCTTTTTTTCTATCATAATCCATGAAGTTTCTCACGGCTATATTGCTTACCGATTAGGAGACCCTACTGCTAAATACTCAGGTAGACTAACTCTTAACCCCTTAGTACATATCGACTTATTTGGAACTATCCTCATCCCTGCATTTCTCATCCTTTCTCATTCTCCAATTCTTTTTGGCTGGGCAAAACCTGTACCCATCAATCCCTACAATTTCCGAAATCCTCGAAAAGACCTAATGTGGGTAGGATTTTCTGGACCTGCCTCTAATCTGACTATAGCCTTTATTTTAAGTCTTATCATAAAAATCCTGCCTTCCTCTCCGATAACAGTTATCCTAAATTATGGAGCAGTAATAAATATAGTTTTAGCCGTAATAAACTTAATTCCTATACCACCCTTAGATGGTTCCCGAATACTCACTGGACTCTTACCCCGGGAATTAGCTTATAAATATATGCGAATTGAACCTTTTGGATTTATAATAGCTGTTTTATTTATTATTCTTTTCTGGAGAAGTATTATTCAGCCAATAATAGGAATAATCTGTTCTCTTTTAGGCTTAAATCATTTATGAAAAGCTTAAAAATCTTATCTCTTAAAGTAAAAGCTGAAAATCCTTACTCTATTTATATCGGAGAAGATGTCTCTTTATACTTGGGTGAATTTCTTAATACCCTTAACTTGGGAAACTATGGAGTAATACTGACTAATAAAACGATATTCTCTCTCTACCAAAACTATGCCCAAAAAATTTTTAAAAATAGTAAAAGAAGAACCTTTACTTTTAAAATTCTTCCTGACACTGAAAAAACAAAATCTTTATTTTATTTGACGAAGATTCTAAATGAATTGGGAAAGCTAACTTATAAAGAAAGAGTATTTTTTGTCTGCTGGGGAGGAGGAGTAATTGGTGATTTAGGAGGATTCATTGCCTCTATATACAAAAGAGGCTCTCCCTATATCCAGATTCCTACTACTTTACTTTCTCAGATAGACTCCTCAATTGGAGGAAAGACTGCCATAGACTTAAAGACAGGGAAAAACTTAGTAGGAAGCTTCTGGCAACCGGCCTTAGTCTTAACTGATATTTCTTTTTTAAAAACTCTACCTTCTTCCCAAATAAAAGAAGGCTTGTCAGAAGCTGTAAAGTATGGGCTGATAAAAGACAAAAAATTGTTTGAATTTATTGAAAAAAACCATCAAAGAATTTTAGAAAAAAAACCTCTTTTAAAACTAATATATTCTTGCGTTAAGATAAAGAAACAAATTGTAGAAAAAGACGAAAGAGAAGAAAAGGGTATAAGAACCATCTTAAACTTTGGCCATACTATAGCTCACGGGATAGAATCAGCCTCAAATTATAGAATATCTCATGGAAAAGCTGTAAGTTTAGGGATAATTTCAGCTTTATATATATCTTTAAAGGAAGGAATTCTTAAAGATAAAGAAATTATATTAAGAACGGAAAAAGTTTTTAAAAAAATAGGCTTTTTGCTTAAAATAAAAATCAGAACAGATAAGATATGGGAAGCAGTTAAAAAAGATAAAAAATTCATTAAAGGTAAAACCCGGCTCATCCTTCTTGAAAACATAGGGAAACCCAGAATAAAAGAAGACATTAAAGCCTCTACTATATTAGAAGGTATAAGAAAAATCACTTATCTGCCCTATACCTAGGGTAGATAGACAACAAAAAGGTTAAGAGATTATAAATCAGAAGAAAAAGATCGCCTCTTGACTTTTTAAAGATAGTATGTTATACTTTTCTGTGTTTTTATATAAAAGAAAAACGCTTTCATATTAAATAAATTATGAAAGAAAAGAGAAAATACAAGAGAGTTAGAGTTTCTTTTCCGGTAAGGTGCGAAATACTTCAATCCCGAAAACCTTTTTATACAGTATTTAAAGATATAAGTAAGGGTGGATTAAAAATTATTACTGAAGAATTTATGGGAGTGAATAATTTAATAAAATTTGAGATAAACCTTATTAATACTCTTATAAGAGGAAAGGGGAGGGTTGCCTGGTGCAATTCTCAACCTTATTCAGAAAGATACTGGGCGGGGATAGAATTTACAGATCTAGACGCTTTAGCTGAAAAAAAACTCTCTAATTTCTTATCAAATATAATCCCTTCTTAATCTTATGTCTAAAAGAAGCGAAGCTAAGAGAAAAAGCTGTGCAAATTGTAATAAATCTTTGAAGCGAATACAGTGGTACTACCGAAACGGAAACTACTTCTGCAATAAAGAATGCTTTAAAACTTATCTTAAAAAGGCAAAAAATAGTTAATGGATAAAGAAAGAAGACGTTATCCTCGTCTAAGTAAAGTCCTCCCTTTAAAAATATCTTCTCAAAATTTTGAGATTGTTACTCAGACTAAAAATTTAAGTTGCAACGGTGCTTTCTGTCCAGTAAATACTTATCTGGCTCCGATGACTAAGTTAAAAATTACACTTCTTCTTCCTGAAAAACAAGACTATCTCTCTCCAAAATCTTCTAAAAAAGTTAGCTGTATTGGGGTGGTAGTAAGAACAGAGGAGATTAATCATTCCAACTATAATATAGCTATATTTTTTGAACAGATGAAAGAAAGAGAAAGATTGAAATTAGAAAGATACATCCAGGAACATCTACGAGTTTAGCTTTTTCCTTATAATTTTATGGATGTAATAAAACAACCACATTTACCTCAAAATTTCCTCCCAAACAGGCTTCTCCATAAAAGAAAATCACAGAGAAAATTTAATAAAGATATAGGGGAGAAAGTATCTAAAATTTCAAAAACTCTTAGCTATCTCTGTATAGAAAAGGAGGAATAAGGTAGGTGTTAACTTTATCTAGACCTAAAAAAAGTAAACTAATCTTTGCTTTTATTTACTCTTCTGAAGAACTATATAAAAAAGCTAAGAACTCTATAATAGAAAAAATCGGGAAAATTGATTTTGAGAGCCCAGCTTTAGAATTTAAATTTACTGATTACTATAAAGAAGAGATGGGTTCAAACCTTAAGAGGAGGTTTATTTCTTTAAAGAAACTAATAGACCCCCAAAAAATAGTAGAAATAAAATTGTTTTCTATAAGATTAGAGAAAAAATTGGCTATTCTCAATAAAAGAAGGGTTAACATAGACCCCGGCTATCTGAATGAGGCAAAGTTAGTCCTTTCTACTACCAAAGATTTTTCTCACCGAATTTACTTAGGAAGAAAAATATTTGCTGAAGTTACCCTGATTTACAAAAATAAAGACTTTCAGAACCTACCCTGGACCTTCCCTGATTACCGAACAAAGACTTATAAGGATATTCTAAAGAAAATTCGCCACATTTACAGAGAACAAACAAGAAAAAAGTCTTAGAGCAAGGAAAATCTCAGTTAAAAAAAGTCTTTACAATTTTCAGTATTTTTAGTATATTTTTAGTAGTTTATAGTAGGCTTTAGTAATACAAAAACTATGAAGAAAAAAGGAAGACCCAAAAAAGAAATTAAATACACCAAAATAATTAATATCCGGCTTACCCCTCAACAATGGCTTAAAATATTAAATGCAGCTGAAAAAGCCCATTTAGAACCCTCAGTATTTATCAGAAAGACCCTTTTAGACAACATTAAAGACTAAGGCAAAATATGAAAAAAATAGCAGTTCTTTTAGGAGTAATATTCCTGTTTATAATAGGCTGTAGTTATTACTACCAGCAGAAGAGGGAAATATTACAAAATTTAGCTTCTGCCTACCAAAACCGAGAAAACCTTCAGGGATATACTAAAACTCAAATATTAAGAAAATTTGGTAAGCCTCAGCTAAGAAAGTCTTACCTTAAAAATGAGCTCAAGATAGAAACCTGGGTTTATCAGAATATCTATTCTTTTATAGAGATTACTTTTATAAAGGGTGTAGTCACCAAGGTAATATATAAATAAAAATAAACCTGCCTGAAATTCACAAGTTATTATAAAAATTAGAAAAATTATTGATTTTATTATATTTTTTGAATTTTTCCTTTAATATAAAAGTTAACATAAGATATATTATATTAACTTACCTAGGCCTGAAATAAAGCCCTTAACCTGCTACTAAGTATCTCCTCCTACAAAAAACCCAATTATTCTTTATTTATACCCTTAATCACTACAACTTCTCTAATATCTATAAAAAACTTCTTCAATAAACAAACTCTTTTAAACCCCATAATTTTAGGATTAATTACTGCTTTAAGATTAATTTTCGCACAATTTAAAACAATACCTACTAACCCTATAAAACCTCCTCTAAGATTCTCCTGGTCTCTTCTTAAATATCTTCTAAAACCTCCTTTTCTAGCAAGTTCTATCGGGTCTTAATTTAAGGCTACTATAATAATTTTACTTACTATAATAATTTATTATAGTCTCAAAATAAGGCCTATAAACAAGCCTATTTTTCCTCAAAAGTTTAAATATTAAATAACCCTTACCTTTTCAAAGCTTCTCAGCTCTTTCTGTTCAAAAATACTGGGGTTTTCCATAAAAATAAAGGAAAATATTGTGAAAACATTCACAAATAGTAAAAGGGCATAAGATTTGAGGAAATTAACATAACCTCCTCTTACTCCTATGCCCTCTTACTGCCAAAAATTCTCTTTTTTCTTCCTTAAATTCTTAAGAAGTATATTCTTGGTAAAAATTTAGGAAGGAACAAAAAATCTTCTTTTAGCAGACTTGGGAAGTTAGTTAAAAGTTTCTATTTTCAAATCTTCGGGGCCTAAAATCTCTTCGAGGCTTCCTTTCTCGAGCTTTACTCACTCTCAATTTTCTTCCCTTTAAATCCTGGCCATCCATAGAAGAAATTGCTTTATCCATCTCTTCTTGGCTATCTACTTGAGCAAATCCAAAACCTTTAGACCGTCCGGTAAATTTATCCTTTACTATCCTTACCTCTTTAACTTCTACTCCCTTTTGAGAAAATGCCTCTTTAAGCTCCTCCTCTGTAGTAGAATATTCCAAATTTCCCACATAAATTTTGTTTTCGTTATTACTTTCCTGCATCTTTTCTTCCTTCTTCTTCTCCTTATAATTAGTTAAGGAACTTATTTGGTTAATAAAAATTATCCCTTTAGCGTCTTCTTTTCTTCTTTACATTCTTCCTCCTTTTTTCTGAAGGCTTGGTATAATACTGGCGCTCTCTAAACTTCTTAAGGACACCTTCTTTTTTACACTGCATTTTAAAGCGCCTTAAAGCCTTCTCAAAATCCTCTGCTTTATCTATTCTTACTTCAGCCATATTCTTCTCCTTCTTTAATAAAAACTTTCTTAGTATAACATACTTATCCTAAAAAGTAAAGATTTTTCTTAAAAAACTCCTTCTATATTATTCTGACAATTAGGGCAAAAACCTTCCTTAAGATTGTTTCTCAAAACATAAAATCCTTCTCTCTCTATAAGGAGCTGTCCGCACTCAGGACAATAGGTATTTTCTCCATAAGAAGTATAGATATTACCTATATAGACATAAGAAAGCCCTTCTTCTTTGGCTATCTTGTAAGCTTGTTCTAAAGTTTCCAGAGGTGTAGGTTCTATATCTTTAAATTTATAGTGAGGATAAAATCGGGAGATGTGCCAGGGAATATTTTTATCTAACTTAACTATCCACTTACACAAATCTTTTAATTCTTGTCGGGTGTCATTATATCCGGAAATAATTAAGGTAGTAAGCTCTACCCATATCCCTAATTCTTTCATATATTCTATACTGTCTAAAACCCCTTTTAACTTTGCCCCGCAGAGTCCACTATAGAAATCTTCACGAAAGGATTTTAAATCCACATTACAAGCATCTAAAAAAGGGGAAATTTCTTTTAAGGCTTCTCTGGAAATATAGCCGTTAGTAACAAAATTATTGTAAAGACCTTCTTTCTTGGCTAATTCAGCTACCTCCAAAGCAAATTCAAAAAATACTGTGGGTTCAGTATAAGTATAGGAAATACTCTTACAGCCTGAACTTTTTGCTAAATTCACTATAGTTAAAGGGTCTGCCTGAAAATATCCTCCTCCCCATCTCTTGAACTCCTCAGTTTGAGAAATTTCCCAATTTTGACAGAAAGGACAACGGAAATTACAACCCCAAGAAGCAATAGAATAGGCTCTACTTGCAGGAAAGAAATGATAAAAAGGTTTCTTTTCAATAGGGTCTATATTTTTAGCTACTAACTTGCCGTAATTTAAGCTAAAAAGTTCACCCTTAATATTTTTTCTCACCTTACAGATACCGGCCCTCCCCTCCTCTATCTTACAACTATGCCTGCAGAGAAGACATCTTAATAAACTATCTTCTTTTTTAAAAAAAAGGGCCTTCTTCATTATAAGTTTTTAATTTTTAATCTTCTTTTGAAAATTGGATTAAGGAAAACCACAACGAACGGGCCCTCTTATATATCTTAACCGAAAACCTTTGAGCAATTTCACTCTGAGGTTTTCCTTCTAAATTAAAGGCTCTTATTCTGAAAAAAGAGTGGATATCATCTAAAGATTTTGCTTTAAATTCAATAATTACATCCTTATATTTAGATTTTATATAATAATTATCCTTATCAGCCTCAATAATTTCAGTTTTTCTAAACTCTAAAATACTTGCTCTCCATAATCTCTCAATACCCACATTAATAGAACATTCTACTACTCCCTCTCCAACCAAATTAGATATCCCCCCTGAACCTAAGATAAAAGGTATCCCTAAACATCCTGAAAATAAACACAAAATTAAAATGGCGCTTATTATCCTCATTTTCTAAATTATACAGTTGATTTTTTTAAAATACAATAGTATTATAATATAAAAATGAATAAAGACTTAGAAAGAATTAAAAAAGCTTTTCTCTCTAAACCTTCCAGCAATACTGATAATACTGACACTATTAAGGAAAATACTAATCCTCTTGCCTTTAAAGGGTTTTTAGCTACGGTAATTATCCTTGCTTTTTTAAGCTTATTCTTTAACTTTTATCTTAATAAAAGAAAAACTTTTTCTAACCAAGAGACTGAAATTTTATCTTATCCTTCAGAGATAGACTCTATTTTAATAATTAATAATAATAATAAAACCCTCCAATATTTACAAAAAAAATTTCCTCTAATATTAACTGTTTCGTCAAGAGGCCTAATTATTAACTTTAAAAAACCCCTGGACCTTTCCCAAAAGATAATAAAAATATATTTTGAAAACCCTTTACAACAAACAAGATTAATCTTAAAAGATAGCTTCTATTATTCTAACTCTCAAAGTCCTCTGTTGATAGATACTAATCAAGAAAAAGTCTTACAAATAAATTCCAAATATCTCTCCTTGGGAGAAAAAGGTCTAAATCCTTACCGAATAGCACAACTAAGGTTAGAATTTAAAAAACCTCTATCCGGGGGAAAAATAAAGAATATAAAAATAGAAGAGGTCTCAAAAGGAGGTTAAAAGATGAGGGTAATAACTTTTGCCAATCAAAAAGGTGGCTGCGGAAAAACTACCTTAGCTGTAAATTTCGCTGCCGGCTTAGCTAAAAGGAAAATAAAAACACTTCTTATAGATTTAGACCCTCAAGCTCATGCTACTTTATATTTAGGCTACAAAGACCAATCTAATAACTCTGTTCTTAAAATTTTTGATAACCTCATTAAAAATATAGAATTTGACCCTAAAGACTATATTATCTCCCGAAACCCGGAATTTTCTTTTGTCTCTTCAAAAATAGAATTAGGAGCTTTAGAGAGCGAACTTTCTGAAAAAAGTTATGCTTTAGAACTTCTCAAAAGACTAATAGAAAAAACAGAACCCTTGAATTTTGAATACATAATAGTAGATACTCCACCTAACTTAGGATTCTTGACTCTTAATGCCCTTAAATGCGCAGATATCGTAATTATCCCTTTGGAATGCAGTATTTTCTCTTTACAGGGTTCAGAAAATCTTAAAAAGATTGTCTCTCTCTTTGGTGATTATTATGAGAAATTACCTCTATTTTTTCACCTTATAACTATGTTTGATAAGAGGTCTAATTTCAATAAGGAATTCTTAAGAAAAATAGAAAAAATAATAGATAATCTCCTTTCTCCTCCAGTAAGAAATAATATCCACCTAAAAGAAGCTTCTTACTTAGGAAAGACTATTTTTGAACATAATCCTTTCTGCCGAGGAGCTCAAGATATAGAAAAAGTAATAGAAGACTTCTTAAAGAAAATAAAAAGAATAAGAGCAGTAGATTTTAGTTGTGAAGCTCATTCTGCCCAAAAAATATATCTGGTAGGTGATTTTAACAACTGGCAAAGAAGAGAAGAGTACGCCTTAGTAAGAAAAAATGGACGTTGGCAGAAAAAGGTTTATCTTCCTAAAGGTAAATACCGTTATAAATTTATAATAGATAATACCTGGGCCCACGATAACTCTAACCCTTACAAAGAAACTGATAACTTTGGAGGATACAATTCTCTTCTCAGCTTAGAAGACTAAACTTTAAGACCCTTCCAACTGACAGATATCGTTAAGATGCTTTAAAGTCTCCTCTTCTCCTTTAGCTATAAAATAATCGACATTTTTAAAATCAGTCCAAAGCATATTTTCAAATTTAGGATGAATAACTATATCTGATAAAGAAATAGCTTCCTGAATAAACTCTTGTTGCATAGCTTCAATACTCCCAAAAATAAAATCAAAGATATTTAATTTTTTAATTTTCTGCTCTCTATACATCTTTTCAATATCTTTTCCAGAAGGACTCACGTTCACTGAAATAATCTTTTTTATACCTTCTTTTATTAAACAGCCTACAGGCAAAGGGTTAAGAACTCCTCCGTCTAAAAGTAAATCCTCTTTATTCTCTACTGGCGCAAATATTCCCGGGATAGAACAGCTGGCTAATATAGCCCGATAAAGAGAGAAATTCTCCCGGGATAAAACATAAGGCTTCCTCTTTTTGAAGTCAAAACAAACTATCCTAATCGGCCTCTTTAAATCATAAAATCTCTTATCGCCAAATATTTTTTTTAAAATTCTCTTAAGGTAATGACCCTTAAGAAAAGACTTACCGGAAAATCCTATATCCAAAAAAGAAAATATAGGAAAATCTTTAAATTTTAAAGCTAGCTCTCTCATTTGAACCCAATCCATACCTAAACCCCAAAGCCCAGCTATAATTGAACCCATACTTGAACCTGATACTATATCTATATTTACATTATTTTCTTCCAAAGCCTTAAAAACTCCAATATGGGCTAAACCGTAGGCTGCTCCACTTCCTAAAGCTAAACCTACTCGCACAGAAGAAATTTCCCGGGCTATCCTCCTTATACTTTTAAGATAAGGATTTTTAGGATACTCTTTAAATAATTCTAAAAATTTATTCTCCTTAAAAACTGGTAAAGTAGCAAATACAGGGCAATCTTGAGTAAATTTAATCTGGGGATGGATATTATCTTCTTTTAAAATAATTTTTATTTTTTCTATTGCTATCCTGTAATCTCTACAAAGAAAATTAAGCTCCTTCACAAAATCTGACATTTTTAAAGAAGCAAGGATTAGAAAATGAAGGAAATCTGCCTGGTTAAGACAAAGGGCTACTAAAGAATCCAACTCTGAAGGTAAATCTAAAATTATAAAATTATAACTTTGAGTAAGAAAAGTTAAAAATACAGGGATTAATCTCCTTTCTCCCTGAGTATCAAATTGATAATTTAACTTCAAATAATCAAATCCCAAACTATTATCTAAGAATTTAACTAAATTAGCCTCCTTAAATTTCTGAATGTTTAAAGGTTTGCCTTTCTGGGGAAAATAGAAATTTTTAAAATTCTTTTTCACTTCAACTACTATAGTTTTTCTCTTCGCTTCTATATTTAAAGCTTGGGCTAAACTTAAACTATAGGTAGTCTTGCCAATCTTACTTTTTAAAGAATAAACCCCAATTATTGAACTTTCAAATATATTTTTCCCTTTATCCTCTCTTTTTTTCACCCGGCGGGAAAGAATTTTAGAAAGCTCTAAAGCCAGGGAGGGATATTTCTTTAAAAATTTATCAAATTTATCCTTCTCCACCGCTACTAATACTGAATCATTGACTGCCTGGGCGGTAACTGAATGGGGTTCGTCAGTCAAGAGAGAGATTATCCCAAAACAAGTTCCTCGATAAAGATATTCTAAGGCTCTCCCCTCTTTTAGAGAAGACTTAGTGTAAGTTTTTATCCTTCCTGAAATAACTAAATAAAAATTATCTGCAGGATCATTTTCCCGATAGATAATCTCATCTTTCTTAACTTGTTGAAGAACAGCAAGTTGAGAAAATTCTTCTATAGCTTTTCTATCTAAAGAAGAGAATAGAGGAAATTTTCCTAATATTTCTTTTAAGTTAACCATAATTTATAAGATTATTAATGCAAATATTTTTATAAATGTAGGAAAAGGGCTTAATTGTTCGGTTTAGATTCCTGTCTACCCCGATTAAACCAAATTTAGGAGAAAAACCCCGCTCCCATTCAAAGTTATCTATTAAAGACCACCAAAGATATCCTTTAACCTTTACTCCTAACTTTATAGCCTTAACCATAGATAAGATATGAGTTCTTAAAAAATCTTCATAAAGTTCAGGCCTTTCTTCAGAAGTCCCATTCTCAGTAATAATTATATCTAAATTAAATCTTTTAAGTCTAAGGAGAATATTAAAGAAACTATCTGGGGAAACATACCAGCCTAAAGAATTTCTTCTTAGCTGGTGGTGGCTGCTGTAACAATTCTTACCAAATAATTCTCCTCCCGAAAATCTGACAAAATCTTTACTGTAATAATTAACAGCCAAAAAATCTAAACTTTTCTTTTTATAAAAATAGTTTAAAAGTTCAAAATTAAAAAACTTATTTCTCAGAAAAGCAGGGACAAAGTTTTGGCCAAAATTTAAAAAATGACAGGGTGAAAATTCTCTTAAATGCTTGGCCAGAGAAACAAAAACTTTATTATTAGTTTTGTGAATTATTTGGTAAGCTTTAAGGTGAGCTTCTTTAATATTCTTTAAAACCTCCCCGGCTTTCCTCAAAGAGTTTTCTCCCGGAGGCCATATTCCCCTAAAATAAGAGTTATAGATATAAACTAAGGGCTCATTTATAGTAATCCAGTATTTTACTAAACCTGAAAGCTCTCTACTAATTTTTTCTACATATCTTGCAAAATAATCTGAAGAGTAAGGATTTACCCAACAACCTTTTTGATAAAACCACAATGGATTAGTAAAGTGATGAAGAGTAACTATAGGTTGTATATCCTTCTCCAACAAGGAATAAATAACCTGGCGGTAATGCTCTATTTCTTTTTTATTAAATTCTTTCTCATGGGGTTGGATTCTGCTCCATTCTAAGGAAAATCGGTGAGAATTATGGCCTAAAAATTTAGCTAATTGAAAATCTTCTTCAAATCTCTGATAGGAATCAGCTGCTCTTCCACAAGAAAAAGCAACTTTCCCTTCAACTTCCCAAAGAAACCAATCGTTATTATTGTTGTTGCCTTCAACCTGATAGGAAGAAGTGCTCGCACCCCAGAAAAAACCGGGAGGAAAAGAAAAAGAGGGCATTTATTTAGAAAAAATCTTATTAAACTCCTCAATCCCTGCTAAGGCTATTATATCGTCTTCTTTACCTTTAGTCCCGCTAATTCCTATTGCTCCTACTAAACTATCCTCGTAAATTAAGGGTGCACCGCCCGAAACTCCCAAAACCATGGTCTTATCAGCTATGTTCCAGACCCGAAACTCTCCTTTATTAGTAGCCTGTCTGAATTCAAAAGAAGAAAGAGCTTTAGCCTTCGCCCATTCTAAAGAAATAATACTTTGATTATCCATAAGATAAGCTAACTTTAAATTGCCAGCTTCATCAAGAATTACTATCCCTACAGAAGCTCCTAATTCCTCAGCCTTTCTCTGGCAGGCTAAGGCTATCCTTTTGGCCAGTTCTAAACTCAAAGACTTCTTCCTAAAAACCAATTCTTTGCTTTTCTCTTGAGCGGCCAGATTAAAAACTAAAAAGAAAATTAAAATAGTAAAAATAGAAGTCTTAAACCTCATCACTGCTCCTTTCTTTGGTCTTAGGAAGAATTAAAAATTTTCTTGGCTTTTCTCCTTTTAAATTCCTTTAAAAAATCTTCAAAATCTAAAAGGATAAATCCTCTTTCAGAAAATCTTTCTATTTCTGCGAATACTATCTTTTTCCTAAAACCCACATATTTAAAATTAGCCCCACAATTAGGACAAACTTTACTTTCTTTAGAAATACCAATCTTATGACAGGAAAAACATTCAGCATTAAGAACACCTATTACTAATAAACTTTTAGCTACCTCTTCTAAGTCTATTTTGACCCAGGTTCTTATCCAGTTTTTCATTTATATTTATAGAATTTCTTGATAGTCTTTACTGCCTCTTGAGGAGAGTCTACTATCTTGAAAAGTTTAAGGTCAGACTCTTCTAAACATCCTTTCTTAACAGAAGTATCTTTTAGCCAAGTAATTAAACCTTTCCAATAACTACTTCCAAAAAGGATTATAGGAAACTTAGGAATTCTCTCAGTCTGCACTAAAGCCAAAGCTTCAAAGAACTCATCTAAAGTACCAAATCCTCCAGGAAACACTATAAAAGCTTTAGAATACTTAGCAAACATTACTTTCCTTATAAAAAAATACTTGAATTCCAAGATATAACTGGCGTAAGGGTTAGGAATCTGCTGTTCAGGGATAAGAATATTCAAACCTATTGATTCAGCGCCTGAATCTCTTGCTCCTCTATTAGCTGCCTCCATTATCCCCGGGCCTGCGCCGGTAAGAATAGAAAAACCAGCCTTCCCTAACAAAAAGGCAGTTTTGTAAGCAAGTTTATAATGAGAATTCGTGGGCTTGGCTCTTTTTGAACCAAAGATAGAAACTCCTTTTTTAACATGATTTAACCCCTCGTAGCCCTCTACGAACTCACTCATTATTCTAAATACTCTCCAGGTATCTTTCTCTATATTTTCTAATTCAAAAGTAAAAGACTTTCTCATTTTTCTTTTATTTTATAGACCTTATCCTTCCTTCTTACCCTCTCCTTAACCAAAACCCCTACTAGTTTGCCTTTCTCAGCCCTCTTTACTGGCTTATTGTTTATCTGAAGAGAAGAAACCTTTTGAATAAAATCTGAAGTATGTCCTTTTATATGGATTGTATCTCCTAAGGATAAACTCTTTTTAAGTTTTATTACCCCCGCTGAAACTTTAGGAAAAAAGTGAGTAATTTTTCCAATTAACTCTTCTTTAGGCTTCTTTTTAGCCTTAGAAACTGAAGCTCTTTTTTTAGCTATGCTAAGAGATTTAGGTGAAGTTTTTTTCTTAAGTTTAGTCTGATTTTTTTTAGATTTAAATAAAAAGCTAAATATCACTAAATTACCATCCTTTCAGCTATCAAAGTTATTAAAGGAAAGTGGGGCTTTAACCCCATAAGAGAAGAAAATATACCTATAACCATAAATACTAGATAAGTAATAGTGCCTAAAACACTGAAAATAGCCCCAATTAAAGGAATAACTATACTAAAAATTAAACAGACAATCCATCCTATAAAAAGGACTAAAGCTTGTTTGGCATGATATTTGGCAAAGGAATTATCTTTCTTATAAATCAAAATAAAAATACAGAGAAAAAATAAATAAGATAAAGCAGCATACCCTGCACCTTGTCTTACCTCTTCATTAACTTTTTCTACCATAGCTTGC